>Ga0210396_10002028_pt1 | contig 20940 bp, 27 predicted proteins | sample IncBWH17OmetaG_FD_155466 | JGI IMG/M metagenome (GOLD analysis project Ga0210396, IMG submission 155466) | Forest soil microbial communities from Barre Woods Harvard Forest LTER site, Petersham, Massachusetts, United States - Inc-BW-H-17-O ... | reverse complement strand
CGCAGCCTGGCCACGCAGATCCGCCAAGCCCTGCTGCTCGGCCTGGCCTACAACATCTACCGCCTGAGGCATCGGTCCGCTCAAAGAGGATGTCAACAGAGCCTAACCCTTGAAAAAGGAAACCCTTAACCGAATCCGTCTCAGCATTGCGGTAATTCGGAACGTTCTGCAACTCGCAGAATTAGTACGAAGCCTTTTGCTTGGATGGTAGTAGGAGAACAGGGGCGGCTCTTAACCGGGTCGCCCTTTTTTTTGATATAATTCAAAAATGGATTCCAACGCGCTAAACCACATAGCCGAAGCCGCACTCCATGAAACTAGGGATGCTGACTTGTGGCATTTCAACCATTGTGGGAGATGCGGAAGCGGACGTACGGTCACGCCAATAGAACGTCAAATGGGAATGATGCTTTGTATAGATTGCGGCTTGTACTTCGACCTTAGAAACTTCCTCAAACTGAATTGAATCAATAGTATACGGGCACTACTTATTCCAGCGAGACTTAGCAGCTTTCTTAGCGATCTGTTTTCTACGTTTTGCGGTCAGTTTCTCGGCTCTTGCCGTGCCGCCCTTTAATCCGCCCTGTCTGCCACGTTCTACGGCTTGGGGGTCTTTGCCTTCGTTCGGGTCGGGCAATTCGCTACCGTCAAACAAATCCTCGCCTATAGCGCGGCTGACTATGCTGGCCGCTGTCGCTGTAAAGTCCAATTTCATTCCTTTCGAGCGTATCTTCATAAGCACGTCAACCCTAAAGTGCCGTTTACACTATGACGCTCTGAATCCGAAGATTGAGGTGGCGTCATAGTGTAGTTCGGTCCAGCACGGGGCTCTTCCAAAGCTCAGACGCGGGTTCAAATCCCGCTGGCGCTGCTGAAGGGCGGTTCTCTTTATGGGAGCCGCCTTTATCCTTTTTCTACCAATGCGATTGTCGGGCATCGTTCGGCCAGATGCAATACCCTCAAATTTCAAACTGACCCACTACCCCAGATTCGCACCACTTGCAAAACGCGGTTTTGAGGTATAGGCTTTGGCTCCCTCGTCCCGATAAGTAAGCTCTCGAAAACCTACTTATGTCACTGGAGCATTGTGATGACTGAAAAAGAGCATGCCTTCCGCTATTGGGCTGTGAATTGTCTGGGATGCCACAATCCGATTCCTCTTTACGCAGAGCCACTGAACACTTCGGCAACTGCGGCACCCTCGGCGGCTGGCAGCGGATTCGCCGAAGAACGCCCTTTTTTCCGCGCCTGGTGCGTGGAGTGTGGCCGCGAGTATCCCTATTTGTCCGAGGCCATGACCTGGACCCACGAGCCGCCACTGGACAAACACAATCGTCAACTCGAGTTCACGCGATTGCGGCACCGCACGAGGGCCAAGGCGGCCAGCGCATAGGCCTGCGCATCTCCTCAAATGAATATGCCATTGGAAGTGACAGAAACAGGCAAGAACTGCGCCTGCTCGATGGCGCTTGCGCGTCCCGGGAGTTCATTTTATGGGGGCTTGAATTTATGGAACGGCCTATCGGAATCGAACCGACACCTGAACCTTGCCAAATCTGTAAGAAAAAGAAAGGCAACTGATCTTGCCTGCAACTAAGGTCTTTACCTGAGGCTCTTTACGGGAGTCTACTTGATTGAGAATGCGGGTCTCCGATGGTATTTCCTATGAAGTTTCCTGCAAATTAAGGCCGCGGATGGAGTCGGAATAGGGCTTGTTCGCGCCGGGGAGAAAATCTTCATGCCGAAGCGAGATGGCACGTCCGCACCCCTCGAACCAAAGCGAAATGAAGAACCATCCGAGCTTCTTCGAGAACTGGTAGCGCACCTACGGCAGAATCGAACGCAATTACGCGAAGAATGGGTGGTGCGCATCACCGAGACGCGCCTGCTCACTGCGATGACCAAGGAAGAGATCTTCGCAGAAGCAACCTCCGTCTACGACAGTTACGTGGAGGCGCTGGAAACCGAAGCCTTCGAAGCACTGCAAGCTTACGCTCGAAACCTTTCGGAACGCATCATTCCACGAGGAGTCGAGACCCACGAAGTCGTGGGAATTGTGCTGTTGTTGCGCGACGTCCTGGCCCGTTCCCTGTTCGCGAAATACCAGAACGATTTCAAAAAGCTGAATCGCATTTTAGACGCTTACGAGCCGGCGGCAAACCGCATCGCAAACACGGTGGCGGTCGGCTTCGTGCAAGAGCGTGAACGCGTCATTCGCCAGCAGCAGGAAGCAATCCGCGAACTCTCCACTCCGGTACTCCAGGTTCGCGAGCGGCTGCTGATTCTACCCATCATCGGCGTTATCGACCCGCAGCGCGCCCGCCAATTGACGGAGCAGCTCCTCCGCGGAATTCGCACCAACCGCGCCAAAGTCGTTGTGATCGATATTACTGGTGTGGCCGCCATGGACCTCACGGTGGCGAACAACCTGGTGCAAACGGTGGAGGCGTCGCGGCTGCTCGGCGCAACTGTCATTGTCACGGGGCTTTCGCCGGAGATTGCTCAGACACTGGTAACCATCGGTGTGGACCTCGGCAAGATGAATACCGTGGGCGACCTGCAGGGCGGCATCGAGCAGGCGGAGAGACTGTTAGGATACAAAGTTGAGAAACTAGCGGAACCACGCTAGCCAGAGCGGGGGAAGAGCCACGTGGAAGTCCCAATTCTCAAACAGGGAGCGGTCCTAATTGCGACCTTTCAGGCCGCTCTATCAGACGCGGACTTAAACCAACTGCGTATGGGATTGGTGCAGCAAGTTGTCAAGTTTCGCTCGCGAGCGGTAATCGTCGATGTCACTGCGATGGACGTGATGGACTCGTTTGCGTCACGGACATTGCGTGAAATCGCGCACATGATCCGGCTGCGCGGCGCCGAGACGGTGATCGTGGGAATTCAGCCCGAAGTGGCATTTGCAATGGTGCAGCTAGGCTTAACGCTGGAAGGCGTTGCGACCGCCCTAGACTTGGAAGAAGGTTTGGCCTACTTAAACGAAAAGTTCAAAACGACGAATTGAGAGTGAGCCATAGTGTCGGCTGGGGAAATCCGGGTGGCAATCAACTCCGACCAGGATATCGTCTCTGCTCGCCAGAAGGGGCGGGGGATGGCGAGTGAGCTCGGGTTTTCCTCCGGGGACGCCACACTAATCGCAACAGCGATTTCAGAATTGGCGCGCAACATCGTCTCCTATGCCGGCAAAGGCCAAATCACACTGAAGGTGGTGAATGGCTTGAACCGCCAAGGTATTGCCGTCATTGCCTCCGATGACGGCCCGGGAATCGCCGACATTCGCCAGGCTCTGCGCGATGGCTTTTCCACTTCAGGCAGCCTGGGGCTCGGTTTGCCTGGAGTGCGTCGCTTGATGGACGAATTTGAGATCACTTCCCAACCCGGCCGGGGAACAGTTGTGGCGGTGAAGAAATGGAGACAATAAAAGAACCAATGGTCGAGTACGGCGTCGCCAAGCGCATGCTCTTGGGCCAGGGCGAGTCCGGCGATCTTCATCTGGTTTGCTGCAACCGAAACGGAGTATTGATTGCGGCGATTGATGGACTAGGGCATGGCGAAGAAGCTGCGGATGCCTCTAAGGCAGCAGCTGCGCTTCTCAGAAGCTCCGCCGACCACGCGATTATCTCTCTCGTGGAACGATGCCACGAGGGACTCCGGGCAACTCGCGGGGTTGTATTAAGCCTCGCTTTCATTGACCATGAACATGGCATGATGACTTGGCTCGGTGTCGGCAATGTCCAAGGAGTATTGATGCGCGCCGATGCAAAGAGAGGAAATGTCCAAGAGATGCTGCTTCTCCGGGCCGGAGTGGTCGGAGCCCAGCTGCCTCCCCTCCAGGCCACCGTGCTTCCCATCTCGAGAGGAGATACCCTTTTTCTTGCCACAGACGGAATCCGAACCAGCTTTTCCACGTCGCTCTCCGCACTAGAGAACCCGCAAAGAGCGGCGGATAGAATTCTCAAGCAGTACGGCAATGGAAACGATGACGCGCTGGTTCTGGTCGCCCGCCTGACCGGAGTCAAGCCGTGAAGTCTGCAACTCGACGAAAGGGGAAGGCGCCTGAGAGTTTCGAAGAACAGTACCGCTCCAGCTTGCGCGAGTATGCGGCAAGAGGAGGCGAACTGGCCTTGGGCCGGGCCTATGAACTCGGGCGCAGAGCGCTCGCGGAAAGGAAGAGTCTGGTTGAGATGGGCTCGCTGCACCACCAGGCCGTACTCGATTTGGTTCGCTCCGTGGACGATGAAAAGCGCCGTGAGGAATTCCTCCACGCCAGCTCCGAATTCTTTGCGGAGTGCGTTTCGCCGTATGAAATGGCGCACCGCGGCTTTCAAGATGCCGTGACCGCTTTGCGGCAATTAAACGAAACACTCGAGGAAGAAATCAAGCGTATCGCTTACGCGGTACATGACGAAGCGGGACAGCTGCTCGTGGCCGTGCACCTCGCGCTGGCCGATGTGGCTTCTGAACTGCCCGAGCTGCAACAAGCCAAGTTCGCGCAAATAACAGAATTGTTGAATGAAGTGGAAAAGCATTTGCGGCGCTATTCTCATGAACTTCGGCCGACGATTCTGGATGACCTGGGCTGGATTCCCGCGATACGTTTCCTCGCGGACGGCATTTCGAAACGAGCCAATCTACCCATCCATATCGAAGCAACAATTTCCGAACGGCTGCCCAGCGCCATTGAAACAACTCTCTATCGCATCGTTCAAGAATCGCTGACGAATGCCGTTAAACATGCCGGGGCTGGAAACGTGTGGATACGCGCGCGAAGAGATAACGCCGTTCTATGCTGCTCGATCCGGGACGACGGCGCCGGATTCGATATTCTTCAGGGCCAAAACGCAACGCAACGCAAAGGACTTGGGCTAATCGCAATGCGCGAGCGAGTGAGTGCCATCGGCGGAACGCTGCAAATCGATTCTCGTCCGGGTCACGGAACCGAACTTTCCATACGAATTCCGTTGGAGGTTGATCATGCCAATTCGAATCGTACTCGCGGATGACCACGTGCTGGTGCGTCAGGGATTGAAATCATTATTGGAACGAGAGAAATTTCAAGTCATGGCCGAGGCATCCGATGGGCAGGATGCCGTCCGCTTGACGGAAACGCACCATCCGGATATCGCCATCTTTGATATCAGCATGCCCACTCTCAACGGTATTGATGCAGCCCGTCAACTGGGCCGTTCCTGCCCGAAAACCAAAGCAATCCTTCTCACCCAGCATGAAGAAGAGCAGTACATCCACGAAGCGCTCGAAGCCGGAGTGAAGGGCTACGTCTTAAAGAATCAAGTCGCAAGCGATCTCATTCATGCGATTCAGCAAGTCTCCAAGGGAGAGTTCTATCTTAGCCCGGGGATTTCACGCGCGGTGATGGAAGCCTACCGGACCAGAGCCGAGAGGCCAGCGGAACCTTTGACGGTCCGCGAGCGCCAGGTGCTGCAGTTGATCGCAGAAGGAAAATCAACGAAAGATACTGCCAATGTTCTGGGTATCAGCGTGAAGACGGCTGAATCTCATCGCATGCGACTCATGCAAAAACTGGATATCCACGAGACCGCAAGCCTGGTGCGCTACGCGGTCCGCCGAGGATTGATTCAGCCTTAAATAGTGACGGAGTGGATACCGCGCGGGAACTGAAGAAGTCCGCGCCCAAGATCAAAGTCATTCTTCGTACCGGTTTGATTCAGCCCGGACGACAGCTAGGGATAGGGATTGCCCCCCCAAATCTCTGCGCCATTATCCCTATCCCAAATGGGTTATTCACCTGATTGAGTTTGTTTTGAAAGAGGCTATCTTGCAGATAAGAGGGCGGGCCGCCTCCATGGACAGAGCCCCCACCTCGAATACCCCAGAACTGCACTGACATGGAGGCGGGCCGCTCTCACGGCGCTGGAGGAATCGGTGGCGTCTTAGAGATTCGAGGTTGCTGCAATTCTTCTTGGCTCCTACAACTGTTTGGCGCCGCCCAGCCCGGTGCAAGCTGACTCAGCCCAGATTAGAAGGTCATGTCACAATGTCTGTGCGGTCTGGAAGACTTGAAAAGCGGATTCGGCTGGCGCTCCCGTTGCAGATTTCCAGCGTCGTGGACCCGGCTACGTCAGAGCGGACGACTTCAGAAAACGTCTGCTCGCTTGGAATGCGCGTATTGACCCAGCGTGCCAGAGTTCTAAACGAGCGACTGATGATTAATTCGCTTATGGGAGATCTTCGAGCCGTTGCTCGCGTTGTGTACTGTGAGCGGCTTCCTGACGGGCACTTCGCCATGGGGTTGCAGTTCCTGGAAGACTTTATCAATTGGTCAAAGAGCCCGACGGCGGGTGCGGCCGATTGAATGAATCATGCAAAACAGACGTGTATGCCTCGACCCCCGGACAACCTCGTGAAAAACATGAGCGATTCGGACCGAACGGACACAACTCGAAAATATGGAAAATGAGGCGGCTGCGCTTCACTCCCTCCGTGCTCTCGAGACCATCAGCGTGGCCATACTCTCGAACATCGGCTCCCTGCACAACGCCGCTTAGCAGTTTCTCGCGTGCAACGCGCAAAACATGGTCTGAGGTCGCGATCCAAAACCTTCCTCTCTTGTCCTCCGCCATTCCGACTATTTGTTTGCGCAGAACGTCGGGCGACTCATGAGGAATTTGAAAACGGTTAGAGGCAAAAAAGGCAAGACCAGCAGACGTTCCACTCCAGAGAGTCCCGGATGAATCTTCGAAAAGGCAGTTTACCTCCAGGGAAGGCAAACCCTCTACCGTTGTATAGATCCTCCATAAACATGTGTTATAATAGTTTCGTTGAATCAGCGTGATTCTTGCCAGTTCTGCGACTATGCCTTCCCGCCACGCAGTCCTTCTAGCTTCGTCAAAGCCATCAGCCATTCTCCCGTTACTTTCTTGCAAATACACCGCTCCCGTAACCCATTTGGATGCAACACTTACGAAAAAGTCCGTAAGTATTGATTCTAAAGAGTTTGCAGAACACGTAAGTCCTTTATCAGCAACACTTACAAAAAACAGGGGGAGGGGTGGCGCGAACCGTTTCAACTCGCGAAAACTTTACGGAATAAACGAACCATCTCCGCGAATGCCAGGTCCGTCACCTCCGGATCGAAACGCGGCCCTTCATCGCGCGTAAAGGCATGCTCGGCCGGATACAACAACGTGTTATACCGGACGCCGGAGTTCTTCAGCCCTCGGTCAATCGTTTCCCTTCCCGCGTCGGGAACGTGCGGGTCCTGGGTCCCGAAGATCATCAGTAGTCGCCGCGGATCTCTTTTGCCCGCGCCAACGATCCGGCGTCTGCGTCCTGACCGAGCTTGCCGTCATGGATGCCTGTGCCGTAGTAACAGACCGTGGCGCGGACATCGGGCTGGAACGCCGCGCGGAACGCCAGGTGGCCGCCAATGCAGAAACCCACGGCGCCGATTTTTCCTCGCGCGACCTTCGCATGTTTGGAAAGCCAGTCCAGGCCCGCGCGGCAGTCAGCATCGAAATGCGCCACCGGAGTCTTCGCGGCATCTTGCTGGCCACGCGCCCGTCCCGCGTCATCGAAGGGAATCACCGTTCCCGGCGGTTCGATACGCCTATAGATTTCTGGAGCCGCGGCAACAAATCCATACCCGGCCAGCCGTACGCAAGTACGCAACAGTGGCGGAGTGAGCTGAAAGATATCCGAATAGCACCAAATTCCGGGATACTGCCCCTCTGCCTTAGGCGCCGCGACAAAGGTTCTCATCGGCGAACCCGGCAGAGATACGTCCGCGTATTCGGTAGTGACGACCATTTGTTTATTCGCGGGAAATTCTGGCCGAGACGCGAGTGTCAGTCAACCTCTGAATCTACGCGACGGCCCGTTGGTCAGCGAGACCAAATGCTTCCGCTTCGCAGTTGAGCAGTTCTGCGAGGTTGTCAAAGTCTCGGCTCAACAGCCATTGCTCCGCTGCTTTCGCCTCTTCGTTATTTTCCAGAACATCAAAAATGGCCTGATTGACGACCGCCAGGAACATGCGCCTGGCTGCTTGCGGATGGAACTCTTCTGACTGACGTGTCATGTGGACTCCTCCCCTTTCCGTCGTTAGTATCCCCCACCAACAACAGTCGCTCTACGCAAGCACGCGAGAGTCCAAAAGGGTTGGACGGTAAATAGTTGAAAGCAAACGAGAGTAGGTGTATCGCTTTCTTTCATCTAGTTATCCTCAACTAGCTTTTGACACTCGTGCCAATCCGCCGTCAGTGAGTCCCGGTTGAATGAATGTCTGGTAATCGCGAATCTTCGCGGCTCGAACCGAGCCGCACCTCTCGAATGCCGGTTAGCATCGAACACTTGATGCGCGTTTTACTGCTCAATCTCGGCGTGGATTCAATGGAAGCTGCCAACAAGTCGGATCCCCATGTAAGAAAGTAGCTTTGGCAGGCGCGGCGGACGCCGATTCCCTGAAGCGCCAGCTCGCGGATACCCAAAGCCGTACAGGCTTTGACCCCGGCTAAACGGGCAGCACACCTAAAGTTGGTCGGATTGATTCATCCAGCGGCAGAAACAGCAAATGGTCCTTTATGGTCCCGCGCGGAAGCTGGAGTCGCTGAAAGTAGTTGAAATTATGGAGCGGCCTATCGGAATCGAACCGACACCTGAACCTTGGCAAGGTTCCGTACTACCACTATACTAAGGCCGCTCAACGACACTCTTTTTATAACATGGCCGCGACGGCAGCGACAAGCTTCGTCTGGCGTTGCCACCCCGGGACAAAACCTTCCACCTCAAATTGCGTCAGGAAACCTGGGTAATGCGTGCAGACTTCACCACCGGCGATCGGCGTTGCCGCTCGGCGAAGCGCGACGCCTTGTCCTTGTCGGTGTAAACGCGCCCGAACTTTTCGCCATCCGCGTAATACACACTGACGAGATAGTGGTGATGCTTGCGGCGGCGGTCCTTGGCGAAGGAACTCTTTCCTCGTCCCGAACCCTTCTTCGTCCCACTTTTTATCACGTTAACCATCCCTGTTTCACAAGAGTAAGCACGGCACTATCTCAGGGAAGTCAGTGCCGCGCAAGTACCGGGGGAGATAGTAACCCGCGGTCCATTACAGCAGAAAAATGCGCCAGTTGAAATGGAAAAACGTGCCAGTGCGCGGCAAGCGACCTTTTCGCACGCGCGGATACTGTATGTTTTTATTACTATTCAGATAGCGAATCACGTTTCAAGATTTGGAGGCTGGCGAGCCCTCGGGACGCACCATATTCTCATTCCGGTGCATCCAATCAGTTTCGGCTCCCTCGATGGGGGCCCAAGGGCCTGCAGGCCAATTTGTCGCAAAAGACGTTGCGTTCCATGAAACATTTTCCGAGTTTCTACGTCTTTATAGGTGAGGAGAGGATAAGCTGAATGTGGCGGAGAATGAAGATGATTATGAACCTTACAAAACAACCGCCCGTCGTGGAAGATCTGCGAAACCATTCGCAGGAACAGATTGCTGAACTGCGTCAGCTTCTCACTGTGGGTGCGCCTTCGCGTCCCGATCCGCGCCGGCCCGGTTTTTATGAAGTCGAAGGGCTTTCGAACATCTATTACGTGTTCAAGTATCCGACAGGCACGAAAGTGCTGCTGCTGGGCGCCTGGGAACGTGATCCCGTCGCTGAATTGGTGGCGTGTGCCTGCCCGGCCGCCTGATCCCTTTCTTGCTATAACCTGAGAAAAAAGAGCTGAAAAAGAGGCGCCCCGAGAAATCGGGGCGCCTCTTTAGTCTTCGTCCAATTCCAACGCCGCGGAATTGATGCAATACCGCAAGCCTGTGGGCTGGGGACCATCATCGAAGATATGCCCAAGGTGGGCTTCGCAACGGCTGCACTTTACTTCGGTTCGGCGCATCCCGTGGCTCGTATCCGTTTTAGCCTCCACGGCCTCTTCGCTGGTAGGCGCGTAAAAGCTCGGCCAGCCGGACCCTGAGTGGTATTTTGCATCAGAACGAAACAGAGGCTGGCCGCAGCAAACGCACTTGTAGGTTCCCGCTGTCTCCGTATCCTCATATTCCCCGGTGAAAGGGGGTTCCGTGCCCTTCTGCCTGGTCACAAAGTATTGATTCTCCGTGAGTTGTTTCTTCCATGCGGCGGCGTCCTTCTGGACTTTCTCTTTCATGTCATCTCCGTTCGATGAGTTCCAAAATGGTACTTCCCGTGCACTATCAGATTCAGCGCACCCGCTTGACGATGCAGCCGCGTTCGCGAATAGTAGGTATGGAGCAAGACCATCTCGAAAGCCACCATTCCAGAACCCTCGACCACCGACTATCCGGTAAAGCGCAGCAGCCGCAGGGCTAAGATAGCCCGGCCGGTCCGCGTGCGGCCGTCCGACCCCAGTGACGAGCACTTCGAAGACCTGCCAGTCAGCGTGAACGCGTCCAAGGAAGGCATCCTCTTCAGCACGCGACGGAAATCCTACTATAAAGGGATGCGGGTTTTCGTGACCTTCCCGTACAGCTCGCCGCACGACCCCATGAATTGTGAATATGTGGCGGAGGTCGTGCGCGTGGAAGACCTTCCCAATGGCAAGTCTGGCGTGGCAGTTCACCTCAAAATGAGCATGAACTTCAGTGGCGCAAAATCTCCCGGGGCAGCCCGCTGAGTCCACAGAGGCGTACACCCAAGCACAATTTGACGGAGTGATTTGAGAGCCGATCGAATACAGCTTCGGGGGCTACATCGCGTCCCGGGACGTCCCAAGCTAACGGCGGAACGCCGAATCACCGCTCTTGGACACGTACTTCACTTCGTGCAGACTCATTTTGACGGAAAAGACGTGGATTTCGTTTTTCCCGGAATGTACCTCGCATTTGACACTAACCTGCTGGCCCCGATGTCCCGCCATGACTCCCGGGTTGCTCACGACCCAGATCGAGTCATCGTCGCCGACCAGAGTTTTTTCATCCTCGCTAACCTGGCCGGAAATAGTGACCGCTTTGGGGGCAACCGTTTGAGAGCTCGAGTCGGCCGGTTTCGCCTCTGCAGCCTTTGAGGAGTGCTGCGCCAGGGCCGACGTCGGCATGACCGCTGCAACTACGAGAAGGACCAACGACCACTTTTTCATGGTACCTCCTGGTTCCAATGGGAAACCGCAATGCCGCCATAGTAGAACCGTGGATTCCCAGGTCAAACGGGAAATTTTGATGCGAACCATTTAAGATTTAGCTCGTTCCCTTTCCCGTCCAGCGCTCCTCGGTTCAGCTCCTTCTGCACGGAATCCAGTCATTGACACGCGGGCGAATTTACTCTACCTTCGAGTTTCGCAATGAACGGCACTCTCACAGTACGCGCGCATCGCCATCATCATCACGGCCACGATCCGCGCCCGCTGGGGTGTGCATAGCGATTCGCTAAACAAAGCACTCTTCAGCCCGCTGGCGCAACAAGCCCCAGCGGGTTTTTTGTTTTTCAGGCGGTTGAGGTACGGGAGGCAGGAACGTGGAGATCGATTTTCAGAAGAGCGGAGGGTTGGTGCCAGCGATCATTCAGGATGAGCGCACCGGCGACGTGTTGATGCTTGGCTTCATGAGTCCCGAGTCGCTGGCAGAGACGCAACGCGTCGGAGAAGTCGTGTTCTTCAGCCGTTCGCGAAACAAACTCTGGAAGAAGGGCGAATCCAGCGGACACGTCTTGCGAGTTCGCGAGATCCGCGTGGACTGCGACGCGGATGCTTTGCTGGTGCATGTCGAACCGGTGGGGCCGGGCGTTTGCCATGAGGGCTATCGAAGCTGCTTTTTCCGCGCGCTCGAGGCCGGTGGAAACGCAAAGATCATCGCCGAGCGCACTTTCGCGCCGGAGAACGTCTACGGTCAGGAGAAGGCGCGATGAGCCGGCTGAAGCTGGGAATTCCAAAAGGCAGCCTGCAAGACGCCACGCTCGATCTCTTCGGGCGCGCTGGATGGAAAATCACCTTGGGTTCGCGAAGCTACGTTCCGGCGATCGATGATGACGAAATCGAATGTCTGCTGGTGCGCGCACAGGAGATGGCGCGCTACGTCGAGTCGGGGGCGCTGGACGCCGGGATCACCGGCCACGATTGGGTTGTGGAGACCGGCGCTGCCGTGGAGGAACTGTCCGAGCTCGTCTACGCTAAGCAGCGGCTGGCGCGGGTGCGCTGGGTGCTGGCGGTGCCGGAGGATTCGGCGATCCGCGATGCGCGCGGCCTGGAAGGCAAAGTCATCGCCACCGAAGTCGTTCGAATCACCGAGAGCTATCTTGCGAAGCACGGAGTAAAGGCGCGCGTGGAGTTTTCCTGGGGAGCGACGGAAGTGAAAGTGCCGCAGCTTGCCGATGCCATCGTGGAAGTTACGGAGACGGGCTCGTCGCTCCGCGCCAATCGCCTGCGCATTGTGGATACGGTGCTGGAATCCGCGACAGTGTTCATCATGAACCGCGCGGCGGCGGCCGATTCCTGGAAGCGCGAAAAAGCGGAGAACCTCATTCTCATGCTCCAGGGAGCCATCGCGGCTGCGAGCAAAGTGGGTCTTCTGCTCAACGTCCACCGGGATGATTTGGCGGCGGTGTTAGCTGTTCTTCCGGCGCTCAAGAAGCCCACGATCTCAGCCTTGAGTGATCCGGATTGGGTGGCGATCAATACCATCGTCGAGGAAGCTGTCGTACGGCAGATTCTGCCAAAGCTGAAAGCCGCCAAGGCCCAGGGGATCGTCGAGTATCCCCTGAATAAGATCGTGCTCTGATGCGCATCGTGAAACTTACGCCGGCGGCCGAGAAAAAACTTCTGCGCGCGCGCCAGGAGCGCGACGCGGAAGCTCAGCGCGTCGCAGAACGGATTATCAAGGACATTCGCCTGCGCGGAGATGCGGCGCTGTACGCATGGGCAAAGAAACTTGACGGCATGGATCTCCACCGCGAAGGACCGTGGATCCCTGAGGGCGAGATTCGCGCGGCCCGTGCGCAAGTTAGTGGCAATTTTCTTCAAGCGGTGGAACACGCGGCGCGCAACGTCCGCCGCGTGGCGGAGAAACAACTGCCGAAAGCATGGAGCATCGAAGTGGAATCGGGCGTACAAATTGGCCAAATGGTGCGGGCGATCGAATCCATCGGGTGCTACATCCCTGGCGGGCAATTCTCGCTGCTTTCGACTTTGGTCATGACGGTAGTGCCGGCGAGGGTTGGCGGCGTGTCACACATCCAAGTAGCGTGTCCACGGCCGAACGCAGCGCTACTTGCAGCGGCTGACCTTCTAGGGGTCGCGCGCATCGCCCGAATCGGCGGCGCTCAAGCCATCGCCGCTTTCGCCTATGGCACGAAGAACGTGCCGCGCGTCGAGAAAATATTCGGTCCCGGGAACCGTTTCGTCACCGCGGCCAAGCAACTTGTCAGCGACGAGTGCGCGATCGATCTCCCCGCCGGCCCAACCGAAGCCATTGTCTTGGCAACAAATGGCAACCCTCGCTGGATAGCGGCGGATTTGCTGGCACAGGCCGAGCACGCCGCCGACGCGGGAAGCTTCTTCGTGACCACTTCGATCCGCATGGCGCGGAAAGTTCAAGGGGAAGTGCTCCGGCAATTGAAGCAGTTGCCGCAAAGCAATCCCGCACATGATTCGATCGAGCGCACGGGCGCAATCCTCGTGGCGGCCTCTCTCCGCGCAGCGTGCGAATTCGTAAATCGCTTTGCGCCAGAGCATCTGAGCTTGCCTGACAACGGCGAGGCGCTCTTGCAACGCATTCACGCCGCCGGTACGGTTTTCGTGGGGCCCTGGGCCGCGCAGCCTCTAGGTGACTACGCCAGCGGCAGCAATCACGTGCTGCCCACGGGCGGCTGGGCGCGCCGGCGTGGCGGGCTCTCAACGGCTGATTTTGTGAAATGCATCAGCGTACAATCCATCGGCCGCCGAGGTTTCGCAAATCTTGCGGATGACGTTCAGATGCTGGCACGTGCGGAAGGGCTGCTGGCACACGCGAATGCCGTGGAGATACGCCGATGAAAGTGCATTTGCCTGTGCGCCAGGCCATTCTCAATCGCCGCACCTACGAGGCACCTGCCGAGGGACGATCGGACAAGGTGCGCCTGGATTTTAATGAAAACACCGCGGGGTGCTCGGCGGCGGTGCGCCGGGCGCTTGCCAAGCTCACCACCAAGCAAATGGCGATGTATCCCGAATATCAAGCGCCAACGAATCGCCTCGCGCGCTATTTTCGCGTGCGCCCAGAGGAACTGCTGCTCGCCAACGGCGGAGACGACGCGCTGCGCGTTTTCTTCGATACTTTTGTCGAGCCGGGCACCAGTATTCTGATCTGCGAGCCGACCTTTCCCATGTACCGCTACTACGCGGAGATCTACGGCGCCCGTATTGCGGTTTTGCGCTACGGGCGCCAGATGGAATTTCCGCTCAAGGAGGTCATTACCGCGCTGCGCAAGAAACCTCGGGTTGTGTTCATTGCGAATCCCAACAACCCGACGGGAACTTTGTTGCGGGAAAAAGAGCTGCGGAAAATTCTGCAAGCGGCCACGCACACCGCCGTTGTGATGGATGAAGCCTATGCGGAATTCTCCGGCTTCTCCGCGGTGCCGTGGATTCGAAACTATCCTCAGCTCTTCGTTGCCAGAACATTTTCGAAAGTGGCCGGGCTTGCTGCCCTGCGGCTCGGAGCAGTGATCGCCTGCGAAAAGTCGCTCGCGCTCGTGCGCCGCGCCATGCCGCCCTTTCCTGTCAATCTCGCCGCTCTAGTGGCCGCCGAAGCCGCCGTCAATGACCGCGCCACCATGCAGGGCTACGTGAAAGAGGTAAAGCGTTTGCGTGTCTGGTTCGCTGCGGAACTGAGAAAGCTTGGGATAACTACCTACTCCAGTGCCGGAAATTTTCTCCTGACGAATTTCGGGCCCGGTGGTCCGGCGCTGTTTCAAAGACTGGAGAAACAAGGATTCCTCCTGCGCGACCGAAGCAAAGACATTGGTCCAGGATTTGTACGCATCACCATCGGAACGCAAACCGAAATGCAACAAGTGTTGAAGGTCATTCGAAAGGAATGGAAAGCGCCCGCCTGAACGCTGGCGCAAAAAGAAACACACCATGACCCGCACAGCAACAATTCACCGCAAGACGAATGAAACAGACATCCGCCTAAAGCTAAATCTGGACGGGCGCGGAAAAGCGCGCATTTCCACGGGAATTCGTTTTTTCGATCACATGCTCGAACTCATCGCGCGCCACGGTGCGTTTGACCTGGACGTGGACGCGCGCGGCGATCTTGACGTGGATCAGCATCACACCGTGGAAGACGTGGGGATTGCGTTGGGCGAAGCCGTCCAGAAAGCTCTCGGCTCCAAGCGCGGTATTTTGCGCGCCGGATACTTTCTGATGCCCATGGATGAAACGCTGGCCGCGGCCGCGGTGGACCTAAGCGGCAGGCCCTTTTGCGTGATAAACGCAAAAATCGCTTCAAAACGCGTCGGCGATTTCCAGGTCGAGCTTGTCGAGGATTTTTTCCAAGGCTTTTCGCAGGCCGCCAGGGCCAACGTGCACCTGCGCGCGCTCTACGGGCGCTCGTCGCATCATCAAGTCGAAGCCATGTTTAAGGCCTTCGCGCGAGCCCTGCGCTTTGCGGTGGCGCGTGACAAACGCCTGCGTAAGGTTCTGCCCAGCACCAAGGGGCTGATATGAAAGTCACGATTGTCGATTACGGCGCGGGAAACGTTCCCTCCGTGGAGCGCGCCCTCCAGCGCCTCGGCGCAGATTCGGAGCGCACCAATTCTCCCGAGCGCATTTCGAAAGCGGAGGCTCTGCTTCTACCCGGCGTCGGACATTATGCCGCTCTGGTTCGCGCGCTTGACGAACAAGATTTGCGCGCGCCTCTGACCGAAGCAATCGGGCGAGGCGTGCCGTTTCTCGGCATTTGCCTTGGCTTGCAAGTCTTGTATGAATCCAGCGAAGAGGCTTCGCAATTGCGCGGCCTGAACCTGCTTCCGGGAAAAGTGCGCGCGTTGCCATCCACAGTAAAACTTCCTCACATGGGTTGGAACCAAGTCGCGACTCAGCGAGAGTCGCGTCTCCTGGAAGGCATCTCCGGAGACTCGTTCTTTTACTTCGCTCATTCCTACGCTCTGCTCGATTCGAACGGCAGCGCCGCTGCAACGTGCACGTACGGTACGAATTTCGCCGCCGTCGTCGAGAAACAAAACCTGTTCGCCGTGCAATTCCATCCGGAAAAAAGCGGCGAACCTGGCGCGCGGCTATTGCGTAACTTTCTGAGGCTGGCGGCGTGAGCCTCGCGCGCCGCATCATTCCCTGCCTGGATACCGACGGCCAGCGCGTCGTGAAAGGCGTGAACTTCGTGGGCTTGCGCGACGCGGGTGATCCCGTCGCGCTGGCCGCCCGCTACAACGCCGAAGGCGCCGATGAATTGGTCGTGCTGGACATCGCCGCATCGCGCGACCGGCGCCCCACCTTTCTCGAAATCATCCGCCGCGTGGCCGCCGAGTTGGCCATTCCGCTAGCGGCGGGCGGCGGGATTCGAACACTAGAGGATGGCCGCGCCGTGGTCCGCGCAGGCGCGGATAAAGTCACGGTAAACACAGCAGCCGTCGAGCGGCCCGAATTAATCTCAGAACTATCGCGCGAGTTTGGAGCCCAAGCGGTGGTGCTGGCGATTGACGCGAAGCGTTGCGGCGATCATTGGCAGGTCATGGTGCGGGGAGGGCGAGAATCCACGTCTCTGGATGCGATCGCCTGGGCGAAAAAAGGTGTGGCGCAGGGCGCGGGAGAAATCCTGCTGACCTCCATGGATCGCGACGGGACACAAAGCGGCTTCGATGTTGCGCTGACCGCCGCTGTTTCCAATGAAGTTTCGGTTCCCGTGATTGCTTCCGGCGGCGCCAAATTGCCCGAACCTTTCGTCGAAATTTTCAACCAGGGTGCGGCGGACGCCGCTCTGGCCGCGTCCATTTTTCACGACAACGTGCAACCCATCCGCGGACTGAAAGAATTTCTCGCGGCAAACGGTGTCGAGGTGCGCTTCCCTTGCTGATTCCCTGCATCGATTTGCAAGACGGCCAGGCCGTCCAGCTGGTCCATGGGCGAAAACGCGAGCTTGCCGTCGCCGACGTCTTCGGCCTCCTGCAGCAATTTAAGAAATACGCCTGGCTGCACATCATTGACCTCGATGCCGCCATGGAAAAGGGTAGGAACGTCGAGCTGACGCGCGGACTCTGCGCCAAAGCGCGAAAAGAGTTTGGAATAAAGGTTCGCGTTGGCGGCGGGATTCGAACCGTTGCCCGCGCGGAAGAAATTGCCCGCTGGGGCGCGAACCAGATCATTATCGGAAGCGCCGCATTCCATGAGGGCAAGGTGAACACCCGCCTTCTGCGGCGCCTCACAAAAAAAATGAGTCCCGAACAAATCGTCATTGCCTTGGATACGGCCAGGGGAAAAATTACGATTCACGGCTGGCGCAAGCGGCTGGCATTTCAAGCCGAACAAGTATTCGTGCAGCTCCAACCTTTCTGCGCAGGCTTCCTATGCACCGACGTGGACCGCGAAGGCACCATGACCGGCGCGAACCTCGCCTGGTTTCGGAAGCTACGCGCCGCCACAACCCATCCGATCATCGCTGCCGGCGGCATCCAGACGCGCCGCGAGATTGCAGCGTTGGAAGAAATGGGCATGGACGCCGCTGTGGGGATGGCACTTTACAAGAATCAGCTTGGCTGACTCGCGCCTTCGATCCTTCTCTGGTGTTTTCTCGAACTCCGCGATTCGGCAGGCGCTTCCGCCCCGCTCAGCGCAAATACGCGTCCGTAATGTACTGCTGCACCATGCGCTGCGTATTGAAGAAAGAGCCGTTGATGGCGATGGCGTGCTGCATGACTTCCAGAAATTTATTGCGCTCGTTGTAGTACATCGGCAGGATCACACTCTCCAGCTTGTAATAGAGCGACTCGGCCTCGGACTTGTTGTCCGTCGGAGCTCCCCCTGCCACCGAACGCCGCGCTTCCCCGATGGACCATCCCGTTACGCCTTCAATGTGGCCCTCGACCCACCAGCCATCGAGAATACTCAGACTCGGCACTCCGTTCAGCGCCGCTTTCATGCCGCTCGTGCCGGAAGCCTCCAATGGAAATTGCGGCGTGTTCAGCCAGAGGTCCACGCCCGAAGTTATTTTTCCGCCGAGATCGAGATTGTAGTTATCCAGAAAAACCACCGGAACGCTTTTCTTCAGCGCTTTCTTGGCATGATAAATGCGGCGAATAATGTCCTTGCCGCCCCCGTCATTGGGATGAGCTTTTCCCGCATAAATAATCTGGAAGCGGCCCGCGTTCTTGGCCATCTGCCTCAGCCGGTCGAGATCGGAAAGAATCAGATCCGCGCGCTTGTACCCGGTAGCGCGCCGCGCGAACCCGATGGTGAAAACCTCGGGGTCAAAGTTCAGACCGGTTTTCTCGCGCACGGTCTCCAGCAATTCATGCTTGGCAATCAGATGCGCGGCCCAGACTTCCTCCGCCGGCAGACCCAGCGCGCCGCGCAAACTGTAGTTATCCTCTCGCCACGACGGAATGTAGCGGTCAAACAGCTGTTGGAACGCCGGCGACGTCCAAGTCCCCGCGTGCACACCGTTGGTAATGGCCTCGATCGGCACTTCCGGAAACATCTGGCGTGACGTTTCGCCGTGCACTTTGGCCACACCGTTCACGTAGGTGCTCAGGCCCAGCGCGAGCTGCGTCATGTTAAGCGTCGCGCCTTGTCTCGCTGCTTCTTCCAAGCCGAGATAGTTCTGCTGTGCCTGCAAAACTCTTTTCATCAAATCCACCGAAGCGGCGTCCTTCATATCCAAAAAGCCTGTCTGCTTCGGAAAAACGCGAGTGAGGAACTCCATCGGAAAACGGTCGTGCCCCGCGGGAACGGGCGTGTGCGTAGTAAACACGCACTTGCTGCGGACCTTTTCGATGTCCTCGCCGCGCACGGCCGTGCGTCCGGCTTTTTTAGCCTCATCCTCCAGCAATTCCAGCGAGAGAAGCGCCGCGTGCCCTTCATTCATGTGGTAGTGCGTGAGGTCGTTATAGCCGAGGGCTCGCAACATCCGCACGCCGCCAACGCCGAGCACCACTTCCTGACACAACCGGTAATACGAATCGCCGCCGTAAAGCGAACCTGTAAGGTTGCGGTGAGCATCCGCATTCGTTGGTAAATCAGCGTCCAGAAAATAAACTGGCACCTCAAAACCGCGAACGCCCTTCACGGAGTACCGCCAGCAGCGTAGATCCACGCGGCGATCCTCGATCGACACGTGCGTCCGGACGGGTTCTTCCTGCAAAAAATCTTCAACCCGCCACTCGACCGGCTCTTCGGTTTGCGACCCGTCTTCCCCGAGCCGCTGTGTGAAGAATCCCTTCCGATAGAGGAGCGAAGTCGCCACCATCGGCAGCCGCAGGTCGGCAGCCGCGCGGATCGTGTCTCCCGCCAAAACGCCAAGCCCCCCGCTGTAGCTGGGCATGGCGTTCTCCAACGCGATTTCCATGGAAAAATAAGCGACGATGCGCTTTACAGAATTAACCTGGCTTGCCATCTCTCTCGCTTCTCGACTGGGGCGCGGGCGACCGCTGCCGTGCAGAAAATTTCTGCTCTGTAAACCTTACATTGTCAGGGATTCGTCACGCGCAAGCAAGAGCTACAAAAATGGAGTGTGCGCAGGAGCCCGGTCCGCGCTTTCCCGCGAAGGGCTACCTATGCGCCCAATTGAAAAGATCAATCTTCCTTTTTCTCGCGTTGGCGGAAAGTTTGCGCCGCCGAGAGCCAGACGTGGGAACTGCCGCACTCAGGCTGGAACGGAAAGGACACGCGAAGCCGCCGTTCAAAACGGTTTGCAGCGCGTCAACGGGGAATTCTGGACACAAAAACGTAACTCCGTGGCCTATTGGGTCACGGTTTTTACAGCGTCGCCCACTTTAAAGCCGGTTCCCGTAACCGGCACAGCGACCGCCGAAATATCGTCCACATCGGTGATTCGAACCACACCGACCGACGAGGACAACCGGCGAATGACCTGGCCACTGGCAGGATCCTTAATCTCGCGCGTCACTCGCTCCACGCTGAGTTGATCCCCGACCTTCAGCCCAACTTTCTTGCCGACGTTCAGTATGACCTGTCCACCATCTACCGCCGCAACCAGGCCGGAAACGCTTATCGTGCGCGCTTGCAGCTTCGTATTGTCGGCAATGAGCCCCGTGCTCATCTGATCCACGGCGTTCTTCACGGCCTCCCCGATGATCGTCTGCTGGAAGTCGCTGCTGCCAAAGTTGGCTCCGCCCGCGCCGAAGCCCTTCCAGTTGCCGCCGCCGCCCACCAAAGAGGTGCTTTCCCGCGAAGATTCCCCTTTCCCGTCGGCCACGCCGAGGATTTCCGCCGTGTCTATGTCCACGATGCGGGCGTTCACGGCGACAATCGCTTTGCTCTTTTTGTGCCCAAATCCGCCGAGGCCCAGCCCCCCAAGGCCTCCGCCGGCGCCGCCGACATTGGTGTTCTTCGTCTCATTGCCGAACTGCGTGACGCTGCCGACGATGATCGCATCCACGCCAAGAAGTTTCCCGATCTTGGCGGCGGACGTCGGATTGGCGCGATCGCTGTTCGAAAAATTTTGTTCCGTCAAAATCTTGTCCAGCGCTTTGCGTTCGATGACGGAATACGTGCCGTCCTTCACGAGATTGTTCACCAGCAAGTCCGAGATGCCCTTGCCCACATCCACGTTCGTGCCAAAGACCGCCGCGGAGGCAGTCTGCACCGTGGCATAGTCAAAATCAAAAATCGCCACGCGCTTCTTGCGCCCCTGAGGCGCAGCGGGCGTGCTTGCCGGCGCGGACGCAGCGGCTGCCGGTGGCGTCGCAGGCTGCGCCTGGGCCTCCGCCGCTGGCGCTGCCATTCCCATGCAGCACCCCAAAATCAGGATGGACCAAA
>Ga0210396_10002027_pt1 | contig 20944 bp, 18 predicted proteins | sample IncBWH17OmetaG_FD_155466 | JGI IMG/M metagenome (GOLD analysis project Ga0210396, IMG submission 155466) | Forest soil microbial communities from Barre Woods Harvard Forest LTER site, Petersham, Massachusetts, United States - Inc-BW-H-17-O ... | reverse complement strand
AAGCCGGTGATCGGCGCGATCAACGGCGCCGCCGTCACTGGCGGGCTGGAGCTGACGCTGTACTGCGACATCCTGATCGCGTCGGAGCACGCGCGATTCGCCGACACCCACGCGCGGGTAGGCCTGCTGCCGACGTGGGGGCTCAGCGTGCGGTTGCCGCAGAAAGTGGGTATCGGGGTGGCCCGTCGCATGAGCCTGACCGGTGACTACCTGTCCGCCGAGGATGCGCTGCGGGCCGGTCTGGTCACCGAGGTGGTGCCACACGAGCGGCTGCTGACCGCCGCGCGGGAGGTGGCGGCGAGCATCGTGGGCAATAACCAGCGCGCGGTCCGGGCTCTGCTGGCGTCCTATCACCGGATCGACGAATCGCACACCAGCGAGGGGCTGTGGCTCGAAGCGATGGCGGCCAAGCAATTCCGAACCTCCGGCGACGACATCGCCGCCAACCGGGAAGCGGTCCTGCAGCGCGGCCGGGCGCAGGTGCGGTAGACAGCATTCTGCCCCGCTTCCGGAGGAGGCAGAAACGGGGCAGAATGCGTCGGCCTGGTCCGCTTGATCAGGGGATGAGGGCGCGGACGGGGTGTCGGACAGTCCAAATGGGGTGCAGGACATCCGCCGCGTAGTGGCGGACCGGGTGCAACGGTCCGGTGCCCGGCACCCACGGGTCAGCCGACGCGACGGCCGGCGCCAGCGACCCGAGGACAGACAGACCGACCGCGGCCAGCAGGCCGGCTGCTCCGACGCGCATCTTGGAAACTTTCTTCGACTTCATGGTTGCGACTCCTTACCGCTAGGGTCGGTTGCTTTCCCGACATCACTAGCGTGCAGCAGGTGGCTTGCGGAATTCTTGCGGAATTCTTGCGGTTGCTGCGCAGCTCAGCGTGGGCTGATTTCAAACGTGAATTCGTGGCCGCCGATGCGGATATGGTCACCATCCGTCAAGGTGGCGGTGCTGCGGATGCGCCGGCCTTGTACCTGGACTCCGTTAGTTGAGCGCAGATCGCTGATCACGAAACTGCTTCCGGTGTCGATGACGACGGCGTGGTAGCGACTGACGTCATCGTCGTCGAGAACGATGTCGTTGTCGGTCCGGCGGCCGATCCGGGTCGACGCTTGCAGCCGATACCGCTTGCCATCCCTCCCCCGCAGCTCGGCGACGGCCGATCGACCGGCGACCGTGCCGGTGTGCGGGCTGAGATCGGCGACACTGTTCATGGCGGTGGTTTGGGCGGTGCGTTTGGTGTCCAGCGGCTCTTGGCGCAGGATCCGCTCATGCAACGCCCGCAGCTTGGGACCGGGGTCGATCCCGAGGTTTTCGGCCAGATTCGCTTTCAGTCGTCGGTAAGCGTCGAGGGCGTCGGATTGGCGCTCGGCGACGTAATAGGCGGTGATCATCTGGGCCCACAGCGGTTCCCGGAACGGATGTTCGGCGGCCAGCGCCTCGAGACGGACGATCACGGCGTCGGCACGCCCGCACGCGATCTCGGCCTCGGCGAGGCCAATCTGGGCCACGACTTTGACCTCGGACAAAGCGGTGGCAAACGCATCGACGAAGGCGAATTCGCGTAGGTCATCGAGGACGGGCCCGCGCCACTCGGCCAGCGCAGCCGCCAGGAAGCTGCTGGCATCTTCGAAGCGTCCTGCGGCGGCGGCGTGAACCCCCGCGTTCTTCTCGGTGATGAAACGCCCAAGATCGCAGCTGGTGTCATCGACGCTGAGATGATAGCCAGGCGGGGCGCTCGCGAGCACCTTATTCGAGTCGTACCCTGCGCTGCCGAGCAGTCGGCGCAGGTTGGACACGTAGGAATGGATACTTGTCCGTGCTGCGGGCACAGGCGACTGGTCCCAGACCGCGTTGATCAGCGAGTCGACCGACACCGGCCGGTTGCGGTTCATCACCAGCATGGCCAACACCGCCCGCTGCTTCGGGGCGCCCAACGGCACCGGGTTGCCGTCCGCGATCAGCTGCAACGGTCCCAGAACACCGAATTGGAGACCTGCGTTCCACATCGCGCGGCAGCCTTTCGGGTCGACTTGGACGTCAGCTCACCATTGTGACCTTGATTGCCTGCCGCGCGATGTTGCAGCGCGGACCGGGCCGGCCGAAAGTTAGGACTTCTGGATCGCGCCCCAGGCGTCGCGACAAAGCGCTCAGCTGCATCACCCCCCGCCAGGCGACGGCGCAAAAATCCCGAGCGAGCTCAATTACACATCCGGACATGATATGTAGTTACTTGAACGGCGCGACGCGCGCCGACGGCAAAGATCGCCACGCTAATTCACGTCCCGGTCACTGCCCAGCGGCCCGACGCCGCCCGCCACCCGACGAAAATCAGTCGCAGCACGATGAACATGCTCAGTCCCGACCAGATGCCGGCCAGCCCCCAGCCGAACACCAGCGACAGCCAAGTCAACGGCAGAAAGCCGACCAGCGCGCTGACCACGGTCGCGGTACGCATGAACGCGACGTCCCCGGCGCCCAACAACACCCCGTCGAGGGCGAAAACAATTCCTGCAAAAGGCAATTGGGCTACTAGGAACCACCACGGAATTCCGATCGCGGCCAGCACCGAACTGTCATCGGTGAAGAGTTCGGGCAGCACGGAGGACCCGGCGGCGAACAACGCAGACAGCGCGCCCGCCGCGACCGCCGACCATGCCGTGACGCGCCGGGCCACCGCTCTGGCACGCGGCGCATCACCGGCGCCCAACGCCGCACCGACCAACGCCTGCGCGGCGATGGCCAGCGAATCAAGAACCAGCGCAAGGAAACTCCACAACTGCAGCACCACCTGGTGGGCGGCCACTGCCGCGGCGCCGAACCGGGCGGCGACCGCGGCGGCCGAGACGAAGCAGGCCTGAAAAGCCAACGTGCGCACCACCAGATCGCGGCCCATCACGACTTGGGCCCGTAGCACAGCACGGTTGGGGCGCAGCGGAACTCGTTCCGCCAGCAACGCGCGCCCGAACAGCAGCGCGGCCAGCCATTGGCCCACCAGGTTGGCCACCGCCGAGCCGGCCAGCTCCAAGCGAGGCAGCCCCAGCCAGCCGTACACCAGCAGCGGGCACAGCAGCGCGGACAGCCCGAAGCCGGTGACCGCATAGCGCAGCGGGCGCACGGTGTCTTGGACGCCGCGTAGCCATCCGTTGCCGGCCAGCGACACCAGAATGGCGGGCGCGCCCAGGATCGCGATGCGCAACCACGGCAGAGCCGCGTGCGCGATGTCGGCCGAGCCGGCGATCGCTGTCACCAGGGGCACCGCCGCGGCCTGCACCACGACGACGATCAGCACGCCCAGGCCCAGCCCCAACCAGGTCGCCTGCACGCCTTCCGTCACCGCCGACGCCAGGTCGTCGGCGCCGAAGTAGCGGGCCGAGCGCGCTGTGGTGCCGTACGACAGGAAGGTCAGCTGGGAGCCGACCATGCCGAGGATCAATCCGCCGATGGCCAGCCCGGCCAGGCTCAACGCACCGAGTCGGCCGACCACCGCGGTGTCGAACAGTAAATAGAGCGGCTCAGCCGCGAGTACACCCAACGCCGGCAGGGCCAGCTGCGCTATCTGTCGGCCACCCGCGTACGGCTGGCCCGGAGCGGTCACCCTAGGGCGGCGCGCAGCGAGGTCACCACATCATCGATCGAACCGGTGGTCGAGTAGCCCGCGGCCAGCTTGTGACCGCCGCCGCCGAATGTCGAGGCGACGGTAGAGAGATCCACTGCGGCCTTCGCGCGCATCGACACCGACCACTGCTGCGGCTCGATCTCTTTGAACACCGCCGCCACCTCGGCCTGCTGCGTGGTACGGACGATGTCGACGATGCTCTCGACTTCTTCCGGGCGTGCGCTGATCCATTCCTGGTGTCCGACAACGGCGTACACCAGGCCGCGGCCGTCGACGTCGTCCGCTAACAGCTGCGCCGAACCCAACACCCGCGACAGCATCGTCAGCCAGCGGAAGGGATGCGTGTCCATCAGTGAGCGGCTGATCGCCGCGTTGTCGACACCGAGGTCGACCAGCCGCGCCGCCAACCGATATGCCCGCGCGCTGGCCCACCGGAAGGACCCGGTATCGGTGGTCAGTCCCGCGTAAAGGCAGTGCGCCACGTCGGTGTCGATCGGCTTGCCCCATGCGTCGAGCATCTCGGCCACCAGCATGGTGGTGGAGTCCGCCGACGGGTCGACGAAGTTGGCGGTGCCGAACAGCTGATTCGACTCGTGGTGGTCGATCACCAGCAGCTCCTGCCCGCTATCGGCCATTTCGCGCAGGTCACCGAGCCGGTTGATGCTCGGAATGTCCACCGTCACAACCAGATCGACGTCACGACTCATGGCCGTAGGGTCGACGAGCAGCTGGCCGCCGGGCAGCGACCGCAGCGACTCCGGAAGTGCTGCCGGGGCCGCGAAGCTGACCTGGACCGTCTTGCCGCACCGGTCCAGCACCAGACCCAGCGCCAGCCCGGCGCCGATCGTGTCGGCGTCGGGATAGACATGGCAGACCACTGCGACCGTGGCGGCGGCGGACACCACCTCGGCGGCTTCGACGGCGTCCACGCGTCGCGCGGTGGACTCAGTCTTCGAGTTGATCGTCGTCACCGGCATCCTCCGCTGCACTGTCCGATTGCCCGCTTCCACCTCGGGCTGGCGCCCAGCCCGCATCGTCAGCGGGCGGAGTCCGGTACGGGTCGGCCTCACCGGCCGGCTTGGCACCTTCGCGAACCCGAGCAACATCGGCATCGGCGGCGCGCGCTCGGGCCAGTAACTCTTCCATCCGTTGCACGGAGTCGGACACCGTGTCCCGGGTGAACGTCAGCGTAGGAGTGAAGCGCACGCCAGTGCCGGCTCCGACCTTGGTGCGCAACACACCCTTGGCGCGTTCCAGCGCTGCCGCGGCGCCTTCGTAGTCGGGCTCGTCGTCCAGCGTCGATCCCATCACCGTGTAGTACAGCGTCGCGTCGTGCAGATCGCCAGACATCTTGGCGTCGACGATGGTGACCCCGGCCAGTCCCGGGTCTTTGATCTCGTATTCGATCGCCGAGGCGACGATTTCGGAGATTCGCTTGGACAGCCGGCGGGCCCGGGCCGGGTCAGCCATGCCGCGCGTTCAGGTTGTCGGGACTCATCGTCAGGCGCGTTCCTTCTGAACCAGTTCGTAGGTTTCGATGACGTCGCCTTCTTTGATGTCGTTGTACGTCAGCGTCAGACCACATTCGTATCCGTCGCGGACCTCGGTGACATCATCCTTCTCCCGTCGCAACGACTGTACGGTCAGGTTCTCGGCGACCACGATGTTGTCGCGTAGCAGCCGGGCCTTGGAGTTGCGACGCACAACACCTGAAGTCACCAGGCAACCGGCGATCACGCCGACCTTCGACGAGCGGAACAGCGCGCGAATCTCGGCGCGGCCCAGCTGGTTCTCCTCGAAAATCGGCTTGAGCATGCCGCGGAGAGCCTTCTCGATCTCGTCGATCGCCTGGTAGATCACCGAGTAGTACCGGATGTCCACACCTTCGCGGTTGGCCAGCTCGGTGGCCTTGCCCTCGGCGCGCACGTTGAAGCCGATGATCACCGCGTCCGACGCCGACGCCAGGTTGACGTTGGTCTCGGTGATGCCACCGACGCCGCGGTCGATGACGCGCAGTTCCACCTCGTCGTCGATCTGAATCCCCATCAAGGCCTCTTCCAGCGCCTCGACCGTACCGGCGTTGTCGCCCTTGAGGATCAGGTTCAGCTGGCTGGTTTCCTTTAGCGCCGAGTCCAGGTCCTCCAGGCTGATCCGCTTGCGCGACCGCGCCGCCAGGGCGTTGCGCTTGCGGGCGCTGCGCCGGTCGGCGATTTGGCGGGCAATCCGGTCCTCATCGACGACCAGGAAGTTGTCGCCCGCGCCGGGCACCGACGTGAAGCCGATGACCTGGACAGGACGTGACGGCAGCGCCTCTTCGATGTCGTCGCCGTATTCGTCGACCATTCGGCGGACCCGGCCATAGGCGTCGCCGGCCACCACCGAGTCGCCGACGTGCAGCGTGCCGCGCTGCACCAGCACGGTGGCCACCGGGCCGCGGCCGCGGTCCAGGTGCGCCTCGATCGCCACACCCTGGGCTTCCATGTCGGGATTGGCCCGTAGATCCAGCGCGGCGTCGGCGGTCAGCAGCACCGCCTCCTCCAGCGCCTCGATGTTGGTCCCCTGCTTAGCGGAGATGTCGACGAACATGGTGTCGCCGCCGAAATCCTCTGCCACCAAACCGTATTCGGTCAGCTGAGACCGGATCTTGGCCGGGTCGGCGCCCTCCTTGTCAATCTTGTTCACCGCCACCACGATCGGCACGTCGGCGGCCTGCGCGTGGTTGATGGCCTCCACCGTCTGTGGCATGACGCCGTCGTCGGCAGCGACCACCAGGATCGCGATGTCGGTGGCCTTCGCGCCGCGGGCACGCATGGCGGTGAACGCCTCGTGACCCGGGGTGTCGATGAAGGTGATCAGCCGCTCTTCGCCGTCGAGGTCGACGGACACCTGGTAAGCGCCGATGTGCTGGGTGATGCCGCCGGCCTCGGCCTCACGGACGCTGGCGTTCCGGATGGTGTCCAGCAGTCGGGTCTTACCGTGGTCGACGTGACCCATCACGGTCACCACCGGTGGACGGGTCTGCAGGTCCTCTTCGGTGCCTTCGTCTTCGCCGTAGGAGAGGTCAAAAGACTCCAGCAGCTCGCGGTCTTCGTCCTCGGGGCTGACGACCTGGACGTTGTAGTTCATCTCGCTGCCGAGCAGTTCGAGCGTCTCGTCGCCAACCGACTGGGTGGCCGTCACCATCTCACCAAGGTTGAACAGCGCCTGCACCAGCGCGGCCGGGTTGGCGTCGATCTTCTCGGCGAAATCGCTCAGCGAGGCGCCGCGCGCGAGGCGAATGGTTTCGCCATTGCCGTGCGGCAACCGCACGCCACCGACGACCGGCGCCTGCATGTTCTCGTACTCGGCGCGTTTCGCCCGCTTCGACTTGCGACCGCGTCGCGGCGCGCCACCGGGACGGCCGAACGCACCGGCAGCACCACCCCGCTGTCCGGGACGGCCACCGCCGCCTCCTCCACCTGGACGGCCGCGGTAGCCACCGCCACCGCCACCGCCACCGGGCGGGGCACCGACGCCGCCGCCACCACCGCCGCCGCGGTAGTTGCCACCGCCGCCGCCACCACCACCGCCGGGGCGGCCAGCGGCCGGGCCGCCTCCTGGCCGGGCGCCGAAACCGGGGCGCGGCCCGCCGGGACGCGGAGGTCGACCTTGCCCACCACTGGCGCCGCCAGGACGGGGCGGCATGCTCCCGGGCGATGCGCCCGGGCGCGGGGCGCCGGGACGGGGGGCACCGGGACGGGGCGCCGCTGGACGCGGAATTGGCCGTTCTACCGGCTGTGCCGTCGAGAACGGGTTGTTGCCGACGCGCGGCGCGCGAGCCGCTGGCCTCGGGGCCGGGCGCGGGCCGGGCACAGGTCCGGGGCGTGTCGGGGTCGGCGCCGGGGCCGCCTGCGGCTGTTCAGCAGCCGGAGCCGGCGGTGCGGGCGGCTCGGGCGTCGGCGGTGGGGCGGCCGGTTTGGGGGCCGCGGGTTTCTGCGCCGGAGGGGCCACATCTTTGACGGCGACTTTGGCCGCGGCCGCGCCGTTACCGGCGGTCTTCTCCTGCGCGGGCTTGCCGCCGCCGAATGACTCACGCAGCCGACGCGCGACCGGCGCTTCTACCGTCGACGATGCGGATTTGACGAATTCGCCCTGTTCGCCGAGCCGGGCGAGAACTTCCTTGCTGGTAACACCGAGTTCCTTCGCTAACTCGTGTACGCGGGCCTTGCCTGCCACTACATCTCCTGTCTATGAGGCGACAGCGGTGGTAGGCCGCGCCTCGCGGTTTAGCTATGACGCATGGTCATCGGGACTTCACGGTGTGCTCATGTTCTTTGCTACCTGTTCTGTTGGCGGGTGGGTCGGGCGCGTCGACAGACTCGACGTACTCGATCACCGCTGATACATCCGGTGTTCCGGCAATCCGTAACGCTCGCGCGAACGCTCGCCGCCGGACCGCTTGCTGTGCGCACTTCGGAATGGGATGCAGCCATGCACCCCGCCCCGGAAGACTACCCGCTGCATCAACGGTCACGGTGTAATTACCGTTCCCCGCTGACACAGCGACCACTCGAAGCAGTTCGACGGCCAACTCTCGCTTTCGGCATCCGACACACGTCCGCACCGGTCCATCGATGCGTCGATGTGCGGAGGCCGAAGTCTCGCGCTGGATCACGGCTTAGTTTACCTTCACCCAACTAGTGGTCAGCACCACCCGCAATGTCGGCCAGGCAGGTACGACCGGGCAGGTCAGCTGGGCGGTTCCATGGCCTCCGCGCCCACCTCGAGATCGTCGGCGTCGGGCAACGGTGGGCGCGGCGCCGACGGGCGATCTAGGTAGAAGATCGCGGTAGAGGCAATGTCGTCGTGCAGCGGCCGGTAGCGACGGCCCGACATCCAACCGAGGGCCTGGATGTCGACTCGCAGATCGACGCGGAAGTGGATCGGGTCGAGGACATGCCAGCGGTACATGCCAAACCGCTGCTGGCTGCGATAAAGCCCATCCGGGCGAATGACCTGATGCAGGCCGAGAAACGGCGTCGAGTAGGTGGTGTAGCCCTGGCCGGGCACGTCGAAGTTCCACGCGCCGCCGATGTAGTCCTCGGTGCCGGTGCCACAAATCGTCGGGAACTCCTCGTCGCCGTCGATGTAGAACTTGACCTCGCCCTCGCCCCACCAGCCGGGGTGGTTGGCACCCCAGGCGAGATAGGTGCCGACGTACTTCCCGGTGCCGTGCACCCGATCAAGGATCGGATGCAGCGTGCCTGCGGCGAGCGGGTTGCTGCGGTGGAACTGGCAATGCAGGTAACCGGTATCGGCTATGTCGGCTTTGACGTCCCCATGGTTTTCGTAGCTGATCTGGTAATAGACGGTGGCGGTCTGCGGCCCACGGTTCTCCAATGTGAGCCGGGCATGCCGGGGCACCGGCATCGGCCAATAGCTGTTGAAGCCGCCGTGCGGATTGACCGCGATGGGCAGAGAAGACAGCTGCGCGAACTCGCACCAACCCTGGCCGAAGAAGTCGCCGACCGGTACTTCGATCGCGGGCTGGTCGGCGCCGTCCCAGTAGGCGCGCAGGATGAGGGTGCGCCAATTGCTGTGGTGGGTCGTCAGCCAGACATGCGTGATAAGCGCCGGCCCTTCGATATTCGCCAGCTCGAACGTGGTGCGTCCGCCGATCTCGACGCTGGGAGAAATCTTCCAGCCGGCGCCTAGGTCCGCCGCACAGGCCGCGCCCGTGCCGTCCAACGCACGGGCGCCCCCGCCCTTCGTCCCGTCGAAGTTTTCCGGGCTGATCGACCGGGACTGGGCGCTGCTCAATCGGGCCAGCGAACGGAGGTCGGTCACAAGTGTCGCCGGGCTAGCGGTCGTGCGCCATCCCGTGGGCGGCACCGTGCTCGGGGTGGTCCTCCGGCTGGTCGGGAGAATCGCCGCGGATGTCTATCCGCCATCCGGTGAGCCGAGCCGCCAGTCGGGCGTTCTGGCCCTCCTTGCCGATGGCCAACGACAATTGGAAGTCGGGCACCACCACCCGGGCCGCCCGGGCGTTCTGGTCGATCACGGCCACCGAAACCACTTTGGCCGGCGACAGCGCGTTGGCGACGAACCGGGCCGGGTCCTCGTCGTAGTCGATGATGTCGATCTTCTCCCCGGACAGCTCACTCATCACGTTGCGCACCCGCTGACCCATGGGGCCGATGCAAGCGCCCTTGGCGTTCAGGCCGGGAACCCGAGAAGCTACCGCGATCTTCGAACGGTGGCCGGCTTCGCGTGCCACCGCGACGATCTCCACCGACCCCTCGGCGATCTCGGGGACTTCCAGCGAGAACAGTTTGCGCACCAAGTTGGGGTGGGTGCGGGACAAGGTGATCACCGGTTCGCGAGCACCGCGACTGACTCCCACCACGTAGCAGCGCAACCGCTCACCGTGCTCATAGACCTCACCGGGAACCTGCTCGGCCGCCGGGATCACACCCTCAGAGCCCTTGGCCTCGCTGCCCATTCGGACGACGACGAAACCGCGCGCATTGGCCCGGCTATCTCGTTGCACCACACCGGCGACGATCTCGCCCTCGTGGGTCGAGAACTCACCGAAGGTGCGCTCGTTCTCGGCGTCGCGAAGTCGCTGCAGCATCACCTGCCGTGCGGTAGTGGCCGCGATTCGCCCGAAACCCTCAGGGGTGTCCTCCCATTCGCTGAGCACAACGCCGTCTTCGTCGACCTCGCGGGCCAACACCTGCACGGCACCGGTTTTGCGGTCAATTTCGATATGAGCCTCCGGTTGATGGCCCTCGGTGTGCCGGTATGCGCTGAGCACCGCGGCCTTGACATCCTCGAGTAAGTCGTCGAAGGAGATTCCTCGCTCCACCACGATCGCATGCAGAGCGCCCATGTCGATGTTCATGTTCTGCCCTCCGTCTCCGCATTACGGGCGACAGCCGCCAACTCCAGTTCACGTTGGGAAGGAGGCGAAAACTCAACCTGGACAACCGCTTTCACGACCTCCCCGATGGGCACCGGACGAACCGTCCAGTCGCGGGCCCGATCGTCGCGGATCACCAGCATCAGCGCGTTGTCCGATATCTCGCCGACTCGACCGGTGACCGCCGTTCCGTCGGCCAGTGTCAGTTCGACCTTGCGGCCCCGCGCGCGGCGAAAGTGTTTCTCGCTGGTCAGCGGGCGGTCTACGCCGGGCGAGCTGACTTCCAGCACGTACTGGCCCTCAAGGTTTTTGACCTCGTCCAACAAGGTCGACGCCGAACGCGACAGCGCGGCGATGGTGTCCAGGTCGAGTGCAGTGTCGCCGTCGGCAATCACGGTTATCCGCGGCGGACGGGCCCGCGGATCGATGACGACATCCTCGATCTCGTAGCCTGCGCGCGCGAACTCACCATCGAGTAGCTCGATCACCTGCGTCTGCGACGGTAGCCCGATGGACACGGCGAGCTCCTCATCTTGAGTTGTCCGGTCGGCGGCCCTCCAGTTCGCAGTAATCCAAGCCGCGTGCCGGGTGACCAGCCATTAACGATACGCCAGGAATCTCGTATCAGCCGTGATCGCGGCCAGGTCAGCCACGGTACGGCCCGGGCGTCCGACGCGCCGGCACAGCAATGGCAGGATGTTGCTGTGCCACGCACGCTGCCCGGTGTCAGACCGGTTTTCAGCAGGCGGCGGGTGCTGGCCGGTGGCGCCGCTCTCGCCGTGCTCGGGATGGCCGCGCCCGCCTGCAGTTCGCCGCCCGCACCGCCGGCGGTCGACGAACTCGAGGCGCAGTTGCAACGCGCGCGGCACGACAGCGAACTCGCCGCAGCGGCGGCCGTGGCCGCGGAAAAGCCGGTCAGTACGGCGTTGACCGAGGTCGCCTCCGAACGCGCTCGCCACGCGCAGGCGCTGACTACCGAGATCGCCCGCCTCGCCGTCAACCCGACGTCCACCTCCAGCCAGACCACCAGCCCGACATCGACCACGTCGGCCGCGGCCGCGCCCCCACCGACACTGTCCGACGTGATCAATTCCCTGCGCGGGTCCGCCGCCAGCGCAAGCCATTTGGCGACCACGTCTTCGGGTTATCGGGCGGGCCTGCTCGGCTCGATCGCCGCCGCGTGCACGGCCTCCTACAGCGTTGCGTTGGTGTTCGCAGGAGCGGCCTCATGACTTCCGCTGAGCCGTCACCCGCCAAAACGCCCGCCGACTCCGCGCTGTGCGCTGCGCTGACCACCGAACACGCCGTGATCTACGGCTACGGCGTCGTGTCCGCCCACTGCCAACCCGACGTCAACACCCTGGTGTCTTTCGCGCTGAATCAGCATCGCCAGCGTCGCGACCAGGTGATCGCGATGCTCGCGGGCCGCTCGGTCACCGCTCCGGTAGCCGCCGCGGGCTACCAGCTGCCGTTTCCGGTCAACAACCCAACCGACGCAACGCGCCTGGCCACGCGGATGGAGAAGGACACCGAAGTGGCCTGGCGCGCTGTCATCGAGCAGGCGCGGACGCCGGAGGACCGCAAGTTCGGCGTGACCGCGCTGACTCAGAGCGCGGTGCTGGCTGCCCGCTGGAACCAGGTGCTGGGCGTCAACCCGATCACCACGGCGTTCCCGGGCGCCGACTAGTCGCCTGACACCGCAACCGTGATGTCGGTGGGCAGCCCGGCTCCGACCGCCAGTTCACGAGTCTCGCCGCTGAACCGGTTGCGCAGCTCGACCGTCCCGTCCGCCCAACCGCGTCCCACCACGACGATCCACGGCACACCCAGCAGTTCGGCGTCCTTGAACTTCACTCCCGGCGAGGCCTGCCGGTCGTCGAGTAGCACTTCGATGCCCAGCCGATCAAGGTCGGCGGCCAGCGCGATGGCACCGCTACGTGCCTCGGCGTCCTTGTTGGCGATCACCAGATGCACGCCGAACGGCGCAATCTCGGACGGCCAACGCAGCCCTAGCTCGTCGTGGTGTTGTTCGGCGATCACCGCTACCAGCCGCGACACCCCCAGGCCGTAGGAGCCCATGGTCAGCCGGACCGGCTTGCCGTCCTCGCCGAGCACGTCGACGGTGAAGGCGTCGGTGTATTTGCGCCCGAGCTGGAAGATGTGGCCGACCTCGATGCCACGCGCCGACACCAGCGGTCCCGCGCCGTCCGGAGACGGGTCGCCGTCGCGCACCTCGGCGGCCTCGATGGTGCCGTCGGCGGTGAAATCACGGCCGGCCACCAGCCCGACGACATGCTGCCCGAGCTCGTCGGCGCCGGTGATCCAGCTGGTGCCGTCCACCACCCGCGGGTCGACGAGATAGCGAACGCCGTTGTCCTGCAACGCCTTCGGGCCGATGTAACCCTTCACCAGGAAGGGATACTTGGCGAAGTCGGCATCGTCGAGGAACGCGTAGTCGGCCGGTTCCAGCGCCGCGCCCAGCCGCTTGTCGTCGACTTCGCGGTCGCCCGGCACCCCAACGGCCAGCAGTTCCCAGTCCCCGCCCGGTTGGCGCACCTTGAGCAGGACGTTCTTCAGGGTGTCGGCGGCGGTGACGGTGCGGCCCAGGTCGGCGCCGTTGGCCCAGTCCACCAGGGTGGCGATCGTCGGGGTGTCGCCGGTGTCGTGCACGACCGCCTCGGGCAGCCCGGCCACGATTTCCGCGGGCGTTGCCTCCGGGCGGGCGGTGACGACGGCCTCGACGTTGGCCGCGTACCCGGACTCCAGGCACCGCACGAAGGTGTCCTCACCGACCGGGCTCTCGGCCAAGAACTCCTCGGAGGCGCTGCCGCCCATCGCGCCGGATACCGCGGACACGATGACGTAACGCACCTGAAGCCGGTCGAAAATCCGCTGGTAGGCCTCTCGGTGTGCGTGGTAGGCGTTCTTGAGGCCGGCGTCGTCGATGTCGAAGGAGTAGGAGTCCTTCATCACGAACTCGCGTACCCGCAGGATGCCGGCCCGCGGCCGCGCCTCGTCGCGGTACTTGATCTGGATCTGGTAGAGCACCAGCGGAAAGTCTTTGTAGGAGCTGTACTCCCCTTTCACCGTCAGGGCGAAGACTTCTTCGTGGGTGGGGGCGAGTAGATAGTCGTTGCCGCGGCGGTCTTTCAGCCGAAAGATACCGTCGCCATACTCGGTCCATCGGTTGGTCGTCTCGTAAGGCGCCCGCGGCAGCAGGGCCGGGAACAGGATCTCCTGCCCGCCGATGGCGTTCATCTCATCGCGGACGATGCGTTCGATGTTCCGCAGCACGCGCAGCCCGAGTGGCAGCCAGCTGTACAGCCCGGGCGCGACCGGTCGGATGTAGCCGGCGCGGATCAGCAGCTTGTGGCTGGCAACTTCGGCGTCTGCGGGGTCGTCGCGCAGGGTGCGCAAGAACAGCTGGGACATCCGGGTGATCACAGCGCGCAAGCCTAACGGTGAGTGGATCCGCCAAACTGGGGGCACCTCCCGCTTGCGGGGGACAGCCACGGCTGCGATTCGCGGCGAATCACAGCCCTCGCGTCTGTATCGCGAAGCTAGATCTCTCCGACGTCGATGGCGTGCTGGACTTCCTGGGCGTGGGCCACCTGCTTGGAGGTGTAGCCGATGAGCAGTGCCACACCGCCGGTCAGGACGGCGACCCCGGCCACCCACAGCAGCCCGTAGGTGTAGCCGTGGTCGAGCGCATGCACCTGAGCGGCGTTCATGTTCTTCACCGGGCCATTGGTGCCGCCCAAGTACAACGTGCGCGACGTGATGACGGCCTGGATGACGGCGAGCACCACCGGCCCACCCAGGTTCTGCAGCATCATCACGATTGCCGATGTCGGCCCGATCCGGTCGAAGCCGACGTCCGTGATCGCCGAGAGCGCCAGCGGGACGATGATCATGCCGATACCGATGCCGCCGAAGGTGATCAGCGTTACGAGGGTCGGGAAGTACGGCATGTCGCGATCGAGCGTCGAACCGTAGAGCATCGCACCCACCACCAGAACTCCGCCGGTGATGACCACGACGCGCGGCGAGAACCACGACACCAGCTGCGAGGATGCGCCCAGGCCGATGCCCATAGCGATGGTGAAGGGGATGAAGCCGACGCCGGCACGCAGTGCGCTGTAGCCCATGAGCTCCTGCACGTACAGGCCGATCAGCACGGTGACGGTGAACAACACGCCGCCGCCCAGGAAGATCGCCACGAAGGTGGCCAGCCGGTTGCGGTCGAAGAACAGGTCGAGCGGGACAACGGGGTTCTCGGCGGTGCGTTCCACGATCGCGAACGCGATGAACGCCGCCAACGCCACCACACCCGAGCCGATGGTGGTAACAGAGATCCAGCCCTTCTCGGGGCCGATCGAGAACGCGAAAACGGCAGCGGTACAAGCCAGCGTGGCCAGCACGGCACCGGTGGCGTCGAGCTTCATGCGCTCCCGGTGCGTCTCCCGCAGCGCCACGCGGGCCAGGTAGATCATGACTATCCCGATCGGCACGTTGACCAGGAACGCCAGCCGCCAGGAGAGCTCGGTCAGCGCCCCGCCGACTACCAGCCCCATCACCGAGCCGACGCCGGCCATCGCGCCGAACATGGCCGTTGCCGCGTTGCGGGCCGGGCCCTTGGCGAAGGTGGTGGCGATCAGCGCCAATCCGGTGGGAGTAGCGATCGCGGCGCCGACACCTTGGAGCAACCGTGCGATGACCAGGGTCGGGTCATCCCAGGCGATACCGCACAACGCCGAGGCGATGGTGAACAGCGCGACGCCGACGGTGAAGGTGCGCTTGCGGCCGATGGTGTCACCGAGTCGGCCGCCGAGCAGCATCAATCCGCCGAAGGTCAGCACGTAGGCCGTGATCACCCAGCTGCGGCCGGCATCGGTCAGGCCCAGCTCGTTCTGGATCCTGGGCAGCGCGACGATTGCGATGGTTCCATCCATCGTCGCCATCAGCTGCATGCCGCAGATGGCGATAACAGCGGCGAAAAAGCGCCGAGTCGGCCGCCACGGCGGTTGAGACCCGCTGGCGGGGCTCGCAGTGCTGTTGGCGGCGGTCTTGGCTGAGTGCGCTGGGGGCATATGAACTACTCGCTCCGAGGGTTCAGACGTCCATTCTCGGACAGCCCGCTCTGCGTCGTTGAGAGCCGTCATAAGAACTTACCCTACAGTAATCTTAGAAATCTTTTAAGCGCCGAATGCCGCTACGGTACCGATCACGATGATCGCAGGGGGCCGAATTCCCTCCGAACGGATCTTTTCCGCGACATCAGCCAGGGTAGCCCGCAACTTGTGTTCAGCGGACGTCGTTCCCTGCTGGACCACCAATACCGGCGTATCCGCAGGTCGGCCGCCTTTCAGCAGGACGTCGGCGAAAAGTTCGATGCGCTCGACCGCCATCAGCAAAACGATGGTGCCGGACATTGCCGCTAATGCGTCCCAATTCACTAACGATTCGGGGTGCTCTGGCGCCAGGTGGCCGCTGACCACCACGAACTCGTGATTAAGACCGCGGTGGGTGACCGGGACACCGGCCGACGCGGGAACCGCTATGGCACTGGTCACACCCGGCACAACCGTCACCGGAATGCCCGCGTCGACGCACGCCAGCACTTCCTCATATCCGCGAGCGAACACGAACGGATCGCCCCCTTTGAGGCGCACCACAAACCGACCCGCCCGGGCCCGCTCGATCATGACGTCGTTGATGGCGTCCTGGGCCATCGCGCGTCCATAGGGGATCTTGGCGGCGTCGATCACCTCGACGTGCGGGGGCAGCTCGGCGAGCAGCTCCGGTGGCGCCAGCCGATCGGCGACGACGACATCGGCCTGAACGAGCAGCCGCCGGCCGCGGACGGTGATCAGTTCGGGATCTCCGGGTCCGCCGCCGATCAGCGCCACGCCGCCGCGGACGACGTCGGCGCTCACAGAGCTTTCCACGGTGATCGCCCCCCGCTGCAGCGCCTCGCGGATCGCCGAGCGAATTGCCGCCGAACGACGGTGCTCACCTCCGGCCAGGACTCCCACCGACAGCCCGGCGTAGTCGAACGACGCCGGGGTCACCGCGCTGCCCTCAACCGCGATGTCGGCGCGGACGCAGAAGATTCGGTACCGGTCGGCCTCGGTGACCACCGCGGCGTTCACCTGCGCGTCGTCGGTGGCCGCGATCGCATACCAGGCGCCCGCCAGGTCGCCGTCGCGATACTCGCGCAGCGACAAGGTAATTCGGCTCATCGCCTCGACCGCGGGAGTGGCGAAACGCGCGATGACGTGTACGTCTGCGCCGCTCGCGATCAGCAGCGGCAGTCGGCGCTGAGCGACGTTGCCGCCGCCGACCACGACAACCTTCTTACCGGCCAGCCGCAAGCCGACCAGGTAAGGGCTCTCCGGCGTCGTCACCCTGCGAGCCTCACAGCTGCCCCACGGGACGAACTCCCGGTTTGAGCATCGGAACATGAGGAACGCCGTCGTCGACGAAATCGTCGCCGTCGCGGACGAATCCGTGCTGGGCGTACATGTCCGTCAGGTAGATCTGCGCATCGATCCGGCAGGGATAGTCGCCCACCTCGGCGAGCGCGGCGCGCAACAGCCGGGTGGTGTGACCCTGGCCGCGCGCGCTGCGTTCGGTGCACAGCCGCCCGAGACGGAACGCCTTCTGCCCGCCCGCGTGCTCCTCCATCAGCCGCAGCGTGCAGATCACCTCGCCGTCGGGAGCTTCCAGCCAGAAGTGCCGAGTTTCGGCGAGCAGATCGCGCCCGTCCAACTCGGGATACGGGCGGGCCTGCTCCACGACGAAGACCTCCACCCGCAGTTTGAGCAATGCGTAAAGCCTAGGCACGTCAAGGTCTTTGGCCCATGCCCGGCGCAGCGCCGCGGTCATGAAGCGCCCGCCGTCGGTGGGTCGCCCGCCGACGATGCAGGCCGCGAAGCGGCCTGAGGAGGAGGCGGGCAATCGGGCTTGAGCCCCAGCACCTTGGTGCCCCATGACCACACCTCCTCGAACAACGCCGGCTCATCAGAGAGGGTGGCTCCTAACGACGGCACCATGTCTTTCAGCGTAGGCAGCCACCCCTGATACCGGTCGGGAAAGCAGCGCTGCAGCACGCCCAGCATCGCCGAGACCGCGGTCGAAGCCCCCGGCGATGCTCCGAGCAGCCCGACGATGCTGCCGTCGGCGGCACCCACCACCGTGGTGTCGAACTCCAGCACCCCACCTTTACGCTTGGTAGGCCGGATCACCTGCACGCGTTGACCGGCCGTCGTGATCTCCCAGTCGGAACCCACAGCGCTGGGCACGAATTCGCGCAATGTGTGGACGCGGGCGGGCTGCGACAACCGCAGCTGGCCGATCAGGTAGTTGACCAGTTGCATCTGGGTGAGACCGGCGCCGATCATGGTCGCCAGGTTGCCCGGGGTGACGGATCGCGGCAGATCGGTTGCATGACCGTGTGTGAGGAATTTCGGCGACCACCCGGCGAAAGGCCCGAACAGCAGCCATGGCTTGCCGTTGACGATCCGCACGTCGAGATGCGCCGCCGTCATCGCCGGCGCACCGACCGCGGGCAAGCCGTAGACCTTCGCCCGGTGCTCAGCGGCGATCGCGGGATTGCCACTGCGCAAGAACTTTCCGCCGATCGGAAAGCCGCCAAATCCCTTGGCTTCGGAGATGCCGGACTTCTGCAGGAGCCGCAGCGCCTGTCCGCCGGCACCGATGAAGACGAATTTGGCGTTCAGCTTTCGCTCTTCACCGATGCGGCGATTGCGAATTGTCAGTGTCCAGCTGCCGTCACGCTGGCGAGACAGCTTGCGGACCTCGTTACCGAACAACGCGGTTGTCCCATTGCGTACGCCGTAGCCGATGAGCTGTCGACAGAGAGCACCGAAGTCGACGTCGGTGCCGTCGGCGGCCCAATCGAGCGCGAGGGGTTCGCAGAAGTCGCGCTTGGCGGCCATCAACGGCAGCCTGCGGGCGAATTCGTCGGCGTCGTCGATCCATTCGGTGCGGGCAAACAGCGGATTACCGGCCAGCGCGTGCCGCCGCCGGCGCAGGTAGTCGACGCGCTGCGCACCTTGCACGAAGCTCACATGCGGAACCGGGTTGAGGAAGCCGCGCACGTCGGAGAGCATGCCGTTCTCCGCCGCGTAGGACCAGAACTGGCGGGTGACCTGAAATTGCTCGTTGACGCGCACCGCTTTGCTGACGTCGATCGAGCCGTCCGGCCGCTGCGGTGTGTAAAACAGCTCGCAGAGCCCGGAATGCCCGGTGCCGGCGTTGTTCCAGGGGCCGCTGCTCTCGGCGCCGGCAGCGTCGAGCCGCTCGACCAGGGTGATCGACCAGTCGGGTTCCAGCCGCCGCAACAGCGCCCCCAGGGTGGCGCTCATGATCCCGGCCCCGACCAGCACGGCGTCGGCCTTCGCCGTTACCTGCGGGTCTGACTGATCTGACAAGGGTGTGTTCGTCCTCTTAGCAATCGAGCGGCTGCTTAAATCGCCAGGTTATCCCGGCCGGGTCGAATACCGTTGTCCGCATGACCTGGCGAAATTTGGCCCCGGCCGTCGCGCTGGCCGGTGTGCTGGCGGCGGGGTGTTCCTCGTCGACCAGTTCGGATGCGGCACACGGAGTCTCCGCTGCGCCGTCCCCGGCGGGGGCTGCGCAGGTAGCGGCTCACGGTGTCGAAGCCGCGATCGCGACAATCCCCTGGTCGCAGGTCGGTCCCGGTTGGATGCTCGCCACCTGGAGCCCCGTGCCCGGCGGGCGCCCGGGCGCGCCGCCACCCCCGGGTTCGCCGACCCGTGAGAAGGCCGCCACGACGCTCTACCTGGTCGCCCCCGGGGGCGGTCGCTATCCGATCACCACCTTCCCGCCGCCGGGCCAGCAGGCCAGCCCGGAGTTGGTCGACTGGTCTGGCGATGGCGGCCACGCCCTGTTCGAGGCGCAGTACGCCACACCGCCGAAGGCGATCGAGGTCGACCTACACACCGGCAAGCAGACGACGTTGCCGGTGCAGGGGGCGCCCCGCTACAGCCGCCCGATTGGCAAAGCGCTGCTGTTGTCCGTGCCACCCGGCCCCGATTCCAAACTCGCGACGCTCGATCGTGTCGATCTCGCCGGCCAACACGAGCTCACCTACCCGACCGACAAGCTCGGCAGCGCGTTCAATGGGAACTATCTTTCGACGCCCGACGGGATGCGGCTCGTGCTGGGCACCTCGGCGGGCCTGGCGCTGATGGGCAACGACGGAACTCCCGGGCCGACGCTGCCGATTCCGGATCAGACCAACTGCAGCCCGCTGCGGTGGTGGGACGGAAGTACCCTCGCGACCGTTCTCGCGGCCTGCGATGCGCCCGGGTTCACGTCGCGGCTGTGGCTGGTGCCGGTCGACGGCGGCCCGCCCACCGGGCTCACCGCGGTCAACGACGGGCAGAAGGGCCCCGACCTGCGCGATGTCAGCGCGTGGCAGCTGCCGGCGGCCACGTTCGTGCAGGCCGAGGGTGCGTGCGGCTATCAGTTCCTGGCCAAGCTCAACGCCGACGGCACGACGTCGCCGGTCTCGGTATCCGGCGTGGAATCTGGTCGCAGTGTCATCGTGGCAGGCTTCAACGGCGCCGATCTGGACCTGCAAGCGACGGCGTCCTGTGGCGGCGGCCAATCGCTGTTCGACTACAGCCCCGGCACGAATACGTCGACCGCGCTGCTCGGGCCGCCGCTCAACGGCGGTGGCGTGATCAAGGCGGTGCCCTTCGCAGGCCAGCGATAGCCGAGCCTTGGACGCTTTAAGCTGGCGTGCGTGACTGGCTGGCAGCCCGACGTCCTACCCGGCTTCTGGCAGCTCACCATCCCGCTGGGCGAAGATCCCGACGGCGAGGGCGATGTCGTCGCGACACTGCTACGTCGTGGCGACGCACCTGACGCCACCAAGGCCGGCCACGCCGTCCTGGCCGTGCACGGATACACCGACTACTTCTTTCACACCGAGCTGGCTGATCACTTCGTGGACCGCGGCTTCGCCTTCTACGCGCTCGACTTGGACAAATGTGGGCGGTCGTGGCGGACCGGCCAAACCCCGCATTTCACCACCGACCTGGCCCGCTACGACGCCGAGCTCGACCGCGCGCTGGCGGTCATCCGCGAGCAGACCGGTTCGGGCCGGGTTCTGGTGTACGGCCATTCGGCAGGCGGGTTGATCGTGTCGCTGTGGCTCGACAGGCTGCGTCGTAGACGCAGCAGTGGCGCGACCGCACGCGCGGGCGTGGCCGGACTGGTGCTCAACAGCCCATTTCTGGATCTGCCCGGTCCCGGGGTACTGCGCTGGCCGACGACGGCGGCGCTGATCGCCGCGATCGCACGGGCCGGCGACAAACGGGTCGCCCGGGCCCCGGGCGACGGCACCGGCGGCTACGGCGCCAGCCTGCAC
>Ga0210396_10002024_pt1 | contig 20957 bp, 18 predicted proteins | sample IncBWH17OmetaG_FD_155466 | JGI IMG/M metagenome (GOLD analysis project Ga0210396, IMG submission 155466) | Forest soil microbial communities from Barre Woods Harvard Forest LTER site, Petersham, Massachusetts, United States - Inc-BW-H-17-O ... | reverse complement strand
CTCGCGGCGCCCCTTCTCATACTGCTTCAACGCGGCCTCGACCGTCGGCGCGCGCAGCATGGCGTCTGACAATGCGATCGCGTCTTCCATCGCCAGCTTGGTACCGGAGCCGATCGAGAAATGCGCGGTCGCCTTGGCGTCGCCCAGCAGCACCATGTTGTCCTTGACCCAGCGCTTGTTGCGGATCATCGGAAAATTCCGCCACATCGAGCGATTGATCAAAAGCGGATGGCCTTCAAGGAACCAGCCGAAAATCGCGGCCATGCGATCGGCCGATTGTTTTTCGCTGAGACCCGCAAGCCCGGCCCGTTGAAAGGTTTCGGGATCGGTCTCGAAGACCCAGGTCGAGCGTCCGGCTTCGTATTGATAGGCATGGGCGATGAACGGGCCCCACTCGGTCTCCTGGAAAATGAACGTGAAGGCATCGAGCGGCCGGGTCGAGCCCATCCAGGCGAACATATTGGTGCGCAGATCCACCTCGGGCTCGAAATGCTCCCTATACTTGTCGCGGAAGCGGCTGTTGATGCCATCGGCCAGCACCACCAGGTCGGCATCGGCGAAGCGCGCCTCGTCATCGACATCGGCCTCGAATATCAAGGCGACGCCAAGCTCGCGCGCCCGCTCCTGCAGGATCAACAGCAGCCGGCGGCGCGAGCAACCGCAAAAACCGTTGCCGCCGACCCGGTGCACCGTGCCGCGGAAGTGCACGGCGATGTCATCCCAATAGGCAAATTCCTGGGTGATGCGGCGATAGCTCGGGGAATCGTATTTTTCGAAATTGTCGAGCGTGGCGTCGGAGAACACCACGCCGAAGCCGAACGTATCGTCGGAGCGGTTGCGCTCATACACCGTGATCTCGGCTTCCGGCCGCTGCTTCTTGAGCAGGATTGCCGAATAGAGACCGGCCGGTCCACCACCGATGATCGCGATCTTCATGAGAGCCTCCGGCGCAGTCGAACCGCCAGATGTTTTAAACCTAAAACAATTTTCCGGCAAGCCCCTGTTGGAGCCTTCGGTGATGATGGTTCGAGACGGCGCTATCGCGCCTCCTCACCATGAGGGATCGGCGGGCGTTCCCCGTGGCAGGTCCCCATTCCCCACAGGTCCTCATCCTGAGGAGGCGCGTAGCGCCGTCTCGAAGGATGACCACAGCCTCATAGCTCGAGACGGCACTGTCGCGCCTCCTCACCATGAGGGGTACGCTCAATTGCCCTGAAAGGCCGGTTTCACCTTGTTCGCGAACGCCTCGAAGGCGCGGGTGAAATCCGCCGTGGTCATGCACAGCGCCTGCGCGATCGCCTCGGCCTCGATCGCCTCTTCCACCGACATCGCCCATTCCATCGCCAGCATCCGCTTGGTCATGGTATTGGCGAAGGTCGGCCCCTCGGAAACCTGTTTGGCCAGAAGTTGCGCCTGCGACAACACATGTTCCGGCGCCACGATGCGGCTGAAGAACCCCCAGCGCTCGCCCTCCTCCGCGGTCATGAAGCGGCCGGTATAAAGCAGCTCCGAGGCCCGCGATTGGCCGATGATGCGTGGCAGGATCGCGCAGGCGCCCATGTCGCAGCCGGCCAGACCGACCTTGTTGAACAGGAACGCGACCTTGGCGCCGGTGGCGGCCAGGCGCATGTCGGAGGCCATCGCGATGATCGCGCCGGCGCCGGCGCAGATGCCGTCGACCGCCGCGATGATCGGCTGCGGCGCGGCCCGCATCGCCTTGACGAGATCGCCGGTCATGCGGGTGAACGCCGTGAGGCCTTTGGTGTCCATCTTCACCAGCGGGCCGATGATCTCGAACACATCGCCGCCCGACGAGAAATTACCGCCGGCGCCGGACACCACGACAGTCTTGACCTCGTCGTCCATCGCGCAGGCGCGGAAGAAATCCGTCAGCTCCCGGTAACTCTCGAAGGTCAGCGGATTTTTGCGCTCGGGCCGGTTCAGCGTCACCGTTGCCACGCTGCCGTCTACTTTGAGCAGGAAATGATGCGGCGAGAATTCTGCCAGTGGCAGTGTGACGGGGTTGGCTGGTTTGGTCATGGGGTTTTCCTTGTTTCAGATTCCGTCATTCCGGGATGGTGCGCCAGCACCAGACCTCAGATGTGCGATTGCACATCGGCGAATCTCGAGATTCCGGGCTCGATACTTCGCATCGCCCCGGAATGACGATTCAAATAAACTCTCGCTGCATCAAACCTCTCCGCCGGCCACCGCGATCGCCTGCCCCGTGATCGCGCCGGCGCCCTCGCCGCACAGCCACAGCACGGTATCAGCGACTTCCGCCGGGGACACCAAACGCCCCTGCGGATTGTGCCTGGCGAGTTCAGCCACCGCCTGCTCATGGCTGCGGCCGGTCTTTTTCATGATGTTGTCGATGCTGCCGGCCACCAGATCGGTATCGGTAAAACCGGGACATACCGCGTTGACCGTCACCGGCGTCGTTGCCAGCTCCAGCGCCAGCGAACGCACCAGGCCGATCACCGCATGTTTGGCCGCGCTATAGGCGCTGACATAGGCATAGCCCTTCAGCCCGGCGGTCGAGGCGACCGCGACAATGCGGCCGTAAGGACGCTCCCGCATCGACGGCAGCACCGCCTGAATGGTGTGAACCACACCCATGAAGTTGACGTCCATCATGCGGCGAAACAACGCCGCATCGGACTTTGCAAATGGCGCGGACTCCGCGATCCCGGCATTGGCGACCAGGATATCGATCGGCTGCCGCGCCGCGGCTTGCGCTATCGCAACATTAACGGCGGCCTGATCGGCGACATCGGCCACGGCGGCGAACTGCGCGGCGCCTTTGGCCACGGCGTCTTCCAAAGTGGCGCGGTCGCGGCCGAGCACGGTGACGGTGGCTCCGGCCTGCGTCAGCACAGACGCGATCTCGCGACCGATGCCCCGTCCACCCCCGGTGACGAGCGCATGCGGGGAATGCGGCAGTCCGGGCATGCGCAGCTCTCCCCGAATGAATGGCAGAGAAATGAATAGCAGAGACTTGCGTATATTTTAGACTTCAAGCTTTTGCAACAAATCCGCTCCCGATCGGGGCCATCAGGTCAAACGCCTCGATCGCGCTGCTTGACAGGCCGTATGCGGCAGGTAGCGTCGGACCAGACCGGCATGAGGATGATGGATCATGGCAGCTCTCGAAAAAGGCATTACGCAGAACGGTACGGGCTATTCCGGCAAGACCTGGAATATCCTTGGACAGGTTTATTTCCCGAAGGCGGTGACCGATTCCACCTTTGCGTTCGAGACCAACAGCGATCCCGGCCAGTTCGTCCCGGTCCATATCCATCCCACCCAGGACGAATTCATCCTGGTGCAGGATGGCATGCTGGACCTGAAACTGGATGGCGTCTGGGTGCAGGCCAAGGTCGGCGATCTGGTTCGGCTGCCCCGCGGCATCCCGCACGGCTATTTCAACAAATCGGACAAACCGGCGCGGGCGTTGTTCTGGGTGTCGCCGACGCAGAAACTCGAAGCGTTGTTCAATCAGCTTCACAATCTGACGGATGTCGCCGAAATCGTTCGTATCTCCGCAGAGCACGAAGTGAACTTCCTGCCGCCCGAGGCCAACGAGTAACGGGTCAGGCGAGCATAGCTCGTCGACCGATAAGCGCTTTAGTTGATTTCGACGATGCGAATTTGACGACGTCGAATCCGACGACACGTTGCCGTCATCGATCGAGGCTGACCTTGCCCCCGCGCTTTTTGAAATAGAGCAGCGCCTTCACGGTGAGCTGATTCCTGGTTGCGTTGCCCTTGATAATCAACCCGCGGACATAGGCTTCGCACTCCAGCTTGGCCGGCTCGTCCGGCCTGTCGTAAAGCAATGAACAGGTGCGCCAGGCGTTTTCCACGGCGTCGGACACACCGATAGGAGACGTGCAAAATAAGGGCTTCACCGGCCCTCTCTCGCCAAGACAAAGCCGAACGCCCGATTTGGTTCCTGGAATGGAACAACTTTCATGATTTGGTGTTAGACGGGGGTTACTTGACCTCCAGGAGAGATAAATGAAGAAATTTTCTTACGTTTTGGCGGCTCTTGCCACGATTGCAATCGCTGTACCGTCGATCGCAAGCGCCGAAGACAAGCCGATGACGAACGAAGGCATGAAGGGCGCAGGCATGGAGAAGCCCATGATGCATCATCACCATCACCATCACCACCACCACATGAAAAAGATGATGAAAGAAGGCATGTGAGACGAATGGCCCTCTAACCGGGGCCATTTTTCTTTTGGGATTTTTTCTTGACAGGCGGCGCTAGGCTGCATCCAGACGCGAACGATGAGACTGAGGCTGGCCTTCGAGTTCGCCGATCGGGAGCGGCCGGCCGAGCAGGTAGCCCTGCGCGAAGTTTACCCCCAGCGTTCTCAGCCTCTCGAGCTGTTCAGGGGTTTCCACGCCCTCGGCAGTAACCGACATGTCCAGACCGCGCGCAAGCGTCACGATCGACGATATGATCGCCGAACTCGTGTGGCGCTTCGACAAGTTGCCGATGAAGGACTTGTCGATCTTGATCTTGTCGAACGGGAATGTGGTCAGGTAGCTCAGGGATGAATATCCGGTGCCGAAATCGTCAAGAGCAAGCGAAACCCCGATGCTCCTCAGTCTTTCCATAAAGGCATGATTTTCGGCGGCTCTTTCCAGCAGCACGGATTCCGTGAGCTCGATTTCCAGCCGTTCCGGCGGCAAACCTGATTTCCGCAACGCCGACTCGATGATATCGAACAACTCAGCCTGCTTGAACTGGACCGGCGACAGATTCACCGCAACCTTGGTGTCCGCCGGCCACGACATCGCGTCGTCGCACGCCTGCCTGATGATCCATTCACCGAGCGGAACGATAAGTCCGGTCTCCTCCGCGAGTGGAATGAACTGGTCGGGCGGTATCAGCCCCTTGATCGGATGACGCCAGCGAACCAGAGCTTCCAGACCCCGCCGGCGGCCGGTCTGGACGTCAAAGAATGGCTGATAATGCACTTCGAACTGACAGGCGGCGATGGCATATCGCAGGTCGCCTTCAAGCGTGTTGCGCGCTTCAAGTTCCAGGGACATCGCTTCATCGTAGAGCGTAAGGCAGTTCCGGCCGGCCGATTTCGATCGGTACAGCGCCAGGTCGGCCTTTTTCAGTAACTGCTCCTGATCGTTGCCGTGCTCCGGCGCCATCGCTATCCCGATACTTGCGCCGATTTCCACCTGATGGCCCGGCAGCTGAAACGGCTCGGCGATGCATTTCGAAATTCGGGTCGCCAGATCGATCGACCCGGCCCGCTGATCGAGACATCCCGCCTGGATGATCGCGAATTCGTCGCCTCCCAGCCGCGCCAGCACATCGGTATCGCGGAGCGTCGATTTCAAACGAAATGCCACCTGCCGCAGTAACCCATCGCCGGCGGCGTGACCAAGGGAATCATTGACGTTCTTGAAGCGATCAAGATCGAGCATCAGGATTGAAAACGCGCCGCTGTGCCGATGCTCGTGCGAGCCGGCCTCTTTCAGCTGCTCCAGAAAGAACGCCCGGTTCGGAAGTCCGGTCAGAATGTCGGTCTGCGCAAGCTCCAGAACGCGCCGGTTCGCCAGGGCGAGCTGGCGCGAATTGCGGCTTGCGAGACCGAGATACACGGCCAGGAATGCCGTGATCACGATCCCGGCCGTGAGCACCGTCACCGCGCGGTCGTACCGCGCGGTGAGCCGGCCGCCGGGGGCGGGAATGGCCTGCACTTGCCAGTTGGCATCGCCGATCCTGAGCGTCCCCAACCAGCGCGGCTCTTCGGCGAAAGCCCGCGTCGACTTCGCCGTTTGAGGCGCCGATGAAAAGTCGGGAACAGGTTGATGTTCGGCGCTTCTGTCCAGACCAGGCGGATAGGTATTGATGATGATGCCGGAAGCCGCCGCCGTCCCTATCCAGATCGACTGCAGCAAGTGCGCCAGATCGAATATCCCGACGACGAAACCGGACAGATTGCGCCGCCGATCGGCGATCGTGGTGCGCGATGTTCCCTTCACATAAACCGGTACAGCGACCAACACACCGTGGGTGCCACCCCTGAGATCGTGATATAGTCTGGTACGCAGCACCGCGACCGCATCATTATCCCGCGCACGCTCAAGCGCGGCCCATCGGACCGGATCTGATGAATAGTCCAGCCCGTAAATCATCGAGGTTTTTGCCTCGGTTGAAAAGAAGACCGGGAAATAGAAATTGCTGTCAGGCACCGGCGTAAGGGCGCCATCCGCGGCGAGGGATTTGATCCGATAACCGGGGACGCCGTCGTTGACCGCGGCAGCCTCATAGTCGGCTCGTTCTTTCCGGTTGACCTTCGGCACCCAGCCGACGCGAAGGATTCCAGGATGATTCTCGAACAGGCGGCCGCCGAACACCTCGAACTCGCTGCGGGTAACGTCCTCGTTGGCCGACTCGAACAGGGTACGCAGCGTGACTAACCGGCTGAGATACTCGTTGACCCCGTTCTGCATCTCGATCAATTCGGTCGTCGCGACGCCCTCGAACTCGACCCTGGTGACGCGCCGCTCCCACCGCCCAACCGCGTAGGCACCGGCCAGTGACAGCAGAAGGCCGATACCTGCAGCAACCAGCGCCGGCCGGTAAAGCCCTGACTGCAATGCAGAGCTTCGCCGCCGTTCGATCATGTCTCCCTGGCGAGTGCCATCGAGGTTTCGATCGCTCATCTTCGTCCTTCGTTCGACCTTTACAAACGGCGACCCGAGAACTGTGCCGGTGTCAACGAATGATCGAACGTGGATTGGGTTAAAAAACCCAAAAATATCAGGGACATTGTCGCCTGGTTTGGCTGCGTTAGTTAACGATTTTCGCAATCGATAAAATGCAATCTACGTACAGTTACGGGAGCGGCGCGCGGTTCTATTGCGGCATCGAACAAAAGCCCGGGAATTAGCGAACCTTTCACCACGTGGGGATATCATGTGGCGCAAGTGGGTGACTTCTCGATCCTGCAAAGTGTTGCCATGCAACGATTACAAGCGACGATCTTCACCGGCCTTTCGATCTTGCTCGCGGTCACCAATCCGCTTCATGCCGGGGCCGACGAGATCGGGGTCAGTTCCGACACCATCCTGTTCGGTCAGGCCGCCGCGCTCGAGGGTCCATCGTCGGCGCTCGGTCAGGGTATGCGGCAGGGCATTCTGGCGGCCTTCGCCGAGATCAACGCCAGGGGTGGCGTACACGGCCGCAAGCTCGAGCTGATAAGCCGGGACGATGGCTACGATCCCGATCGCTCGGCCGCCCAGACCACCAAGCTGATCGAGGAAGACAAGGTTTTCGCGTTGATCGGCGCCGTCGGCACGCCGACAACGACCGTGACCGTTCCGATTGCGAAAGCCAGGAATGTGCCGTTCATCGGTCCGTTCACCGGGGCTGGATTCCTGCGCGCGCCGGACCTCCACAACGTCGTCAACATTCGCGCCAGCTATGGCGCCGAGGCCGAGGCGTGGATCAAGCACCTGACCGAGGATCTGCATCTCAAAAGCATCGCGATCTTCTACCAGGACGATTCCTACGGTCGCGACGGTCTCGCGGGCGTCAAGGCTGCCCTGGAAAAACGCGGCATGGAGTTGACCGCCGAAGGCACCTTCGAGCGCAATACCAGCGCGGTTGCTTCAGCCATGCGTACGCTCAAGCGCGCCGAACCGGAAGCCGTGGTGATGGTCGGCACCTATGGACCGTGCGCCGCATTCATTAAGCTCGCACGCAGGAGCGGCTTCAATCCGATCTTCGTCAATATCTCCTTCGTCGGCGCCAATGCGCTGGCAAAAGAACTCGGCTCCGAGGGCCAGGGCGTTGTCGTCTCCCAGGTCGTGCCTTTTCCATGGGATGCATCGATAAAGGTCGTCGCCGATTACCAGGCCGCCGAGAAAGCCTTCGATCCGAACCTGAAGCCGGACTTTGTTTCGTTGGAGGGATATCTTTCCGGCCGTCTCGTCGCCGCGGCGCTCGAGATTGCCGGACCAAACCCGACGCGCGCAGACATGCTGCGGCTCATCAATGACGTCGGCCGGTTTGACATCAGCGGAGACATCATCACGTTCGGGCAAAAAATGCGCGAAGCCCCGGCCAAGGTTTTTCTGACCGTCATTCAGCCGGACGGCACCTTCAAGGCAGTCGATAAACTGTAAGGGCAAGCAGGGCCAATCGCGCCGCCCAAACCCTGCCGCCGGGCCGGACGTCGTCGATGGCTTCCGGACGCCTCCGCCGGCTGCTACCATCTCCCAACAAAAAAACACTTGCAGGGGAGAAAATTCCAATGACGTCACCGATCGTGAGCGCCGCCAGTCGCCGCCGTTTTCTGCAATACCTTGCCAGCAGTCCGCTGTTGGCCTCGGGCGCCCTGTCGGCTTACGGCGCGGAAACGCCGTCCAGACTTCCCGATCCGATGATATGGGCGCCGGCGGGCGGCGACCTCATCAAAAGTCCGAAAGACGCGATCAACGTTTTCGAATTCGAGCCGGTCTGCCGCCAGAACGTGCCGCCGGCGCATTTCGGCTACATGGCCTCCGGGCTTGACGACGAGGTCACGCTGCGCGCCAACCGCGAGGGTTTCCTGAAATTCCAGCTCAACCCGCACCGCCTCAACGATGTGTCCAAGGTCGACATCAGCGTGGAGCTTTTCGGCACCAAATATGATTCACCGATCTTCGTGTGCCCGACCGGCGGCAACCAATTCCTTCACCCGGATGGTGAAGTGGCCGTCGCCAAGGCGGCGCGGGCCGGCAATCATCTGCAAATCCTGTCGACGTCGTCGAACTATTCCGTGGAAGACGTGACCAAGGCGCGCGGCGCGCCAATCTGGTTCCAGCTCTATGCGTCGCCGCGCTGGGAAGTGGCGCAGGCGCTGATCAAGCGGGCCGAGGCTGCCGGTTGTCCGGTCCTCACCGTGACGATCGATCGTATCGCGGGCCGCAACCAGGAAACATTGTTTCGGCTGCGGCGCACCGATACCCGCGAGTGCTCGGATTGTCATGACCGCAGCAGTTTTGCGGCGCGGGCGGCCCGGCGGCACAATTACGACGGCATCGATCTTTCCGGCATCACCGGAGGCGGCGAGTCCTCGAATTTGTCATGGGACACCATCAAACGGATGCGCGATATCACCCGCATGAAGATCGTGCTCAAGGGCATCGTCACCGCCGAGGATGCGGACCTTGCGGCGCAAAACGGCATGGACGGCATTCTCGTCTCCAATCACGGCGGACGCGGCGAGGATTACGGCCGCTCCACCATCGACGCGCTGCCGGAGATCATCGCCGCGGTGAAGGGACGCATGCCTGTTATCGTCGACAGCGGCTTCCGCCGCGGCACCGATGCCGTCAAGGCGCTCGCCATGGGCGCGCAAGCCGTCGGCATCGGCCGGCCGTATCTGTGGGGGCTGGGCGCCTTCGGCCAGGAAGGGGTCGAGCGCGTGCTCGAACTCGTGCGGACCGAAACCCGCGCGGCCCTGCAGCAATGCGGTGCGCGCTCGGTGAAGGATCTCAATCCGGGCTTTGTGCGCCTGGCGACCTGAAGCGTTTAAGCAAGCGCGCGGTCTCCCCGCACAACAGGCCCGCCTGGATTTGAACCCGACGGGTTGGCGCGACGACATCTGGAAGTCATGGGTTCCAAATCCTCCTCGATCTCCCCAGCCTCGTCCGTCCTGCGGCGTGAGCTGAGGCTTGCCTCGGCGCGCACGAAGGAATTATTCGCATGAGCGCGCTGGGCCGGGGTTATCGGGCCATGACCGCGGAAGTCGGCGCCGGCACTGCGCGGCTGACCGTTTTCCTGACCGTGCTTTTTTTCTGTGCCCTCGCCTTCGCCGTGGCGTGCCTCGTCGGCGTCCGCCGGACCGACACGCTGCTGGCAAGCGGACAGGCCCAGCGCGCGTTCGAAGCGATCAAGCGGCATGCCGGGCCGCGGATGCTGGTGCGAAACTTGGTGGTCAAACCTGACGAGTTGACCGTCTGGGCGATGGACCCGGACATGTCACCCTGGCGCACGACGCCCGGGTCGCGCTATCACAGCGCCCACACCTATTTCGTCGCTGGTGTCTTCGAACAGAGCTGGCGAGTCAGGCATTGGAAAGTGTTCTGGAGCGAAAGGTACTGGGTGTCGGGCCCGGCGCCCGAGGGACGGATCGAACAAGATCGCGGTCCAGCTTTCGATCTGAAGCCAGGCGACATTCCGGATTTGCCCGCATTGGCAAAAAAGGCCGCACGCACCATCGTTGGCGACGCGCCCGCCGAGCTCACGGAAGCAAAAATCGATTCAAAAGAGGCGACGGTCTGGGTGATCACGTCGAAAGGTATCTCCTGGCTATCTCTGGACCGCCATACCCTGGCTCACACCGAGCAATAACGTTCCTTGATCTCGTCGTCGGCCAGCAGGTCCTTCGCGGCGGCCTGGTGAACCACCGCGCCCTGATCCAGCACATAGGCGCGGTCGGCGATGTCGAGCGCCAGTTCCACGTTCTGCTCGACCAGCAGCACGGTCGTGCCCTGCGCCTTCATGGCGCGAAACAACGCGAACATCTCGTCGACCAGCACCGGCATGATCCCTTCCGAGGGTTCATCCAGCATGATGAGATCGGGCTTGGCTATCATGGCGCGCGCGATCGCCAGCATCTGCTGTTCGCCGCCGGACATCGTGACGGCTTCCTGGTCCAGACGCTCGGCGAGCCGCGGGAAAATCTCGGCGATACCCTGGATCAGTTCGACTTCGCGCTTCTTTTCGGGCGATGCCACCAGGCCGAGCCGCAAATTCTCCCGTACCGAAAGCCCCTGCACGATACGCCGCTCTTCCGGCACGTAGGCGAGCCCGCGCGCGAAACGCAGATGCGCCGGCTGGTTCAACAGCTCCTTGTCCTTGAAGATCACCGATCCCCGGGTCTTTTCCATCAGGCCCATGATCGACTTCAGCGTCGTGGTCTTGCCGGCGCCGTTGCGGCCGATCAGGCAAACGATCTCGCCCCTGGCGACCTCGATATTGATGTCCTGCAGCACGTGGCTCGCACCGTACCAGGCGTTGAGATTGCTGATCTGCAGCATCCGCTCAGTGCTCCCGCTGGCCGAGATAGACCCGCTTCACCGCCTCGTTGCGGCGAACCTCCAGCGGCGTGCCTTCCGCCAGCAGTTCGCCGTGATGCAGTACCAGGATGCGGTCGCTGATCCCCAGCACCAGTTTCATCTTGTGCTCGACCAGAATCACGGTGCGTTCGCCGGCAAGCTTCACGATCAGATCCATCATGATGCGGGTTTCTTCCGGACTCATGCCGGCGGTCGGCTCGTCCAGCAGCAGGAGCCGCGGCCGGCTCGCCAGCGCCATGCCGATTTCCAGCGCGCGCTGCTCGCCATGCGCCAGCGTCTTGGCGGTTCGCTCGCGCGAGTCCCACAATCCGACCAGCGCCAGCAATTCATCGGCCTGTTCGGTCAGTTCGTGAAGCCTGGCGCGCGGCCGCCACATGTCGTAGCGCGACACCAGCGCCTGCAATCCGACGCGGATGTTCTCGCGCGTCGACAGTTGCGGAAACACATTGGTGATCTGGAACGATTTGGCGACGCCCATATGAGCAAAGCGATGCTGCGGCAATCCGGTAACGTCGCGGCCCTCGAACTCCACGCTGCCGCTCGATGGCGGGAAAGCGCCGGACAGCAGATTGAAATACGTGCTCTTGCCCGCCCCATTGGGGCCGATGATCGAGGTGATCGCGCCCTTAGTGAATTCGGCCGAGATATTGTTCAGCGCGACGAATTTGCCGAACACCTTGCCCACACCCCTGGTGCGCAGGATGACCTCCTGGGATGCCGCGCCGGCTGTCGTCATCGCTTGCCACGCGAAATCAGCGTGCCCCAGATGCCGGCCGGGAAGAACAGCACGCAAACCATGAAGACGGCGCCGACAATAAGCTGCCAATGCACGGTCCAGACCGATACGAGATTTTCGAGCAGCAAAAAAGCCGCCGCGCCGATCATCGGCCCGAAGAACGTTCCCATTCCGCCGAGCAGCGCGATCATCACGACAATGCCCGAGGTGTCGTAATGCAGGATCTCGATCGGCACGATCGAGAGGTGCAGGGCTTGCAGCGCACCCGCCAGTCCGCAAAATCCGCCTGACAGAACGAACGTGATCAGGCGCGTCAGCGTCACGTCATAGCCGGAGGCCTTCGCGCGGGTTTCGTTTTCACGCACCGCTTCGATCACGGCGCCGAACGGCGACGCGAGGATGCGCGACAGAACGAAGAAGGCCGCGATCACAAAGGCCGCGATCACGTAATAGCGGATCAGCGGATTGATGAAATCGAGCTTGAGGCCGAAAATATCGATGACGCGGATATTGATGCCGCGCAGGCCGTTCTCGCCGCCGGTCCAGTCGACGGCCTGATAAAACAGGTAATAGACGCATTGCGACAGCGCCATCGTCACCATCGCAAAGTAAATGCCCCGGGTCCGGGCCGCCAGCACACCGATCAGCGCCGCCATCAACAGGCCCCCGAGAACACCGAGCGCAATGGCCGCGAACCAGGGCAGGCCAAAATGCGCAATCGCGATACCGCAGAAGTAAGCGCCGGTTCCGAACAGCGCGGCGTGGCCAAAGGACAACAGGCCGAGGTAGCCGTAGACCAGATTGAAGCCGAGTGCGAACAGGCCATAGATCAGGATGTTCACCGCCAGCGCGGTGAACGGCATGACCAGCGGAAACACCAGCACAACAAGGCTGGCGAGGCTGGCGCGGTGCGCGGTCGCGAACTGAAACCAGCTCACAGGTGCGGCCGGCGCCCGCAGGATGGGCTGGGTGATCTCGTTCATGCCCGGATTTCTTCCTTCAACTCATCAACCCGGCGCGGCCGAAGAACCCTTGCGGCCGGACGATCAGAACGATTGCCATCAGCGCGAAGATCGACACCTTGGCCATCTCGGGCGCAAACAGCGAGGTCATGCTGACGACAACGCCGACCAGAAGACCAGCCAGCACCGCGCCCCCGATCGAGCCCATGCCGCCGACAACCGTGACGACAAAGGCCTCGGCCAGAATAGTCCCGCCCATCTCGGGAATGACGCCCTGAAGCGGCGCGGCCAGCAGCCCGGCAAAGCCGGCGATCGCGGTGCCGATCCCGAACACGATCAGCCAGACCTTGGCGACGTCGACCCCGAGCACGCGCACGATCTGCGGATCGCGCGCGCCCGCCCGAATGATCAGGCCGAAACTGGTCTTCTCCAGAAACAGCCAAAGCGCCAGCAGCACGGCCGCGGTCGCGCCAATCACGAACAGCCGATAGAGTGGGAAATAGCCGACCCCGATATTGACGGCGCCTTGCAGGATTTCCGGCGTGTCGAACGGGTAGCCGGTCTTGCCGAAGGCGATGCGGACGAGTTCGACCATCACGTAGCTCAACCCAAACGTCAGCAGCAGCGGATAATCGATCCCTCTTCCATAAAGCGGACGGATCAAGACACGTTCGACGAGAAGACCGAACAGGCCGACCAATAGCGGCACCGCGATCAGGCAAATCCAGAAATTGCCGCCAAGCATCAGGATGTAAACCCCGACATAGGCGCCCACCATGTAGAAGGCGCCATGGGCGAAGTTGACCACCGTCAGCATGCCGAAGATCAGCGAAAGTCCGATCGCAAACAGCACGTAGATCGCGCCCAGCGCCAGGCCGGCAAACAATTGCAGGGCGATGAGATCGAAACTCAGACCAGCCATGTATTTTCCCCGGCCTATTTTCCCCGGCGCCTGCGGACAAACGCGAATTCGTTTGCCCGCAAGGCATTCTCAAAGAAAACGCATGCTCAAACAAAAGGCATGCGCCAACAAAAGGACATCAGGCCTTGTGTCCGAGTTCTTCGCAACTGCGCAGGTTTGCCTCGTTCGGCTCCTCGGTACTGAGGACCTCGAAGACATCGGACTCGTTCTTCATGTCCTTTGACTTCGACTTGATGACCAGCACCGATTGCACCGATTGGTGATCGCATTTGCGATAATATTGTGGTCCCTTGTAGAAATCATATTTGAGCGCTTCAAGCGCCGCGATCACCTTGTCGGTGTCGACGCTGCCGGCGTTCTTGACGGCGGAGAGCACCGTCCGCACCCCGCCATAGCCGAGGGCGCCGTAATCGGTCGGCACCTTGCCGTCATACATCTTGCGGAAGGCGTCGTTGAACGCCTTGGTGGACGCGACTTTATCCTCGATGCCCCAGTAGAACGAGCAGCCGCCTATCACGCCGTCGAAGGCCTGAGGTCCGGCCGCAACCCGGCTCGCGTGGGAAAGCAAGGGCGCAATGATCTGCGTGGTCTTCTTGACGCCGAAATCGGTCGCCTGTTTCAGCACGATCTGCTGGTCGCGGCCGAAATTGCTGATGCACAGAATATCCGGCTTCAGCGCCTGGATGCGCGGCAGTAGCGTCGAGAAGTCGGTCGTGCCGAGGGGATGACGGATATCGCCGAGGTTCTCGATGTTGAAGGCCTTGCCGACTTCGAGGAAGCCGCGGACCATCTCGTGACCATAGGCATAGTCAGCGGTGAGGAACGCGACCTTCTTGCCGAACTTTGAGAACGCATAGCGGCCGACTGCGCCTGACGTCATGTGCGGATTGAGGTCTTCGTGGAAGGTATATTTGCTGAAATCGGAAGCCTCGTTGATCGCATCGGACTGGCTGATCGAATTGAAGATGATGCCGCGCTCTTTGGTGACGTTGTTGATCGCGAGCTGAACCGCCGCGGAAAGACTGCCGACGACGAAGTTCACCTTCTCTTTCTCGACCAGCTCGAGCGTGCGCGTCGCCGCCTCGCCGGGATTGAGCTTGTCGTCGCGCACCACCAGTTCCGCCTTGCGGCCATTGAGGCCGCCGCCGTCATTGAATTGGGCGACGGCGACCTGGGCTGCGCGCACCTGGTCCTGGGCTTCAGCGCCATAGGGGCCGGTCAGCGGAACCGGAAACCCGATCTTGATGACCGCTTCCTGCGCCTGCAAAAGATTGATGCGAAACGGCGAGACCGCAAGCGCCGCCCCCGCGCTGACGCTCGTCAGCAGACGGCGCCGCGAAATCGAGCCGGATTTGGTGATCTTCCTGGTCATGGCTTCCTCCCCTGAATGATATTGAATTGGTTTTGTTGGCATCGCGCTCATATTCGCCCAAGCGCCGTCAGGATAACCTGCGGCGTCAGCGGAATCTCGGTAATTATCACCCCGAACGGCCTCAGCGCATCATTCGCCGCATTCGCCACCGCTGCCGCGGCCGCCGCGGTGCCGGCCTCGCCCGCGCCCTTGGCGCCCAGTTCGGTCTCCAGCGTCGGCGAAATCACATGGCCGATATCGATATCGGGCATCTCGCCGGACATCGGTACCAGATAATCCGCCATGTTGGCGTTGGTGAGCTGGCCGCGCTCGTCATAGATGCATTTCTCGAACAGCGCGGCACCGAGGCCCTGCACCACGCCGCCCCGGATCTGCTCGTCGACCAGTTGCGGATTGATGATGGTGCCGCAATCCTCCACCACCCAATGCCTGAGCAGCTTGACGAAGCCGGTGTCGGTATCGACTTCAATCCAGGCCGCCTGAACGCCGTTGGTGAAGGCGAACGGATATTCGCGGGGCACAAAGTGACGCGTCGCCATCAGCTCGGGCTGGATGCCCGGCGGCAACGTGTCGGGACGGAAATAGACGATGCGGGCGAGTTCGCGCAGCTCGATCCGAACCGCACCGTCCTCCGCGTTCACGACCGCATTGTTGGCGATGTCGAGTTCAGCGGGCGAAGCTTGCAGGATCGCCGCCGCCACATCCAGAATATTCCGGCGCAGGACCTTGGCGGCCTGTAGCGCGGCCTCGCCACCGATTCCGGCCCCGCGCGAGGCCCAGGTGCCGCCGCCATAGGGCGTATTGTCTGTATCGCCGAGAATGACGCGGACGCGCGCCATCGAGACGCCGAGCACGCTGCCGACGATCTGCGCGGTGAGCGATTCCGAGCCCTGCCCCTGTTCGGTGATGCTGGTCTGGCAGATCACCGAACCCTGGGCGTCGAGCCGCACCGCGACGCCGTCCTGCGACGAGATGCGGGCACCGCCCACGCCGTAAAACGCCGCACTGGGATTGGTGACCTCGATGAAACTCGCAATGCCGATGCCGCGGTGAATATTTCTTTTGCGCAGCGCCGCCTGTTCGGCGCGCAGCGCATCATAGTCCATCATGCCGATCAGCTTGTTGAGCGCGGCGTGATGCGACAATTGCTCGAACTTCAAGCCCGAGGGCGACGCGCAGGGATAGGCATCATCGGCAATAAGGTTGCGCCGGCGAATCTCCACCGGGTCCATGCCAATCCGCAACGCCGCCAGATCGACCAGGCCTTCCGTCACCGAGCAGGCGATGGGATGGCCGACCGCGCGATACTGGCACATCACGTTTTTGTTCTGGAACACGACGCGGGCCCGCGCGCGATAGTGCTTTGTGGCGTAAGGCCCGCCCACGAGGTTGACGACCTGGTTGGCTTCGATGGCGCTGGTGCGCGGATACATCGAATACGGACCGATGCCGGTGAGATCGTCGATCTCGAACGCGGTGATGGTGCCGTCACGCTTGACGCCGATTCTGCCCTTGCAGCGATGATCGCGGGCGTGAATATCGGTATTAAAACTCTCGACCCGATCGGCGACGAATTTGATCGGCCGCCGCAGCAGTTTCGACAGCGCATAGACGGCCATTTCGTCGGCGTAGATATGGACCTTGATGCCGAAGGACCCGCCGACATCCTTGCAGACCACGCGAACCTGCGACTCCTCGAGACCCAGATGAAGTGCGGCGATGTTCTGCACCATGTGCGGCGCCTGCGTGCCCTGGTAGATCGTGAGCCGCGCCTCGGCGGCGTTCCAGTCCGCCACCACCGCGCGCGGCTCCAGCGTCACGCCGGTGTGCCGTCCGAACACGAACTCCGCTTCCACCACCGCGTCGGAATCGGCAAACGCCGCGTCGACGGCACCGGCATCGAGATTGCGCTCGAAGGCGAGATTGTCGCCGAGCGAGGGATGAATGACCGGGGTTGCCGGATCGAGCGCGGTGCGCATATCCGTCACCGCCTCCAGTTCCTTATAGTCGACGGCCACAAGTTCAGCGGCGTCTTCCGCGACCGCGCGGCTCGTCGCCACCACGGCCGCGACGGCTTCGCCCTGCCAGCAGACCCGATCCAACGCGATCGCGTGCTGGGGTGCGGATTTGAGACCCTTCAAATGCGTGAGCACGCCGACCCACGGCGTGATGACCGCGGCAAGCTCTGTACCGCTGACGACGGCGATAACGCCTTGCATCTGTTTTGCGGCAGCGGCGTCGATGCTGACAATCCGGGCGTGGGCATGGGGTGAGCGCAGGAACACCACATGCGCCATCCGCGGCAGTTCCATGTCGCTGACATAAAGCCCGCGTCCCTGCAGCAGCCGTTCGAGGTTGGGCCGCGGCACCACCTTGCCGATATAGGAGTTCGGCCGATCGAGCACCGAGAGCGTTTCCGGACTAGTGGACGCTGTCATGGGTTGCGCTCCCTGCGCGCCCGCGCGGTAGCTTCGACTGCGTCGACGATGGCCTGGTAACCGGTACAGCGGCAGTAATTGCCGGAAAGATGCTCGCGGATGCGCTCCCGGTCCGGCTCAGCCTCCTGCTTCAACAGGTCTTGCGCGGCGACCAGCATGCCCGGCGTACAGAAGCCGCATTGCAGGGCGTTGCGGTCGCCAAAGGCGGCCTGCAGATCGGCGATCTCGCCGCTGTCGGACAATCCCTCGATGGTCTCAATGGATGCGCCATGCGTCTGCGCCGCCAGCATCAAGCAGGACCGAACGATCTCGCCGTTCACGCGCACCGTGCAGGCGCCGCAAACGCCGTGTTCGCAACCGACATGCGTCCCCGTCAGCTTTAGATGCTCGCGCAAAAAATCCGCCAGATTGAGCCGCGGCAGCACCTGCGCATCGACGCGCTCGCCGTTCACCTGCAGCGAAATCGGTAACGGAATCGTCACAAGGTTTCCCCGGCACCAAGGTCAGGACGGCCCAGCAGCGCGGCCACGCACCGCGCCAGCAGCACCTTGGCAAGATGCCGGCGCATCGGTGCGCTCGCCTGCTGATCTTCCCCCGGATCGAGCTCTTCGCCGAGGGCCCTGGAAGCCTCCGACAGCACCGCCGGCACGACGGCGACATTGACCAATTTTGTCGCGGCGGTGGCCAGAACGGGCCGATCGCTGACGGCAAAGAAGACCAGCCGCAGGTCGGTCAGGATATCGCCTGCCACGACCGCCTGGGCGGCCAGCCCGACGATGGCGTAATCGCCGTGACGCCTTGCGAATTCGCTGAAGAAATGCGCGGCATTGTTTGGCGGGACGGGAATTTCGACGGCCACCAGCAATTCGTCCGCCGATAACACCGTCTCATAAATGCCGGTGAAAAAATCCTGTGCCGGAACCCGGCGTTCATTCATGGGTCCCTTCACAACAATGGTCGCATCCAGCGCGACCATGCAGGCCGGCAATTCGGCCGCCGGATCGGCATGCGCAAGGCTGCCGCCGATGGTCCCCCGGTTGCGGATGGCGGGATGCGCGACGTGGGCGACGGCCTGTGTCAATAGCGGCACATGCGCTGCGATCTCGGGCGAATTCAACAGATCGACATGGCGCGTCAGCGCGCCGATCCGCAACGTACCGCCGGTCACGGCAATGCCACGCAGTTCGGCGATGTCCCCGATATCGACGATCAGTTCCGGAGAAATCAGGCGAAGATTCATCGCGGGCATCAGGCTCTGGCCGCCCGAAAGCACCTTCGCACTGTCGCCATGCGCAGCAAGCAGCTCTATTGCGTTCATAACGCTGGTTGCACGGGCGTAGCTGAAAGCCGAGGCTTTCATGGATGTGACCTCCCCGGCCGGATTTTGGCATATTTTTTTGGATTAGACGGTGGTGCACCCCAAAGGTCAAGGTTGTTTATCGAACGATTATTTCTGATGACTCGACTTTCGGATTAGTCATAATAGCGCGAAATGGACGCGCATTCGGCGCACACATCAAAATCGGCTCCAGGGAGGAGCACGCTATGAATCTGGGTTTCTTTACCATGCCGATCCATCCTCTCGACAAGGATTGGCGTCAATCGCTTAGGGAAGATCGCGAAGCCTTCCTGCTGGCCGATGAACTCGGGTTTACCGAGGCCTATGTCGGCGAGCACGTCACCGACAAGGCCGAGAACATTACCTCCTGCGTCGCATTCCTCGCCTGGATCGCCGCCGCCACCAAGCAGATCAAGCTCGGCACCGGCACCATCAATATGCCGAACACCCATCCGGCCACCATCGCATCCAGCCTGGCGATGCTCGATCACATGCTCGACGGACGCCTGATTTTTGGAATCAGCCCCGGCGGATTGCTGTCGGATGCCGAATTGTTCGGGAATCTCGATGCCAATCGCAACGAAATGTTCCTCGAATCGATCAATCAGGTTCTGGAGATCTGGGCCAGCGAGCCGCCGTACAACCTTCAAGGCAAATACTGGAACGTCTCGACGCAGAAGACCCTGATCAAGGAGATCGGCCAGGGCTTCATTGCGCGCCCGTTGCAGCGGCCGCATCCGCCCATCGTCGTGACCGCCGTGGCACCGTTCTCAAAGGGCGTCACCGAGGCCGCCGTGCGTGGCTGGGAACCGATTTCGGCGAACTTCCTGATGCCGGCCTGGGTCAAGAGCCACTGGCCGAAATATGCCGAGGGCTGCGAACGCGGCGGCCGCCCGGCCGATCCCGCCAATTGGCGCGTCGCCAAGAGCGTGTTTGTCGCCAAGGACCCGGCGACCGCAAAGGCCTACGCGACCGACCCGGACGGGCCCTATGTCTATTATTATCGTTCACTGTTCACCAAACTGAAGAAGAACGGCCGCATCGAACTGTTCAAGACCCGCCGCGACCAGCCCGACGATGAAGTGACGCTCGAAATGGTCTGCGACAAGCTGATTATCTATGGAACGCCCGATAGCGTTGCCGATCAGTTGCTGGCTTTCCAGGAAGAGGTTGGCCAATTCGGCACGCTCCTGTACGCCGGCAAGGACTGGAAAGACCGGGAGCTCGGACGCCAGTCCATGATTCTGATGGCTGAGAAGGTCATGCCGCAGGTCAACCTCGGCACTTCGAAGCAATCACGCGCCGCGGAATAGTCCGCGGCCCAATCCACATCCAACAAACAAGAACGCACCTCAAAAAAGAAGATCTGCCGTGGCTCTTACCGATCGCATTCCCTATCAGGCGCAAATCGACCGTCCGAAGCTGAAATTGCCTGATGGCAAGAAGCTCGCGGTGTGGGTCATCCTCAATGTCGAGGAATGGCGGATCGAAAACGCGATGCCGCGCACCGTGCTGAGCCCGCCGATGGGACAACCGCTGTTGCCCGACGTGCCCAACTGGTCCTGGCATGAATACGGTATGCGCGCCGGTTTCTGGCGCCAGTTCAAGGCGCTGACCGACCGCAACATGCCCGTGACGTTGGCGCTGAACGGAAGCGTCTGCACGTCATATCCGCGCGTCGCCTCGGCGGCATTGGAGGCCGGCTTTGAATTCATGGGCCATGGCTTTCTTCAGGGCCCGATGCACAAGCTGGAGAACCAGGGCGACGCAATCAAGCGGGCCGTTGATGCGATCGCGAAATTCACCGGCAAGCAGCCGCGCTCATGGGAAAGTCCGGGCCTGACCGAGACCAATGAGACCATCGATCTGCTGCGTCTCAACGGCATCGAATATCTGGCGGACTGGGTGATCGACGATCTACCGCAGGATATCGCGACCCCTCATGGCACCATGACCACCGTTCCCTATTCGGTGGAAACCAACGACATCGTCATCCACGCGCTGCAACACCTGCCGTCCGAGCAGTTTCTCAAGCGCTGCACCGATCAGTTCGACCGGCTGTATCTCGAGGGCGCCACCAAT
>Ga0210396_10002022_pt1 | contig 20962 bp, 22 predicted proteins | sample IncBWH17OmetaG_FD_155466 | JGI IMG/M metagenome (GOLD analysis project Ga0210396, IMG submission 155466) | Forest soil microbial communities from Barre Woods Harvard Forest LTER site, Petersham, Massachusetts, United States - Inc-BW-H-17-O ... | reverse complement strand
CAATAACCATATCACGAAGAAGGTCGCCGATAAGCTGGAGGAGATCTTTACCAAAGAACGCGCGGCCTTCGAAGAGAAATGGGAAAGTCTCGGGTTATTCGTGAAGTACGGGATGATGACCGACGATAAGTTCCTGGAAAAAGCGGTGAAATTCCATATCATGGAAGATGTAAAAGGGGGGAAATTCTATACGCTCGATGAATACCGTGAAGCCGTCGGCGGCCTGCAAACCAACAAACAGGACCAACTCGTTATCTTGTATACCACCAATCCTGTGCAGCAGGACAGCTATATCCGGCAGGCGCAGGCCAAAGACTATGTCGTCGTCAAACTGGAGACCCTCATCGACGCTGCGTTCATCAATCAAATGGAAACAAAGTGGGAGAAAGTACACTTTGCCCGGGTAGACGCCGACATTGCCGATAATCTCATCGACAAGGCCGAGATCACCGCCAGCGTGTTGAGCGCCGAGGAAGAGACGACCTTAAAGGAATTGTTCGGCCGTCAGATCCCGGAATTACATGCGACGGTAGAGATCAAGGGGCTTAGCGCCGATGCGCCGCCGATCATCGCCACCCGCCCGGAATTCATGCGGCGGATGAAGGATATGGCCGCCGTCAACGGGGGCATGGGAAGCTTTTATGCCAGTATGCCGGACGAGGTAACGCTCACCATCAATGGCAATCACCCCATTTATCAGACCATCTTACAGGAGAACGATCGAAACAGGCAGGAGAAGCTGGCACACAACCTGTCCGACCTGGCGCTGTTGTCGCAGGGGTTGCTCAAAGGCAATAACCTCACCAGTTTTATCGAAAGAAGCGTAGACCTCATGGGCGGCGAAGCTAAAGGAAAGATCATTCTTGAGGCATAGAGGAAGACGTTGAGGAGGTAGAGGAAGACGTTGAGGAGGTAGAAGAAGACGTTGGGGACGAAGGCCGCACATCGATCACTTTCAATTGCAGGTTCTTTTGGTTGTTCCATTCGTTCTCTTCCAGCGTGAAGACGACGTCGATGGGATCGCCTTTCTGCAGCAAGGGGAACTTACCGGCCAGACCAAATCCGATGCCGTCTGCAGGGATTGCCCCCTGTTGCAGGTTGAACCGGATGTGTTGCTCCTTGACGATCCTGGAACCGCGATCCATCACCCGGCGGGCTACAAACACGGGCTGGGTATTCCCCGGACCAAACGGCTGCATCTGCTCGAGGATATTATAAAAGGAGGGCCGGATGCAGTCGAAGGACAGCTCGGCATCGATGATCAGCTCCGGGATAAGACTCTTTGGCTGAATAGTAGCGGCAACCGTGGCTTCGAATTTACTGCTGAAGGCCTCGACCTGGCCCGGCTCCAACGTAATACCCGCCGCAGCGAAATGGCCGCCGTATCCCAGCAGGAACTCGCGGCAGGCATGAATGGCTTCATAGACATTAAAGCCAATGACGCTTCGGGCGCTGCCGGCAATGATCTCCCCGCTTTGCGTGAGGACCACGGTGGGACGATAATAACGTTCGATGAGCCGTGAAGCCACGATACCTACCACCCCTTTGTGCCAGTGCGGCTGGTAAACAACGGTTGACCGCCGGCCGACATGCGTCGCGTCGGCCGCGAGGAGGGCCAGGGCTTCCTCGGTGGTGTTCAGATCGTGTTCTTTCCGGTCTGTATTGTCGGCATGTAACTGGCTGGCATAGGCCAGTGCGTCCTCCGGGCTCGTTGCGGTAAAGAGGTGGACGACCTTGCGCGCATCGTCCATCCGCCCGGCTGCATTGACCCGGGGGGCGATCATGAATACCAGGTTGGTCATTTTCAATTCCCTCTGCAGACCGCTTAATTGGATCAGGGCCCTGATCCCGTTATTAGGGGCTTCATTGGCCTTTTTTAGTCCGAAATAAGCGATCACCCGGTTCTCTCCATCTACAGGAACGATATCAGCAGCGATGGCCGTGGCCACCAGGTCGAGATATTGCAATGCCTCTTTTTCCGGCAGTCCCAGCCGGTGACACAGGGCGGTGATCAGCTTGAATCCAACACCGCAACCGCAGAGTTCTTTGTAAGGGTAGGGGCAACCTTCCTGTTTTGGGTTGAGGATGGCCACCGCCGGAGGCAGTTCGGCGTCCGGCAGGTGATGGTCGCATACGATGAAGTCGATTCCCAACCCGGCGGCATAGCCGATCAACTCCACTGATTTGATGCCGCAGTCCAGGGCGACGATCAGGCCAAACCCACCCGCATGCGCATAATCGATGCCCGCGCGCGAGACCCCATAGCCTTCCCGGTACCGGTGCGGAATATAGAAATCCACCAACCCGGGATCGCTGTGTTCGCGCAGGAATTGGTAAAGACAGGCAACGGCCGTCGTTCCATCCACATCGTAATCCCCGTATACAAGGATCTTCTCCCGTCCCAGGGCCTGCAGGATTCGTCCCACGGCCTTTTCCATATCTTTCATCAACCAGGGATCATGGAGCTCGCTCAGGTTGGGACGGAAAAAGGCTTTGGCCCCATCGTATGACGTGATGCCCCGCTGCACCAGGATCCTGCAAAGGACCTCGTTGATCCGCAGCGCCGTTTGCAGGGATTCCACCCTGACGGCTTCCGCCTGTAATATATTCCAGCGTTTTTCCATTTGTAGATATGCGAGCGCGTTAATATTTTCTGTCCGTGGTATAGCGGACCAGTTCTTCGAGGCCCTTACGGACATCGTTATCGTCAAATTCGTGAAGGATGGCAAGCGCCTCGTCCCGGTAAGCATTCATCCGGCTGATGGCATAGTCGATGCCGCCGGCTTCGGTTACCTTTCGGATGACGTACTGGACCTTTTCGGGATCTTTGTTCTGGTTCTTAATAATATAGATCAGTTCGCGACGCGTGGATTTGTCCAGCTTATTGAGCGCATAGATCAGCGGCAGGGTCAGCTTCTTCTCCTTAATATCATTGCCGGTAGGTTTACCGACATTTTCCGTCCCATAGTCGAAAAGATCGTCTTTGATCTGAAACGCGATCCCCACTTTCTCGCCGAACAGCCGCATTTTTTCGGTGAGTGCTTCGTCCTGGGATGTCGCAAAGGCCCCGGCGGCACAGGAGGCGGCCAGCAAGGAAGCCGTCTTACTCCGGATGATCTCGAAATAGACCGCCTCGCTCAGATTCAGGCTCCGGGATTTCTCGATTTGCAGCAGTTCCCCCTCGCTCATCAGCCGGACAGCGAGTGACAGTAACTGTAATACCCTGATATCGTTGTGATCCAGCGATAGCAGCAGACCCCTCGTCAACAGATAGTCGCCTACCAATACGGAGATCTTCGTCTTCCACAAGGCATAGGTCGAGAAAAACCCCCTCCGCTCCAGCGACTCGTCCACCACATCGTCATGCACAAGCGTTGCAGTGTGTACCAGTTCTACGAGTGATGCCGCCCGGTACGCCGCGTCATTCACGGGACCGCATAACTTAGCCGACAGCAGCACGAACATCGGCCGCATCTGCTTCCCCTTCCTCTTGACAATAAACTGCATGATCCGGTCCAGCAAAGGAGTTTGACTTTTTACCGCCTCTTTGAACCTTCCTTCGAAAACGATCAGCTCCTCCCGTAAAATGGCTTGCGCTGTTTTCATGAACAATATTACTACTTTATACTATTTTCCGCCGAAGCATCTTAAAAAAGTCGCATTTGCAGCACATCTCAAATTTCTACTGTCTAACGTGGGTTGCGATACGATTTTTATTTTATATGTATTGTTAAAAAAATTTGGTTATTGCTCACCAATATTTATTTTTGCACCATATTCTTCGCAGGTTTAATTCATTCATTCACATAAACTTCAGTTATGGCAAGTAAAAAATTGACTCTTTTTATCGGTTTACTCTGCCTGTTTCTGTCGTATGCCAAAGCCCAGGATGTGGGCAACAGCTATGACATACGGGACTCTTCACTCATTCCTACGAAACGCCTTGCACAGCACAACGAATTTTTGAATAATGCTTATCCGTTTCCGGCTAAACCTAGGAATGAATGGGAGATTGGGGTAAAAGGAGGCTATACTTCCGGTTTTACTTCCGTCACTAACTGGGGCCCTACCGGCGGTTTCGGCATCCATATCCGCAAAGCGCTGGGGTATATGTTCTCGATCCGCGCCGAATACGATTGGATCCGTCTGAGAGGGTTGAACTACCAATACAGTCAGTCCTATGGCCGCAACCCCTCGCTCACGCAAGCGGATCTCTATCCCGTACAGGCCAACGGCAACTATCTTCCGATCTTCTATAACTACCGTTCGACGGTACATGAGCTGTCTTTTCAAGGTGTATTCTCCATTCGCAACATCAATTTCCATCGCGCCAAGATCAACTGGAATATCTATATGTTCGGCGGACCTGCGCTCATGACCTACGGCACGCTGTATAAACAAGACGATAGCTATATTGCCGGATATCAGAATGTGATCAACGAATTCCCCGTGGAGGATTACAAACACAAAGGCGATATCCGCAAAGCCCTCAAGAATGTACTTACAGGCAATTGGAACCATATTGCCGAAAGGCCCGGCACCTCCGCTACCCTCGGCGGCGTGCCGCTCTCGGTCGCCGGTGTTCTCGGCGCCGGTTTCCAGTTCAAGCTGAGCAACAAGGTGAACCTGGCCGTGGAAGACAAATTCACGTTCACGACCACGGACCTGCTCGACGGCCAGCAATGGCAGAACAACTATACGTTGGGAGCTTCCAACAGCATCGCCCAGACGACTTCCAAAGACCGCTACAATTTCGTATCGATCGGTCTTAACTATAATATCCTCGGTAAACATGCCGTGGAACCCCTTTACTGGATCAACCCGCTGGATTACGCCTACAACGAGATCAACGCCCCCCGCCACATGAAACTGCCGAAACCGGTACTGGATGATACCGATGGCGACGGTGTTACGGACCAGTTCGATCTCGAGCCCAACACGCCCAAAGGCTGCCCGGTCGATACCCATGGGGTAAGCCGCGATACGGACGGTGACGGCGTTCCCGACTGTAAGGATAAGGAACTGATCACCCCGACCCAGTGCCAGCCCGTGGATGCCGACGGCGTAGGTAAATGTCCGGATCCCCAGTGCTGCAAAGACCTCCGGAACTATATCGATTCGCTCGGTCTGCAACCTGGTCACGGCAAATGTGGTATCGGCGATCTGCCCAGCATCACCTTCAAAGGCCGCTCGGTAACCCTGACCAAGGACAACAAGGCCCTGCTCTCCAGCGTCGCTCAGAAACTCCGCGATAACCCCAACTGTAAGATCGCCGTCATCGGTTATGGCGAATCCAGCAAGGCTGCTCAACAGCTCAGCTGGGATCGGGTGAACGCAGTTATCAACTACCTGGTTGAAAAAGAAGGTGTTAGCTCCGACCGGTTTATCTTCCGTTACGCTCAAAGCGGTGGCGAAGAGAATACCGTGGATCTCAAGGACGGCACCGGCGAAGAAGGACCCAATACGGTTCCCGCTCCGCACCCGAACCTGCGCAGGAAATAAGATTCTATATAAATAGTTAAGAGCGAGCCCAAAAGGCTCGCTCTTTCCATTTCTCCTATATATTTGCCTGACGGCCAACGGCCATCACAAATAAATACCTTAACTTTGCAGGCCTTTATGCGTCTATTTACTGTTTTATTCCTGGGAATCCTTTTGTGTACCTCGTGCTCGCACTTTTCCAAAGTGATGAAAAGCAATGATTATGACTATAAACTGCGCGTCGCGGATCAATACTACGCCGCCAAGGATTATAATCATGCCCAGCAGCTGTTCGAGGAGCTTTTCCGGGTCTTCAAGGGTAGCGAGCATTTTGAGGATATTTACTACAAATTTGCCTATTGCGCCTACTACCTGAAGGACTATGCCAACGCAGAAAACCTCTTCAAGGGTTTCGTGGAAGTGTTCCCGAATAGCAACAAAGCCGAGGAAATGGACTACATGCGGGCATATACCTTTTATAAACAATCGCCTAAGGTAGACCTGGACCAGACCAATACCACGAAGACCATCGGTTTTATGCAGGCCTTCATCAATACGCATCCGGGATCGGACAAGATAAAGGAAGCAAACGAGATCATCGATAAATGCCGGACCAAGCTTGAACTCAAGGATTACAAGGCCGCCCAGCTGTATTACGACCTGGGCTATTACAAGGCCGCCGGCGTAGCCTGTAACAGCCTGATGAACAGCTATCCCGACTCCGAGAAAAGCGACGAATACAAGTTCTTGATCATCAGGGCCGATTATCAATATGCGTTACAGAGTATCGAAGAAAAGAAAGAAGACCGTTTTGGACAGGTGATCACACAATGTAACGAGTTCATGGATCGTTTTCCTGAAAGCAAATTGGGCAGAAGCGTACAGGAATACCTGACGATATCTCAAAACAACATTAAAACGTTAAAAAATGAGCAGGTTAAGAAGGCAAGTTAATGCGAACACTACCAATGTAGTGGAAACGAAGAATCTTACCGATATCAAGGCTAAGACCGGCAACCTGTACGAGTCGATCGCCATTATCGCCAAGAGGGCTAACCAGATCAACATCTCCCTCAAGGAAGAGCTGCACAATAAGCTGGAAGAGTTCGCCAGCCATACGGACAGCCTGGAAGAAATTCATGAGAACAAGGAACAGATCGAGATCTCCAAGGCCTACGAGCGCATGCCCAACCCGGCGCTGCTGGCTACTCAGGAGTTCATGGATGATAAGATCTATTTCCGTCGCAACGAGGACGATCTCTTTAAATAACCTGAGGAAATAACGTAGTCGCCGGAAACGGCGCGTCCCCCCATGCTGCAGGGAAAAAAGATCCTATTGGGTGTTACTGGCAGTATTGCTGCCTATAAATCCCTTCTCCTGGTCAGGCTCCTGGTCAGGGAAGGTGCTACGGTAAGGGTGATCCAAACCCCTGCCTCCCGTGATTTTGTCACCCCGCTTTCCCTGGCCACCCTTTCCAAAAATCCCGTGCTTTCGGACCTTATCGCCGCCGACACCTGGGCCAACCATGTGGAGCTTGGGCGTTGGGCGGACCTGTTCATCATCGCTCCTCTGAGCTGCAACACCCTGGCTAAAATGGCCGCCGGTCTTTGCGACAACCTCCTGATGGCCACCTGGCTCTCGGCCGTGTGCCCCGTAGTCGTAGCCCCCGCCATGGATGAGGACATGTGGAAGCATCCCAGCACCCAAAAACTGCAATCCTACGGCAATCGCGTGATTCCCGTCGAAAAAGGTGAGCTGGCCAGCGGACTTTTCGGCGACGGCCGGATGGCCGAGCCGGAAACGATCCTGGAATTTATCCGGCAGGGATCCACAAAGCCGCTGGCAGGGAAAAAAGCGCTCGTGACTGCCGGCCCGACCTATGAGGCCATCGATCCCGTGAGGTTCATCGGTAATCATTCCTCGGGCAAAATGGGGATCGCCATCGCCCGGGAACTGGCCGAGCGCGGTGCGCAGGTCTTCCTCGTCCTCGGTCCATCCCCCCTTTCCATAGAAGAACCCGGCATCACGGTGCAACGCGTGACTACGGCGGCCGAGATGTATGACGCCTGTGTGACAGCCTTCACGGATACCCATCTTGCCATCCTCTCCGCCGCAGTAGCCGACTATACGCCGGCCACGCCTGCGCCCGAAAAGATCAAAAAGAACGACGGCCCCCTGCGGCTGGAACTGATCAAGACCAGGGATATCCTTAAAACATTGGGGGAGTTGAAAAAAGCCGGCCAGCTGCTGGTTGGGTTTGCTCTCGAGACCAATGGCGGCCGCGAATATGCCCTTGGGAAACTGAAAGCCAAGAACGCCGACTTTATCGTCCTCAATTCCCTGCAGGACCAGGGTGCGGGATTCGGCCTGGATACTAACAAGATCACAATTTTTGGGACCGGCGGCTTTGAACAGGCCTTCGGGATAAAAACCAAGCAACAAGTGGCGGGAGATATCGTTGATACAATAGTAAAAAGCTGGCATGCGTAAAACCTGTTTGATATTGTTTCCCCTCTTCGCCATGGGCATTTTCCTCCCCGGAGCCCATGCCCAGGAGCTGCAGGCCAATGTGGCGGTTATTGCGAACCGGCTTCCATCCACCGTCGATCACAAACAATTCCAGACCTTACAAACTTCACTCTATAACTTCATTAACGGCCGGCAATGGTCCAACGAATCCTTTAAATCCAACGAGAAGATCACCTGCAATTTCCTCATCAATATCTCTTCAGCCGGGGACAACAATACCTTCCAGGCTACGCTCACCGTCCAGGCGGGCCGCCCGGTTTACAACACCTCGTACCAAAGCCCGCTGATCAATTTCCAGGACGAGTCCTTCACCTTCCGGTATGTGGAATATCAAAATCTCGATTTCAATGACAATCGGGTACAAGGTTCGGAACCCTATGCCGCCAATCTTACCGCCGAGATCGCCTACTATGTCTATATGATCTTAGGCCTCGATTTCGATACGTTCTCGCTAAGAGGAGGAGATCCCTATTTCCAAAAAGCGCTCAACATCGTCAATAATGCCCCCGAAGGATCGAACATCAGCGGCTGGAAGCCTTTTGACGGCATCTTTAACCGCTACTGGCTCGTCGAGAACCTCACCAACAGCAAGTATAATCTCGTCCATGATGCCTATTACAGCTATTTCCGTTCGGGACTCGATCAACTCTATGATAAGGATGCCGATGCAAGAACAGCGATCCTGAATGCCCTGAATATGTTGAATACGGTCAATGCGGAGAACCCCAGGCTGATGATCATGCAGTTCTTTTTCCAGGGGAAAGCCACGGAGCTAAGCCATGTCTTCCAAAAATCTCCACAGGACGAGAAAGCGCGGGCCCTGGACCTGCTGACCAAATTGGACGTGTCGAATATCAATAAATATAAACAGGATCTGCAATGAGGAAGTGGATCGCCGGCCTGCTGGCCGTTTGCTGTTGGGTATTCGCCGGCTGTTCGGGTAAAAATAGCGTCCCATTTGGTATCCTTCCCGTAGAAAAGATGTCCCCCATTCTTTGGGACATCATCGAGGCCGATCAATATGCGGCCATCGTGGTCAAGGATTCGACCCATGTGGATCGCCGGCTGGAACGTCTACGGCTTTACGAACAGGTGTTCCGGTCCCATGGTATCACCCGCGAGAAGTTTCAAAAAAGCTACAACTACTATAGGGAACATCCCGAGGTCAACCAGGTCCTCTATGACAGCATGACAGCACAGGGAAACCGTTATCGCAACGAGGCTTATGCGCATCCGGCCGCCAGACCTGCAATAACGCCGGCCACCCCGGCTCCCGTGACGCCGGTATCACCCCCAACAGCGACGTCCCCAACAGCGACGCCTATGTTCCGCGCTCCCGGTGGAAGGCCGGCAGGCATTCCGATCATCAAACCGGTCATCCGGCCGGATACCAGTCACCACAAGACCCATACGCCCGCCCCGCATCGGGGACCCAACCCTCCTCCGTCCAATCCGCCGGCCAGGACACCGGTGTAAAGACGGTGTTTATCCCCGGATGAAAACGGCGTATACGGCGAAACATTCTTAGTCGTATTTTTAAGGATGAAAAAACTTGTCGCGGGTGCCGATCAGGCGGTCTCGGATATCCCGGATGGCGCTACCCTGATGCTGGGTGGTTTTGGATTGTGCGGGATACCCGAAAATTGTATCGCCGCGCTCACCCGCTCCGGAATCCGCCAGCTCACCTGTATCTCCAACAATGCCGGAGTAGACGACTTCGGACTTGGACTGCTCCTCAAAACACGCCAGATCTCTAAGATGATCAGCTCCTATGTGGGGGAAAATGCGGAATTCGAACGCCAGCTCCTCTGCGGCGAGCTGGAGGTCGACCTGGTCCCGCAGGGCACCCTCGCCACGCGTATCCAGATGGCCGGGATGGGTATTCCCGCTTTTTTTACACCGGCAGGATATGGTACCGAAATAGCCGCCGGCAAAGAGATCCGGGAATTCCATGGGAAGCCCCATCTCATGGAACTGGCGCTGCATGCCGATTTTGCCATCATAAAGGCCTGGAAAGGCGATACTTCCGGTAACCTGGTCTTTCGTAAGACCACCCGCAATTTCTCCACTTCCATGGCCAAAGCAGGACGTATCACGATCGTGGAGGTCGAGCACCTGGTCCAACCCGGGGACCTGGACCCCGACCAGATCCACGTACCCGGCATCTATGTCCACCGCATCTTTGAAGGTACCGGCTACCAAAAACGGATCGAACGCCGGACTGTGCGGCTCACCTAATTTAAATCACAACCTAACGATTATGGCCTTGGATAAATTCGGCATCGCCAAACGCATTGCCCGGGAATTACGGGACGGTATGTATGTAAATTTGGGCATCGGCATCCCTACATTGGTAGCGAATTATATACCCACCGGGATATCGATCATGTTACAATCGGAGAACGGGATGCTGGGCATGGGCCCTTATCCTACGGAGGCGGCGATCGACGCGGACCTGATCAATGCCGGCAAGGAGACCGTCACCATCCTGCCGGGCGGCGCGTTTTTCGACAGCGCGGAAAGCTTCGGAATGATCCGGGCGGGAAAGGTCGATCTCACCGTCCTGGGCGCCATGGAAGTCGCCGATAATGGGGACATCGCTAACTGGAAGATACCCGGGAAAATGGTCAAAGGGATGGGCGGAGCCATGGACCTGGTAGCCAGCGCCCGCAATATCATCGTCGCCATGCAGCATACCAACCCTAAGGGCGAATCGAAACTCTTACCGGCCTGTACCCTTCCGCTCACCGGCGTAAAATGCGTGAAGAAGATCGTTACCGATCTGGCGGTGCTGGACATCGTTCCGGAAGGGTTCCTGCTCCTGGAGCGGGCGCCCGGCGTGTCGGTGGAAGAGATAAAAAGTAAAACGGCGGGTAGACTATTGATTCACGGCGAGATCCCGGAAATGCAATTCCCCGATACAGCTATTTAATCGATCAGGTTGTTCTTGACCGCAAAGAAGACCAGTCCTGCTGTGTTTTTAGCCCCAAAACGCTCCATGAGCCGGTCTTTAATAGCTTCTACGGTGCGAGGGCTTACATCGATCTTTTGGGCTATTTCCTGGGCTGTAAACTCCATACAGATGTACCGCACGACCTCGCGCTCGCGGTCGTTGAGCGTGATCTCGGTGTTGAGACTCGGGATCGTCTTGGTCCGCACGTGGGATTTTTTCAGGAGAATGCGATTCACGAAATTGTTGAGGTAATATCCCTTGGTGGCCACTTCGATGATGGCCCGTTTAATCTCGGAAGGATCGGCGCTCTTGAGGAGATAGCCGTTGGCCCCGATCTCCATCATATGGCTGACGAAACGCTCGTCTTCATACATGGTCAGGGCTATGATATGGATGGACGGATATTGTTTGGCAATGATCTTGGTGGTTTCGATCCCGTCTTTCTGCGGCATCCGGAGGTCCATCAACACGACGTCGGGTTCCGAGGCCGCCAATCCATCCAGCAATTCCTGGCCGTTCTCAGCCTCCTGCACAAACTTGATGGCGCTGTAGGGACGTAGAGAGAGTATGACACCCTTTCGGAATATCTTGTGGTCATCGGCTATTGCAACTTTAATCACTCCCATAAAGCACTACCTAAAGATACACATAAATTTTATTCCTGTTCCTGAAGCTTATCTTCTTCTTCCTTAATGAGTTCTATCGTGACTTTATAATAGGTCTGGGACATATCCTTTTCAAAGAAGATCTTGCCGTGCAAGACCTTCAACCGGCTTTGGATATTCTTGAGCCCGAGGCCTACATTGCTCTTATTTAGCTTAACGAAGTCGTTTTGGGTGATTCCCCTGCCGTCATGATGCAGCCGGATAAAGAATTTGTTGCCGCTGGTATTCTGGGTCAGATGGATAAAGCTCGCATTGCTGTGTTTCAGGATATTGTTCACCAATTCCTGGATCACCCGGAAGATGATCAGCTCGTTCTCCGCCTGCAACCGCTCGCGGTAATCATGAAACCGGGAACTCGCATTCATGCTCCCGGAACCGCTGATCTTCTGGAACAGATCGTTTACCGCCGACTCCAACCCGAAATTTTTCAGGGTAGGGGGCATCAGGCTATGCGAGATATTGCGGATCAGCTGGATAGTATCGTCGATGATCTGCTTGGCATTGTAGATGCTCTGCAGCTGGGTGGTCTTGTCCAGGTTCACCAGGTTCTCATTCAGGTATAAACGCGCCGTGGCCAGCAGCGGGCCGGCATCGTCATGGAGATCCGCGGCGATCCGCTGCCGTTCTTCCTCCTGCAGGCGGATAGAGGCATTCAGGAGCAGCTTTTGCTGGTCCTGCTCCATCTTTTGCAACTTCATCTGGTAACGGATGACCTTCCGCTGGTGAAAGATGATGAAAACGATAAGCCCGATAGTGAGCGCCAGCATGCCAATGGTGCCAAAAAAAAGCACCACGGATACATTGCCCGGGCTAGTAACATCTAGGAGCGTCATGAATTTGGTCGTCTACTGGACAGATTGTTTAGGGATTTAAGGGATGTTTGTTTTATCTAATTAATTATCAATGTATTCCATATCTATTGGACGAGTAACATGTTTTTTCATTATAAACGAGACGGAGAACAGGATATTCTTTAGAATCTCAAAGAAATTATTGATTGCCCAATAACTATGACGTTGTTCGTCACTTAGGGTGGTAAAGAAAAGATAAAGGAAAAGCGTCGCCGAGAAATACAGAAAGAAGGCGATAACCACCCAAAATTTCTTGTTATAATAGACAAAAACCGGCGTCGGTTGGCTAACCAGTTCATATAGCCATAAAATACTATATGTTATGACAAGTACCGAAGAAAGCGCGTTGGATATCGAATCGAAATGGGTATTGGCAAGATTGCTGAAGGCGACTATACAAAATATCAGGGCGCCGAGAATAGGAATGTATTTGAACTTCTTTCCGTTAAGCGAAGAGTAAAAGAAATAAGAGAAGAGGAGGAATTGTACGATAAGAAAAGTGTAATAAACAGCAGGCTCGTGTGTGAGCGCAAAAATCCCTTCCGTGAGCAGGGAGAGTACACAATAAAGAAATATTACCCATAAACCTTCTCCCTTATTCCGTTTTAGAAATAGGAGATAAAAGATGATGGGTAATACTTCCGCGACGTACGCTAAAATTATGATAATAAACAATACCTGTATTTTACTCAAATATAAAAGCCATTGCTTTATAATCCAAGTAAAGGTAAATACGGTATCTAAATTACCGGTTAAAAGGCCAGCCGCCCAAACCGATCACGTCGGCGACAATACCTTCTTCGCTGCTCATCATAACGCCATTCTTAGTTACCATCGTCATTTTTACCAGGTCGTTCCCATTAGCATCCAGACCCATATAAACGAGGGTTTTCTGTCCTTCGGCGTTGTAACCGTAGTAAAAACGCATACCGACACAGCCTGGTTGAGCCAGGATCTTTTCGATAATGTTGCGACCCAGGTGATAGGAGAGATTTTCGTTCGGATGGGCTTCGGCATAAGTTTTCGTGAATTCGGTAGCAGTTTCAAGGCTGATCTCTCCACCGACAGCGGAGTAATCTGTTTTGGTAAGTAACTCTTTTTGTACCATACTGATGCGTTTTTAGAGGTTTGTAAAATGTTAGTTTGTAAGGCTAAATAACCCCTAAAAAAAAATCTGGGCAACGGCCAAAATTTATGGTAAAATGGTTTAAATTGCCTGGAATTCAAGTCTGTATTGAGTTTGACGTGTTTTTACCAGGGAGTTTACGAGGCTAAAATCGAGTAGTTTCACGCAGGAAAAATAGTATTTTTACTATCGATAAAAGCGCGAAAAGCCCCAGGGAAATTACCCTGAGAGAAAGATATTCACATTCGGGGAGAGTGCTGTGGATAACCGTCCGGGGAACCGGAATTAAAGTTAAATTACCTCATAGACGGTGCGGACTAGCAAAAAGAGAAGTTGACTGATATTGGATTTACCTGTTCGGTTTTTAAGGATGTTGGAAATCTTTTACTGGACGGTATAGTGGACATTGGATGGTTTGAGGTTCAGTCCTATCAATCAACTTCCATAACAAAAATAGGGGGTAGCCATACGCAAGACAAGCGCGAAACTGCCCGATTTGAGGATTGCGGAAATTACTTTTCAGTACGTAAAACTTCTATAAATTAAATGTGCCTTTTTCGTTAACGTAAATTAACACCCTATACCTATTAATTCTACAAACCTCTGCCTGATATGACAGCTGAACTAGTTATCAAAGTATCGATCGCTGATGATCATAAGATTTTCCGCGACGGTATTAAAATGGCGCTAAAGAACAAGGAATATTTGAGGATCCTCTGGGAAGCTGAAGATGGTAAGGACCTGGTTCACAAAATGCAGATCAAACGGCCGGACGTTTTGCTCATGGACATCCGGATGCCCGAGGTGGACGGCATCAACGCCATCGGGCTGCTGCGAAAGGAATACGAGGACGTCAAGATCATCGTTCTTACCATGTACGACGACCAGGAAATGATCTCCAAGATGATGGAAATGGGGGCCAATGCCTATCTCACCAAAACCACCGACCCCGACGAAATCTACCAGGCCATCCTTACTTGCATGAACGACGATTTCTACTTCAACGATCTCGTTAATAAAGCCGTCCTATCCAAACTGCAGACTAAACGGCAGGTCCGTCAATTCTACCCCAGCCCGATAAAATTCTCTGAAAAAGAGATCCGCATCCTGAAACTCCTGGCCGAAGACAAAACCACCGAAGAGATCTCCAAGGAAGTCTTCCTCAGCACCCGCACCATCGAGACCATCCGCCAGAACATGAAAACAAAAATAGGGGCGAAAACGATCGCCGGCCTTATCATGTACGCCATGCGGAACAAGATCATCGACTAGTATTCCCGGCAATTGTCTGCCGTCCCCCGGTCTGATCTTCATCACCCATTATCGGTTATGGATGACGATAAACTTCTCCCGGTATAGCATAATCGGATTTGCATTAATAAAAAAGCTCCTATGTTCAGCGAACATAAGAGCCTTACAAACTTTTACAAACCAGAGAAGAGACCAAAAAAGGATGCGATTGCGACATCTGGGTCTTCTCATAGGACGGAAGGATCAGGCCTGGCACGGGAATTTCACAGGAATTGGTGTGCTTACTTTTCAGAGGCTTCGGTCTGCGGAATAGACCCCGCTTATAGGATAGTGGACCATTGTTTTGACAAAAAGTTGATTGACCATTGGATTTTGCCGGGTTTCATAGAATATTGAAAGAATGTTCTGGACGGTTTCTTGGACATTGGATGGTTGAGGTTGCTAATCCCCGTCAATCAACTTACAGAACAAAAATAGTTTTACACATCCATGTGGACAAGCGCATAAATGCCCGATTTTAACTTTTCAGCTTTTACGGCCGGCATCGTAAAGTACCTATAAATCAACACGTAGAAATTCCTCTTTAATATCGGGAAAAAACCACCTATCTTAGTAGGATCGTATATTCCGAAAAGAAGTAGTTACGTAGATTTCCTATAGTAAGTCTTACATTTTTTGATTCTTTTTGCATTGATATCCCCGGCTTATCCAACCGGTGATATTTTAACCAGGCCTCCTCAGGAGGCCGGTCCGCAAGGACAAACTTAAATATCTAAATCGTATGAAACGACCAGAGCCCAACCAGGCGATTAAAGTAGCTATTGCCGATGATCATGCCCTATTCCGGGCAGGGGTGAAAACAGCCCTTGCCGTCAAAAAAGACGTGGAACTGATCGCCGAAGCGGACAACGGCCAGCAGTTGCTCCATCTGCTAAAACACATTGAGCCTGACGTAATTCTGCTCGATATCCAAATGCCCATCATGGACGGGATACAGACCCTTCCCGAGATCCGGAAAGACCACCCCCATGTCAAAGTGATCATCCTTTCCATGCACAATGACCACTCCATGATCTCCAAATTAATGGAGATCGGGGCCAATTCCTACCTGACCAAGAACTCCGATTCGGAAACCATCTATCAGGCTATCAAGACCTGCTATGAATCCGAATTTTTCTTTAATGAATTGACTAATAAGGCATTATTGACGGGGCTTCGTACTAAACGTCCCGAGATAGGTGCGCCGGCCGATATCAACCTCACCGAAAAAGAGCTCACCGTGCTGAAACTCATGTGCGAGGAAAAGACCACCAAGGAGATCGCGGATATCGTCGATATCAGCCCCCGCACAGTGGAGGCGATCCGGGACAAACTCAAGACCAAGACGGGCGCTAAATCCATGGCCGGTCTGGTGATGTACGCGGTCAAAAACGGTATTATAGAACAGCCAAGGTGAGTGCGTCCCCTCTCTGGATCAATTATAACGGCAACCTGCTTCCAGCGGGCACCCCTTTCCTGGACGCGGGCAGCCGGGCCTTTCGCTATGGCGATGGCCTTTTCGAAACCCTTTTGGTCCAAAACAACCAGATACGATTAGCGTCGTATCATTTTGACCGCCTGTTCTCGGGCATGGGATTTCTTCGATTCCCCATTCCGGCCGACTTCACCCGGGAACGGGTTACCCGCGAGATACTGGAACTCTGCGACCGCAACGGCGGGTCCACGCTTTCCAGGGTCCGGTTAGTAGTTTTCCGAAACGATGGTGGGATCTTCGACCGGGCCGATTCCGATCCGCATTATGTGATCGAATCATGGCCAATGCCTGAAAAGTCCCCGGAACTGGACCCCCAGGGCCTGGTTATCGATGTTTTTCCGGAGGGGCGCAAGGCCTGTGACCCCCTGGCTAACCTGAAATCGAATAATTACCTCCTTTATCTGCTGGCGGCCCGCTATGCCGGCGAACACGGCCTGGACGACTGCCTGGTCCTGAATGGTCGCGATACCCTGGCCGATACTGCTATCGCCAACCTTTTTTATTTCCGGGCGGGCCGGTGCTATACCCCTCCGCTAACGGATGGGGGCGTGGCGGGAGTGATGCGCCGCCACCTGCTGGCTACCATGCCCGGCGCCGGTTTTCCCCTAGAGGAAAAGACCGTGACCATCCGCGATCTCCTGACGGCCGATGAAGTCTTTTTGACTAACGCCATCCGGGGCATCCGCTGGGTCGCTACTTTTAGGCAAACCCGGTACACGAACACCCTGACCACGGCCTTACACCAAAAATTGTTCAGATGAATCCGAGCTCAGCGATCCCCCCCGTCAGCGATCCGCCGGGCACCAAACCGCGCGTCTCCCTTTTTTGGTTCCGGCGTGACCTCCGGTTGGAGGACAATGCCGGACTCTATCATGCCCTGAAAAACGGTCACCCCGTTCTTCCCTTTTTCCTTTTTGACCGCAATATTCTCGACCTGCTCGAGAACAAAACAGACCGCAGGGTCGATTTCATCTATCGAACCCTGCAGGAAATGCAGAAGAAACTCAGGCAGCACGGCTCCGCCCTGGAGGTCTTTTACGGTCGCCCGGAAGAAGCCTTCCGGCACCTCCTGGCAGAATACGATCTCGCGGCCGTTTACGCTAACAGGGATTATGAACCCTACGCTACGGAACGAGACCACGGGATCCAGACCCTGCTGGCGGAAAAAGACATCCCTTTCCATAGCTACAAAGACCAGGTGATCTTTGAGACCAACGAGGTGCTTAAAGACGATGGCAGGCCCTATACCATATTTACTCCCTATAGCCGGAAATGGCGCTCCCTGCTGAACGATTTCGCTCTAAAGTCCTATCCGGTAAAAAAATACCACCGCCATTTCTATCCATGGAAGGGAAAAGCGTTTCCCTCCCTGATCTCTATGGGCTTCAAACCCACCAGTGCATCCTTTCCCCCGGCTACGATCAATACCGAACTCCTGAAAAGATACGGGGAACAACGCGACTACCCCGGCATCCAGGGCACCAGCCGGTTAGGATTGCATCTTCGATTCGGGACCATCGGTATTCGTACCCTGGCAAACAAAGCCGCCGAACACAGCGATACCTATCTCAATGAGCTCATCTGGCGGGATTTTTATCAAATGATCCTCTGGCATTTTCCCCAGGTCGGGAAAGGCCGGGCCTTCAAACCGGTTTACGATGGGATCCAATGGCGGAATGACGAAAAGGATTTTGAACAATGGTGTACCGGGAACACGGGCTACCCCCTCGTCGACGCCGGAATGCGCGAATTGAATACCACGGGATTTATGCACAACCGCGTTCGGATGGTCGTCGCCTCGTTTCTGGCCAAACACCTGCTGATCGACTGGCGCTGGGGAGAAACTTATTTTGCGGAAAAACTCCTGGATTTCGACCTTGCTTCCAATAACGGCGGCTGGCAATGGGCAGCCGGCAGCGGTTGCGATGCGGCACCCTATTTTCGCGTCTTCAACCCGGCCCTGCAGGCTAAAAAATTCGATCCCGATGGCAGCTATATCCGACGGTGGGTACCGGAAGGGGAGGGACCGAACTATTCACCACCCATGGTAGAACACGAACACGCCAGAAAAAGGGCCCTGGACGTCTACACCAAAGCCGTTAAAGAAAAATGAGCACCCGCCCCGGATCAGGCCGCCGGCTCACACCACTGGGGCATGCATCCGTGCGAACGTATCGCGCAGGATCTGAATGGCTTTCTCTCCCTCGGCACCCAGCGAGAGCGAATAATTGTTGACATAAAGATCGATGTGCTGTCGCATGACCCGCTCGTCCATTTCCTGCGCATGCCCCTTTACATATTCCGGTAATTCCGGATATCGTTCAAAAGCATATTCCAGACTCTTGCGGATAAGCCCGTTGATGGTTTGGGCCAGGCCATTGCCCAGCGAGCGCTTGAGCACGATCCCGCCCAGCGGGATCGGAACCCCCGTTTCCTTTTCCCAGAATTCGCCGAGATCCATCAACTTGACCAGCCCCCGCTGCTGATAGGTAAAACGATTTTCGTGAATGATCACGCCACAATCGACGGCGCCGGAGAGCACGGCATCCTCGATCCCCGAGAAGACCATGAATTCTTTGTCCCCGGCCGCAGGGAACGCCAGCGAGAACAGGAGATGCGCGGTCGTCTGTTCACCCGGAATGGCGATACGGCAATTATTGATCTCCGTGAGCGACAAGGTCTTTTTGGCAATCAGCAAAGGGCCGACCCCTTTCCCCAGCGCCCCGCCGGCATCCAGCAGCTCATACTGCTCCAGCACCAGCGGCAACACCCCGTAGCTGATCTTGGAGATATCCAGTTTCCCTTGCATGGCCCACCGGTTAAGCGTTTGCACGTCTTCCAGCTCGACGGTGAAGTCGATGCCTTCCGTGTCGATCTTTTTATTGACCAGGGCGTCGAAGATAAAGGTATCGTTCGGACAGGGACTGAATCCCAGTGAAAATTCCATACACCATTTATTTTAGGGTTCAGAAAGAATCTCTTTTTGCAATGCCGGGTTTTCCAGCAGGGCGATCAGCTGGCCGTTCAAAGCCGCTATGGCGCCCCGGATATCCCATTGCGTCTTATCCCGCACGCCTACCTTATTGGATACCGATCGAAGCTGCAGAAAAGGAACATGCTCCCGCAAACATACATAATGCAGCGGCGCACCTTCCATGCTCTCAACAACTGCCGGGGAATTTTGTTGATACCAGCGGATCCTGTCCGCGCTGGTTGTTATCTCGTTGACCGTCAATGCGGCAACAGCCTCCAGACCCGTGATGGTCATCAGCCGCCGGTAAGGATTGACCAGCCGGCCATTAGTGTAAGGGGCGCTATCGCCGTCCGCGAGCCGCATGTCGAAGATCGTATTGAACCGGTGGTCTTCCCAAACGCCGGTATCGGCCGGTGTGTCCTCGCCGATCACCAAAACTTCGCCGGATAGCCGGTCCCGCAAGGACCCCGCAATGCCGGCCTGGATGATCAGATCCGGACGGTTGCAGCCAATCTGACGCATAAGCGACCATGTCGTGGCGATCCCGCCCACGCCCGTGATGAGCGGTTCGAGCTGGTGCGGTCCAAAACCCGGGCGGTTTCCCCGGGCATCGATAGTGGGCTGAATTTCAAACGTTGTGGCAGCAGCAAGTAGGATATGCATACTGCAAATATCAGGAATCGTTGCAGGATGTATAGGTATATGCTACCTTTGCGAAAATTTTTGTGGGGGAAAACGATGGTATACCTGACGCGTCTGGAACATTTTAACGCAGCTCATAAATTATACAACCCGGGTTGGAGCAAGGAGAAGAACGAAGCTGTTTTTGGCAAATGCGCCAATGAGAACTGGCATGGGCACAACTATGAGCTGTATGTGACCATCAAGGGCGAACCCGATCCGGATACCGGTTTTCTGTTCGACGTCAAGCAATTGGGCGAGATCATCCGCAATAAAGTGATCGAAAAAGTGGATCATAAGAACCTGAACCTGGATGTCGATTTTTTACAGGGTAAGCTATGCTCCACCGAAAACCTGGCCATCGGCATCTGGCAACAGCTGCAACCGCATCTGCCGCCCAACGTTGAATTGCATGGCATCAAACTCTATGAAACGCCAAGGATCTATGTGGAATATTTTGGAGGCAAGTAGAAAATAAGTACTATGAGCACAAACGAAAAAAGAGTAGCGGTTTTCAGGAAGGAGCATTTTAATGCGGCTCACCGGCTATTCAATCCCGCCTGGGACGATCAGCAAAACTTCGAGGTCTTTGGCAAATGCAGCAACCCGCATTACCATGGACATAACTATGAGCTCATTGTACAGGTCACGGGCACGCCGGATCCCTTGACCGGTTATGTCATGGACATGAAGATACTCTCCAGGATCACCGCCGAAGAAGTCATCGAGCGCTTCGATCACAAAAACTTCAACCTGGACACCGAATTTTTCCGGGAGCTCAACCCGACGGCCGAGAATATCGCCGTCGTCATTTACGAGCTGCTGAGAGCCCGGATAGATGCGAAATTGGACCTGAAGGTGAGATTATATGAAACCGAAAGGAATTTTGTAGAATACCCCGCTTAAACATCGGACG
>Ga0210396_10002021_pt1 | contig 20964 bp, 23 predicted proteins | sample IncBWH17OmetaG_FD_155466 | JGI IMG/M metagenome (GOLD analysis project Ga0210396, IMG submission 155466) | Forest soil microbial communities from Barre Woods Harvard Forest LTER site, Petersham, Massachusetts, United States - Inc-BW-H-17-O ... | reverse complement strand
GTATTTTTAGAAGACCGGCGAGACCGGGTAGAATCTCGCCGGCTATCTTCACGAATAGCAGAAAGGCTCGACCCCAAAGCTTCCAAGTAGGACAGGAGTCACTACCCCTCTGCAAACACTGTTCGACGCGCGCGGACCTAATGGATGCAGCGGAAAAACAGCACGCGCCGGAAGAGTTCCACCAGAAACCGGCGCGTGCCTGCTTCGCTACTATGAAACAGATAACTCCGCTAAAAGAAAGCTACAGAACGAAAAGCATTAGAAGCAAGCCGGCTAACATTAGCATTTGGCAATGTTCGGCTTTTCTCCTACGCGAACAGGTTTATCTCTGGTCACGTGCCGTCTGGGTACTTGCGGATGCAAGCGAGATTACCGGCTTGCCGAGAGACAACTTCGAGGTGTGGGAGATAACGCGGGAGGAGTTTGAAGGGTTCCGGCCTAATTGACCGATGAGGCTGCCATCAGCTTGGGGTGCGTGGTACTATTTCGGAGCATGAGCACCATAATCTCGCTTCGACGTGCGCTTCTCGAGACCAAACAACGCCTACCCACAATGGAGAGTTGGGTTGACGACCTATTGTCGAAGGTCAAAGACCGTTGCGATCATGTCCGGAGACAGGTGAATCACCATATCGCCCACACAGCTAATCCAGATCGGACGCCTGATCTCGCGGTTTGGAATATGCAGATGAAAGATCTGACCAAAGCTCATGAGGCGATCTGCAAAGCCGCCACTATCCTAGATCGGGATATTTTGCGCCGGCAGACTTTCACCAATATCATGCCGGTTCCACAAGGCGATATCATGCAAGATTTTAGGCTTTGGGTGCCGGAAGAGGGTATACAAAGGCTCTATAAGTTTTGGCATGCTCACGTTCACCTTACGCTGTTAACTTCCCGTTCTCAGGAGTTAACACCTAAGTCCCGCTAGATCATTTCTTGAGGGACTTTTTCTTTTCTAACCGATTCGGCTATTTCCCGTAACTGCTCGCCCGGTAGCCGCCTGCGGAATAACCGTTCCCCCCATAACCGCCTGTGTAAAAACCGCCGCTGTAACCGCCCCCGTAATTACCGCCGCCGTAACCCCGATAAGGATAAGGATAAGGATAGCCTAAGCCCCACCAGTAAGGGTAGCCCCAACCCCCTCCCCACCATCCGCCTCCCCACCAAAAGCCGCCACCAGGAAACCCACCACGAAACCCGCCATGAAACCTGCGGTCATGAAAACCGCCTCCTCCGTTGTGGGTTCGACGGACTGTAACTTCTGACAACCGCTTAGTGTGTTTAGCCGATTCGGCTGCCGAGTCGTGTCCATGGCCGCCGCCAGCGCCTCCACGCCCAGCAAAGCTCGATGCGGGCAGAAACAAGAACGTTAACGCGACACACAGCGAGAAAAACAGACGTTTCGCTTTCATAAAAGCATTCCTCTGATTTGGATACGGTATTCCGAACGCCTACCCCGCAACGACTCTCGGCCAAAGTGAATCCTCTTGCAATTTTTTGAGTGCCTCGCGGACTACGCGCAGACTCGTTTTAGCTTCCCCTTGCGTCCCAAGAACCCGCTACTGGCGTAAGTAAAAGGACCGTTCGGTCACGACCCGACCTCCTCATCGAGTTCAACCGGTGCCTGGCTCGACAGGTCTATAAGTGCGTACTGTTCCCTGTGCTTCTTATGTTCCAGCCAATCGCGATAATCCTTGTAGCAGGCTTCGGAGTGATTTGCCAGGTACAATAAGGGCTTTACGCTAACCGGCTCAAGAACGCCCATCGTGCTTAGTTCGCTGACACGGTTCGCAGAGATTCCCAGCCGCCGGCCGGTATCGGCGCGTGAGAGGTGCTCGTCGTCGGCGTGGGCTTTTAGATAATCATCGACGATGCGATCAGAAACGGCTTCAGGGGTAGTTTCGGTAAATGGTGTCGGCTGAAAAACTCCGATAGAGATGAGTTTTAACACCCTCTTGAGGGATAGACCTAAAAGGATTGAAACTTGCACCAAAGGGCATAATTCGCTCATGCTTGAGCCGGTTTAGTCAATCGTCGGACGTCGTCGGAGTGATTTTCTGAAGACCGAATCTACCAATATTGCGATTTGCATCCCTCCTGGCCTGGGTGGAGCGCTGGCGCGTCGTCGTCGGATTACTTTTCGAATGCTTGCACCTGCAAGAAAGTCGGGTCCACCTGGCAAGCGGGGATCGAAAAAATCCCGTTTATGGGACCCGTGAAATTATACAGACCGTGCGATGCGACAACGCGAAAACATCGCGATGAAATAGAATTCGTGGTCCTACGCGTATGGGCGCCGGGTATCTAACCAAAAAAAGCGTAGGCCACTCGATCTACGCTTTCACATTGGTTTGGTTAGTGGTTAACGGTGTTCGCTGAGGTGACTTCCTGATCCGGAATCGTCTTCCAGCTTCGATGCCCGAATTACCCACTGGTAAAACTCCGATCTCAAATCCGGACCGCTCTTCTCCCTCTACCGACTTACGCCGTAGATGGAATTGAGATGTATCCCGCCGATTTTTTTGTTTTTCCGGACTCGGTGGGTTGCCTTGGAGATCAGTTGAAAAAGCAGTTTTTCGCACGGTACCAGCGGATGGCGGAGTCCTACGGTCAGCAAATCCCGGAAGCACAGATCGGGGAAGAATTTGCGTCGTATTTAAGCGGGGAATATGGGGTTTGTCTGCACTGGGTTACGCCGGAAACCATATTTCTCAAAGGACTCGCGATGGGGAAAATAGACGAGCTCTTAAGCGGACCTACCGCTGGGAATACAGAGTGGTCGGCAGCCTTGCGTTCTTGGATTAACCGGCTCGATGCTATGGAACGTGAGTTCGCGCCTTGTGATACCGCCCGTTTCGGCAGTCTCCCTAGCCGAGTGAGATACATCGATAACGTCATGGCGAAATATCCGGATTGTTTTACGGCGCCTCCTATCCCGGAGGGATAAGCCCCGATGTTGCTGCGGGACGGACATGCACGAATAGCCGTGCCATCGTTCTCAGGAAATAAACCAGATAAGCCGCGAAAGAGAGGAATTGAAGGATGGCCGGGAGTAGAACCCAGTCCGGCCAACGGGCATTAGCTTCGGAGCAAAACCATGCCGCGACGGCATGAAACGCGATCAAGGCTGGTACCAGGCAAAAGATGTTAAGATTTTGATCTTTGCGCACGTCAATCATCAACCGCTCCAATCTCTGATCGCTCGCGTCTTTTGCGCGCCTGGAAATGAGCCTCAGATCTAGGATGAACAGGAGCCACACGACGATTGAAAAGCACGCGAGCGTTCCGTACCAGCCCACGGGATTGCCAATTTGACCGAATGTGACCGCCTCTAAAAACGCGGCGCCGAAGTAGAAAAAGTTGTGTGTAAAATCCAGAGGCCAACGAATCAATGTCAGGGTGTGGCCGATCGACCTGGACCAAAACAGAAGGATTAAAAGGAGGCCGTTCGCGATGTACGGCAGATCCTGAATGCGACCGTGACCTAACGCGGCGGTGGCATTTTCACAAAGAAACGAAAGGGCGACGCCCTGGATGATGCTCGTTAGCGTCAGTTCGATGTTGATGATCAACCCGTCGAGCTGCTGACGATCACCGATCAACGATTCGAGTCGGGGGGCGTTCGGAGGTCCGGACAAGGTGAGCCTAAGATAGCTGGTTTGCGATTTCTGTTCCAGACCTTGCGATGTGCATCCGCACAGCCTGTTTTTTTCGTGTTCGTTTCGCAGAACGTTACGCTTCCGGGCTTAGCTCCCCGAGAGAGGAATCGCGTCGGGTGCGCGTTGGCACGGGCCTTGCACGCGTTCAGAAGCCTACAGGGCCGTTCCGGCAAATCATCAAACGTTCTGCCGGACGAAGGCGTCAATAGGTTCCAAAGCTCTAATGCTCCCCCCGAACAAGGAGAGAAACATATGAGTAGATTTGGAAGCGCGGATGGATTGAGCATCATAGCTCGTTACACGAGTGTGATCGCGATCGCGGTCAGCTCATCGGCAGGGTCACTACCCAAGAACGTCTCGGAAGACGACCTGCGAAGCGATCAAATTGCGCTGGAGCAACGGGATGACCAGAGGGTGGAGGGCGTGAGAGGTGAAAAGTGAAAGGTGAAAGGTGATTGGTCGGGGCGCCTTTTGGTGGGGCGAGGCTCCCGAAAGGACCTATCACGACGGCGAAGTTTCTAGTATTCGACCGCCAGAGGGCATTGTTAGTCCATTAATCGCGCCGAGCCGTGGTCTATCGCTGTGCCCGGCTCGGCGCGCAAATAGGCCTGACAAACTCTTTTGGCGGCGAAGCGTCGGTAGCTCCGATAGGACCTTGAGATCTTTCGGGAGCCTCGCCCCACCAATAGAAAGGTGGCCCGACCAATCACCAATCACATCCCCCTTTTGGCTACTTTACCCGTTCTCCGGTTTGCGTGAGATTCGCAGCATGGCATCTGCGCAGTTTCCGGACGAACAGAGTGACACGGGCGAGTTTGAGCGTCAGGACGACGCATTTCGCGATTGGGTTACTTCGGATGGAAGTTCCGGGTATCCCGCAATCGCAGGGCGGTATCACCTTTATGTTTCATGGGCTTGTCCTTGGGCTCACCGCACAATCATCGTCCGACACCTCAAACAGCTCGAGAAACTCATAGGCATGACGGTTGTCGACCCGGTCCGCGACGATCTTGGCTGGGCATTCCGCGAAGGTCCGGGTCACACTCTGGATCCGATCAACCGGTTCAACTTTCTGAGCGAAGCCTATTTCGGCACGGACCCTCATTATCGCGGCCGGGTCACGGTGCCGGTGCTTTGGGATAAAGAGAAGAAACGGATCGTGAGCAATTCTGATGACGATCTCATGCGGATATTTAACTCCGCTTTTGACGATCTGGGCGCCGCAAAGCTCGATCTTTATCCGAAGGAACACCGAGCCGAAATCGACCAGCTGAATGCGTTGATCTATGACACCGTCAATAACGGTGTCTACAAGGCAGGCTTTGCTACGTCACAGAAGGCTTACGAAGAGGCGGTGGTACCGCTCTTTGCGACGCTCGATATGCTGGAAGAACGCCTTTCCAAGAGACGCTTTCTGTTCGGCGACACTCCGTTAGAAACCGATTGGCGCCTGTTTGTAACCCTCGTTCGATTCGATGCCGTATACCACGGACACTTTAAATGCAATTTACGTAGAATCATCGATTACAAGAACCTATTCGGCTACTTACGCGATCTTTATCAACAGCCGGGCATCGCGCAGACCGTCAATTTCGACCATATCAAGCGGCACTACTATTATACCCATGACGACATCAACCCGACTCGGATCGTGCCGCTAGGGCCTATCCAGGATTTGGCGGCGCCGGTTGATCGGGGCCGAGCGTGACTGGAGGGGAGCCGCTTTGGCGCATTGTGTAAGGTCCGGCAAAATTTCTCCCAGCACGACGCCAACCGGAAAACGTGAAAGCAGGCGGCTCCCGCGAACGTATGCGCGCGACGCATTCATCCACGGCTCCCCGGGTCTGGGCTATCGATTCCGACACGACTTCGGAACTGCAGCGCGTTGAGACGCCCTTGGGAGCCGCCTGCGTTCGGGCGCGCCTTGGCCACACGAGCGCTAATAGCAAATATTATGAAGTCGCATTCGACGGGCCAAAGCGGCTCCCCTCCAGGCGGTCGTCGCTATCATACCCTACCGGCTCCTGGATTCTGGCGTCTAGCTCCTTTCCGGTTGCAATTCGCACAGCGCCGCACTAGGAACCTCGCTTTGAAATCTCAGGTTTTTAATAAGATGGTTGGTTCCTACACCTTGGTACAAGAGACCGAACAAGAACCGCCGCGCCTTTCGCCGACGCTGTCTTTACCGACATCGTTCGGTTCAGTTGCGGTCGTGGATCAGATTTCCTCTGAGGACCGGCCAGCTTTCGAGTCTGGGTTTCGCCGTTATGCTCTCGACCACCGGTATTACGAGATCACCCAATCGGCTCTGGGGAAGCAGTTCGAGCACCTGTATCTGCTGCTGAAGGATGCTACGGGGACCACCCGAGCCGTTCAGCCGTTTCTGTTGGTGCATCAGGATCTGGTCATGGGGACTCCCGCGTTTGTCCGCCGTTCGGTTGAGGCGGCTCGGAGAGTTTTCCCTTCTTTTCTAAAGTTGCCCATGATTATGGTCGGCTGTTCGGCCGGAGAAGGGGATATCGCCTGCGATACGGTCTCGGGCGAGATTGGCTGGACCGTGGATGGTTTGAAAGAAGCATTGCCTCAGGTCGGCAGATCGCTCGGGGCGTGGATGATCGTCTTCAAAGACTATCCTAAGAGCTACCGTTCATTCCTTGATTTGATGGTTACAGGCGGGTTTACCCGGGTGCCGAGTATGCCGGCTACGGGTATGGAATTGAATTTCCGAGATTTCGAGGATTATCTCAGCAGGAAACTTAGTCATGCCATGCGCAAGAACTTGCGCCGTAAGTTTCGCAAAAGCGCGGAAGGACCACCTATCGAATTTGAAGTGGTCACTGACATTACCCCTTACGCCGAAGAAGTCTTACCGCTCTACCAAGGTGTTTATCAGCGCGCTGCTCAGAAATTCGAAGAGCTGAACGTGAGTTACTTGTCGGAATTGGGAAAAAAAATGCCGGATCGTTCCCGGTTTCTCATCTGGCGGATAGAAGGCCGGATCGTAGCTTTCGCGTCCTGCATCGTCCACGACGGAGTCCTGCGCGATAACTATATCGGGTTAGACTATGCCGTTGCCCTCGACCGGCACCTTTATTTTGTGACGTGGCGAGACACCGTAATTTGGGCGATGGAGAATGGCTGCCGCTATTATCACAGCGCACCGCTTAACTACGATCCCAAGCTGCATTTTCGGATGGAACTCGAGCCATTGGATCTCTGTGTTCGGGCAACCAACCCGTTGTTCAATGTGATCCTCCGCCGATTGCTGCCGATCCTCGAGCCGACCCGCTACGACCCAATTCTAAAGAAGTTTTCTAACGCGAACGAACTGTGGTGAGGCAGGAGCCAGGCTTTGGCTGGGAGGGGAGCCGCTTTGGATCGCACCCAAAGGATCTCGCGCTATTTTCCTAAGCGCGTGTATGGCCACGAATTTCTTTAAACAAGCGGCTCCCGCGAACGACCCAACCCTTGGTTTGTCCGTTGGTGCGTGAAATAAATTATTCGAACCGACCGCTGGCGAAAACATCACGCTGGGTCATTTCCGGGAGCCGCTTGTTTAACCCGGGGTGTGGCCTTCCTCGCACTAGAGAGAATATGCGAGGTCCTTGGCCATGTGCCAAAGCGGCTCCCCTCCAGTCGCTCCTAGCTCCTGCTCCGTTGACGTTGTTTCTCCACCTGTGGCAGAATCCCGGCCGTGCTGCCAAAGAAGTTTCTTTTTATTGTTATCGGTCTGTCACTCGTTTTGGCCGGATGTGAGACGAATGCCCCGTACTCTTATCACTACAATCCTGCGCGCACCGCTTTCATGGAAGGATCATTAGCCAGCCCGCCATCGCAGGCGCCAGCAGTTGTGAGGCAAGCAATCGCAGCGGGAAATGAACTCATCGGCAAACCGTACCGGTATGGAGGCGGTCATAGAACATTTTACGATAACGCCTATGATTGCTCTGGTTCGGTGTCGTATGTTCTCCACGCGATCGGACGCCTGGAAACGCCAACCCCTTCCGAAAGTTTTCGTAAATACGGAGAAAACGGGGCCGGCCGGTGGTTAACCATCTATGCGGCCAGAGGACATGTTTTTCTAGTCATCGCCGGTTTGCGCCTTGACACCGGATACGGCGATCACACGCATGGGCCCCGCTGGCAGACCCGGTCCCGGCCGACGCGCGGCTACGTGCTGCGACACCCGCCCGGGATGTAAGAGCTAGGAGCTAGGAGCTAGAATCTAGGAGCTAGGAGGACGTACCCGCACCAGTCCTATAGGTCCCATTAGTCTCATAAGTCCCAGCCATCTTTTCTACGACGCCTTCCCAACTCTGATCTGCTCCTCCTAGCTCCTAGCTCCTCACTGATTACTTCATAGACGCGCTTACCAAAAAATGGTGCAATTCCTGCAAACTTTCTCGTCGGGGACATAACATGGCCGTGGATGTATTCATCAGTTACGCGATCGCTGACAAGCTCACCGCGGATGCCGCATGTGCGGCTCTAGAGTCCGCTGGAATCCGTTGTTGGATTGCCCCGCGCGATGTTCTGCCGGGGATGGACTACGCAGAGGCTATTATTGAAGCAATCGAAAAGTGCCGGGCGATGCTCCTCATTTTTTCCTCGAACGCAAATCGATCGAACCAGGTGAAGCGTGAGGTTGAGCGTGCTGTACACCATGGTATCCCGATCATCCCTTTTCGGATCGAAGATGTACCACCGGCACGGGCACTGGAGTACTATATCAGTTCGCCGCATTGGCTTGATGCTTTGACTCCGCCGCTGGAGCAACACCTGAAGCAGCTCACCTCGACAATTCAGATTCTGCTGGACCGAGCAAGCGGTCACACCAGTCAGGCGCCAATAGGGCGCCGCGAAGAGAAGCCGGCTAATCGGATCTCTCGACCCGCTCCGGTTGCCAGCAGCCAAACCCCGAGTTCGAGTGGAACACCGCATGGAGCCGGCGGCGGTGCGCCGCAGACCGGTTTTCCTGGTCATCCGGGTGCAGTTCCTGGAGTGCCGGCTCCGGTGAAGCCAAAAGCTCCGATTGCCGTAATCGCCGTAGTCGCAATCCTGGCTTTCTTGGTGATTGGGCTGGTTTGTTTCGGGCTGGTGGCAGCGTATGTGGTGAGCCAAGGCTTTAAGAGAGAACAGGTCGCCGTACAAACGCCTGGCCCAACCCCGTTTTCGCCCACGCCGAAGCCGCGGGCGACCGAGTCCTCGAGTCCGACGGATGTCGCCAGTGCGTTGGCTGCCGGTCAGGCGCATGAAACCCAAGGAGACTACCAGGCCGCGCTCAATGACTACACGACTGCGATCCGGCTTGATGGCAATAATGCCGATGCCTATAGCAAGCGCGGCAATTGCTACAAAAATTTAGAGCAATACGAGCAAGCGCTAAACGATTATAATACGGCGATTCGTTTGCGGTCGGATAATCCCGACTACTACAATGACCGCGGGATCGTTTACTGGAAGGCGAAGCAGTACGACAACGCTATCGCGGACTACAACCAAGCACTGCACCTCAACGGCAACGTTTCCCGAGCCTACAATAATCGGGGCCTGGCCTATTATGACAAAGGCAATGCCCAGCAAGCGCTGAGCGATTATCAGGATTCCATGCGGGCTGATCCCCAATATGCCGATCCCTATTACAATCGCGGCCTGCTGCACTATTACGCTAAGGAATACGACCCGGCGATTTCCGATTTCTCCGCAACGCTCGACCGCGAGCAGAAATATGCCAACGCTTATTACATGCGGGCGTTGTGTTACCAGACCCTAGGAAACTACAAGAAGGCGATCAGTGATTATTCCTATGCGATCGACATCAATGACAACTTCTTGGATGCGTACAACAACCGGGGTCTCTGCTACGACGACCTGAAAGATGTCGACCACGCGCTGGCTGACTATGACGAAGCGATCCGGAGAAACCCGAGTTACATGTTGGCCTATTATAATCGAGGGATTGCTTTGTCTGAGAAAGGAAAGCCTGAGGACGCCATTAGCGATTTTAACGAAGCGGTCCGGCTCAATCCGAATTACGGTCGCGCGTATTACAATCGAGCAATGGCTTACCAGAAAATGGGACAGGGGGATAAGGCCAAAGCCGATTTCGCCGAAGCGCGCCGCCTGGGAGTAACGGGGCCGAATCCCGGGAACAAGTAATCAGTGGTCGGATAGCTAACGCGTCCTCGTTCTCGAAGTGGACGGTGACGCCAGGTGGCCACGGTGATGATTGCCCGCAGGATCGCCGCGAAGCGGCGTAAGACCATAGCCCAGGGCCTGGGTTCGCTTGCAAGCGAACTCGCCCGGAAAGTGGCGGCCGAGGTCGTGGGAATTAGGAGGGGTTAGCGTATCGATGTGATCAGGGGCGCCAACGGATCGAGCTAACACCTCCGATCCCTGACCACCTGTCCCTTCGGGCGCCCCTTTCAGGGCGCGCTTTTGCCCCGATTCACCCAGGGCTAAACCCAGGCTAAACCCCAGGGGCTGCGTTCTGTCGCCGCTTCGCGGCTAACCGAGTCGTGGCCCCAGGGCCCGGAAGAATTTCCGCCATATAGGCAATCCTTCCTCGTCTCTATTTTCGAAGTACTTAAACCCGAGCCACTTTTAGCGTGCAATTTTCACGCCAACCTGTATACATAGAGGATTGGGGTCCAGGGAGGTGGCTCTGGCAGGGAGGTAACCGGCATAGCACTACCACCATGGATACAATCTCCATCCGCAGCGTACAGGCGCTAATGCGCAGTCTAGAACGCATCCACGGAGCTGAATGTTTGCGTGATTTTCCTCCGGCCGTCTTTAGCGCGCTTGGCGAATTGATTGAGGGTTGTCTCTTCTCTTTGGACACGTTCAACCTCAAGACCGGGGAGGTGATTAGCGCCACGAGTGACAATGTTCCGATCTCGGAAGAAGTAAAAAACCGAATTGTGGAATTGATCCCGACTCACCCCGTCATTCCGATTGCGCGGAACGGAGCCAAGGGGGCGATCAGGCTGTCCGATTGTATCAGTCAGCGACAACTCGAACAAACCGCGCTTTACGCAGACGTTTTTTTTCCGCTTGGGATAAGCCATCAGACAGTGGCGACTCTCGACATTCCTGGACACATTGCAGGAGTCACGGTGAATCGAGACAGAGATTTTACGGAGGAAGAAGCGCTCCTGCTAACCCTGCTCGCCCCGCATTTGACTCTAGCCCACCGGAACTTGCAACGCATAGAAGCCCTGCGGTGCGCGGCGGCTCAGGTCATTCCGGGTCCGGAAGATCTCGAACGAGTCGGGCTGACTCCGCGAGAGGCCGAAGTGCTGCACTGGGTAATGAAAGGGAAACAAGACTGTGTAATCGCCAGCATCCTTAAGATCAGTGTTCGTACCGTTCATCAGCACATCGCGCGCATCCTGCGAAAGCTGCAATCCGAGACCCGTGGTTCGGCCGGCTATGAGGCAATGGTCAAATTGAAAGACTTGGAGACAGTTCCGCCAACAGCCGATACGCTGTTAGCAGGTTGATCGTTAGCTTCCGAGCTACGGCGCCGACCGCTCGGTGCCGCCACACGACCAGCACCGAAAAACCACCCAGCTGGGGTCGATCCAATTTTCCGCGGCGCATTGCGCACAAACATGGGAAAGGAAACCATGACTGCGGCCGCCCGCATCGTGATGGTCCTCGGCTTCTGAGGATGTTCCGAATCCGTTTGCTGGTCGAATTCTCCTTCCAAATGGATCTGTACTGCCTAGGTAGGTTTCTTCAGGCTCAGCCATGGGATTGAGGTGATAACTAACCGCCGCTCCGGATGGTTAATGTTAGCGTTAACGTTAACCATTAGGGCGTTCGTGTTGCAGCAGACTACCTCAAAACTCTGACCTAGAAATACGTACGATTACCTAAATTGCTCGATTTCCTTTTTTTGCTTTTTCGTCGATTCCGTGGGGACGGTTACTGCACGATTCGGCATCGAATCAATCCGTTCCCAATTGAACCCGGTTAAATAATCGCGGATCGATCAGTGCATCCATTCTCGCGGGACCATTGCTCGTCCCGAAACGAGAATTTCGATCGTAACGAATGGGCTGCTGCCTGCCTGCTGCGGCAAGCCTCCCAGTGAGCGGGAACTGACGGAGTAGGTCAGGAAACAACTTGATACGTACCCTGACAGTGGCCGCAGGTAAACCATTCGCCCTCGTAATCGAACGAAATGACTCGGCTAGAGCCGCAGTGCGGACAGGTCACAAAAATAAGGACCGCGTGACCCTCAACCTCTGCATTAAGATTCGATGCCGCCCTTTCCGTGCCCTGTTTATCCGGGTTGAGACTACCTTCAGTCTTCTTGGTTTTACGCTCTTGCTTCAGTGAATCAGCCATTTTGGAGTACCTGGTTTTATATGGTTTTCCTGCCGTCGCCGGCAGTCATCGACGATAAGACGGTAGAACGGGTTTAAGTTGCAAACAATTTGTCGATTCCTGAGCGAGCGAATGGGAGGGAACGTCGGGAATACCGTCGCGAGCGACGCCATCGACGGCTATCCTTCTGTATCAGCGCCGTCCGTAACCGGTGAGCTCAATCGGTAGAGCGGATATCGGCCATAGTTCTTGGCGAACTCGACTTGGCCGAGATAATCAAACCCGAACCGGCACCGGTTGCCTCGTTTCTGGCTGTCAATCATCGCGTAGGAGACGAAGGCTTCCGTGGCCCAAACCTCGCCTTCTCGTACAATCGGCTCGATGCGTGCGGTGTGGCTCACATGCGATCCAGTGAAAGAAATTTGGCGAATGACGGGGTCAAGGCAGAGGATCACTGGCCCGGTATGCAGACTGATCCTGAGGTTCAGCGAAGCCGTTAGCTCTCGCCGCCACGTTCCTTGTTTCAGCGTTTCTAGCAGGCGGAGCGCGACGTTGCCCGCCGATACCGGTTCATCGAATACGAAATAAATAGCGTCCCCCCAAGTATTGGTTAGGACCGGGCGCGGCGCTTCCGAGATCAACGAGGAAATCATTCCCAGGAATTCCGGAGCGAAGTGCTTGATCTGGTTTTCGGGGATCTTGCTGTAACCGACGACGTCGGCAAACAAGAGGGTTTTTACGGTCTGTTGGCCTTCACTAACAGTGATTTCTCCGAACGAGATCCGGTCAAACTTCTCATTCTTTGGTTTGGCATCGGTGATTTTTTCCAGGTCAATCACTTCGACCGCGCGACCTTTCGTAGTCCAGAAATCTACAAAGCTGGAAGTGCCGCCGAGACCGTCTCCGCGCCGGCCGTCCCAGACTGCCATCGGCCTCACATCGGAGCCTAGTTTTTCGGACCGGAACAGGGCCATCCCATTCATGCAGTCATTGCAGTAGACGTAACCGAGGTTTCCGCTGGGAGCGCCTTGTTGCGAAAGGTAGGTCACCGAAGTGGCATCTTCGAGGGCGCGATCGAACCGCTGTTCCCATTCCTGACCGCCGGCTAACACGCTGGTCTGTTTGAACTCTTCCTGTCGCCAAGGTAGAACCACCTGGATATCAGCTTCTCGCGCCAACATTGCGTCGATGAAAAGAAGGTCCGAACCGCAGGCCGCCGATGAGATGCCGATCCAGGCGTCAAGGGAATCCAAGGTTCGGCGTATCTGTTCTGCGACGGCGTCGGCGAATTTGCCTGGGAATCGTGGTACATCTCTCCCTGGCGCATCCACCATGTGACCGGAGAAAATGATGACGTCCGGCACGCGAAAAATTCGTTTGAGAACGCCGAAGTGCCAATCCAGTGATTCACAAATTCGCTTTGCTTGTTCGCTGGTGGAGCTGAGATCGCCCCAGCCACGCTTTTGGTGCATGAGCTGGGAGTACTTCTGGTAATACTCAAAAGTCGGTTGAGTAATCTCGCCTACGTCGGCGCTTAGGACTAACTCGGCTTCGGCGATCGACGCTAAGGCCCAGTAATCGTCGGGCTTAGACATTAGCGAGTTGAGGCAAAGCCGTTTCACCTCTCCGGCTAATCGACGGGCGGCTTCCCGGTCGTTCAGCCAGAGTGATAAAGTGCAAGCGTTAACCGCGGGATAGTATTCACCATTCACCGCGTAAGCCTGCAAATAATAGGCGCGTGCCCGCTCCAGGAATTTTTTTCGGGCTGGTCCGGGAAACTTGGCCAGGTCTTTGTAAGTCCGTCCCAGCGCGCTCAACGATTTATCATCGTCGGTCCGGATCGCTAACAGATCTCGCAAGATCTTTTGCGCTTCTCGAATCGAGCCCAACCTCGACAAAGCGATCGCTCGTTCACGGGCCAGGTCGATTTGTTGAGCCGTTACTATTTCCGGGAACTTCTGCCGAAAGGCTGTCTCCAGGCTGTCACTGCCCTCGCTGGCGATTTCCAGGGCGATTAGATTTTCGCCAAGCTGCGTCGCCGCTTTCGCCAAACGAGTGTAGACGGAGCTATCCTTGCTGAATCGGAGCGCAGAGTCAGGTCGATCGCCCTCCTGATATTCGGAAACCAGGCGAGGGAACCATTCAGAGCGTGCATACCAAAATCTGCGAATTCCGCGAACGGACTTCAGCGCGGGCATGAGCTCGTCCAGGATAGGCATCTAGCGCCGAACCATCGCGTGTAGCTGCCTCGGTTGCAAGGGCGGGGCGATTCGGCTTGGCCCATTTGGTGGGGCGAGGTCCCGGACAGCCGAACATTGTAGACGAAGCCGATTGCTTATTTGGACTCCTGGTTGGCAGCGCCTAAAGACTGCCGAGCCGCAGTGTGTTCTTCCCCACGGTCTAAAACGGCTCGGCGGCGCAATTTGGCCTTGAGATATGGGATCAGCGTAGGCTCAATCGCCCTGCTAACATGTTTGGGCTATTCCGGAGCCTCGCCCCACCAAAAAACACTCGCCTCAATCGCGGCTTCTGTCTGCCGCGAACTTCTCCCGGATCGCCACGATCAAGAAGCTATCCTGGCTGCGGACCACTTGCGCGCGAAAATAACAGACACCACTGACGGCCTTAGCCCGGTTGCGCAGCGTGAAAGAGACTTTGAAACTAACGTCATATCGGTCTCCTTGATTCGTAACATTGACCAACGGCGTACCTAACAATTGATATTCCCGAGACGGCCACTTGTGATTGTAATCCAACAACTCCCGAAAAATAGATTCGCGCGTGCACTGTCCGTTTTCGAAATAGTCGCAGGGCGAAGCGTAGTAGTCGGTTTGACCTTCGCCCGAGCCGATGCCGCCGGCTCGAACAAACTCGGCGATGAAGCGCGCCAGGGATCCGCTGTCTTCATTGTCTGTGTAGGTCGCGCTACTGGTTTCTTCTTGGTCCGCTACGATCAGTACGGTTGAGCCTTTAGCTGACTGAAAGACTTGCTGGTCGGTCAACACCTCTTGCCGGTTGGAGAGCGTGAAATTGGGAATTACTTTGCGAAGAAGCGCTTGAGCTTCATTGATCGGAATCGCGAAGTTAATCCGCTCCGGTAGCGATCCGTTTTCTTTAGCGTACTGCAGAGAGTTGATTTTGGCGACAACGATGCCCACCACCTCTCCGTGATTGTTGAGCAGCGGCCCCCCGCTGTTACCCGGGTTAACATTGGCGTCGATCTGGAATAAGCTTGTGCTGCTGTTACGTCCCTCTCTCACGGCGTTAACCTTACCGTCGGACGCCGAAAGCGCCGTTCCGAGCTCGTCTGGTAACGGGTATCCTAACACCGTGACGGAATCGAGAACCTGGACCGCTTCGGAAGAGGCGATAGGTAGCGCAGTCAAATTACGCAGCGATACCTGCAGGATCGCGAGATCTTTTTCCTGATCGCTGGTGACCAGGCGAGCGGCAACAGCCTGACGTCCCGGAACTGTGATGGTAATTCTAGTCGCATTCTTGATGACGTGGTAGTTGGTTAAGATGTAACCGTTCGGTTGAATCACGAAGCCGCTGCCGCACATCGATGCCGCCGCTGCTGAACACAGCCAGAAACAAAGAAAGATAGCGCCAATCAATGTCGTTGGCTCAGGATACCACCAGAAGATTGGTCGCCGTTCCGGTGCCTTCTGACTGGAGATTAAAGTATCCGTTGGCATAAGGAAAGTGGTAAAGGATTCGGTACTTACCGGATAGACGCGGCCGGAGCGGCCGATTGCATAACGGCCCGGTAGGGACGAGCTCCTGCTCGTATGTTGGTGGGGCGAGGCTCCCGAATAACCGAACAGCTTCGCCAGAGCTGCTGTCTTTCGCTGACCCACAGTACGGTTAGGACATTAAGCGCGCCGAGCCGTGGTTTCGCGCATCTCCCCGGCTCGGCGCGCAGATCAGCCTAGCCGCACGTCTTCTACAGCAAAGATTTTATCCTCCGCGAAAGTCGCAAGATCGTTAGGGAGCCTCGCCCTACCAACGCAGGAGCAGGAGCTCATCCCTACCGAAGCTCGCCCTATCGGGGCACACTGGGAGCGAGAAGCGTCGGGAACTCTTGCTCGTCCCAGGGCTTGGCCAGCTGGTGCAGTAAAGACTTTGCTTGGAGAGGAGCCAGATCCGGATAGATCGACAGAATCCGAGAAAGAAGAGCGGCTCCATGCGGTGCAGCAAAACTGCTACCGTGCATCCGGCGGCGCTTACCGCCTTTCCAGGCGGCCTCAAAGCCGGTCCCACGCGCTACAAACTCAACCAGGTTGCCCGGCTTATAGTAGAAATCCTCTTTGTCCTTTAGTTCCCCGTAATTGACCGTGATTACGGAAGGGAAATAACCAGGCCATTCCGGCCGGGTGTAATCGTAGTTGTTACAAGCCGCTACCACGTGGACACCTTTTAAATAGGCTTGGTCGATCCAGGCCTTGTATCGATGTATGTGTTCCGTCACTCCACAACCGAAGCTGCAATTCAGAATTTTGTAGCCGCGATCCAGCGCCAGATTCACGCCTTCGCAGATTACATCGGTGCGAGAGGCATTGTTCTCATTCAGGACCCGGAAACTACCGATCTCCGCTTCGGGAGATAATGACCGGATAATCGCGGCCACCGCTGTTCCGTGCCCGAAAAGATCAGTGCCGTCCCCAGGGCGAACGACCAGTTGTAGGTCGCTGCCGATCACATGAACATCGTCTGTTAATTGCAGCCCGTTTAAGTCCGGGTGACTAACCTCGATCCCGGAGTCGATCACGGCAATTTTGATGTTTTTGCCGGTTCCAGTCCTCAGCGCTTCACGAGCTTGCTCGACCGTGATCCAAGAGCTGGTTTTCATCAGTTTGCTTCCCAACCGATGGCGGTCCGCAGGAGCTGGTAATTAAGCAGGTCGGTGAGAACTAATGCGGCTCGTTTGACCGCATCCAGGTTAGCCATGCTAAAACCGCCTGGTGTTTCCGCGACCGGTATCGAACGCCCATCCTCGTTCCGAACATTGATCAACTGGACGCAAGAGATGACCCCGCGGCAGGCGTCTAAAATATAAAACGGCGCCACAATCATGGCGTACGTGGTAACGCGCAGTTTCTCGTCCAGCAGGCTGCTGTGAAGTTCATGCCGGTAAACGTCGTTCTCGGCAAACCCTTGTTCACTAATGAACGAAGTACTGACGATGCCCGCGCTAAGCGGTTGCTTAAACCCCATTATGTCGGCGGCGTGTGGACCTGAGGCGTAAGAGACCACCAGGTGCTCCTTTGCTTGGTCCAGGATCCATACACTGCCCTCATCCGCTCGCACCGCTGCGAACACGTCGTGGAGCAGACTCCCGGAACGGAAATCCAGCAAACTAGGAAAATTCTCCGGGGTGATCAAGTCTGCCATTTTCTGAAGGCGTTCTTTCAGTGAAGGGCGGAGGGGCGCAAAGCGTTCGTCCGGCAGGAAATTGAGGCGGGTAGACATCAGGCTGTGAGAAGTGAGAGGTGAGAAGTGATTGGTGAGAAGTAGCTGACGCCGGTATCCTACGATCACGAGCACGTCCCGCTAGTCATGGGTATTCTAATCACTCAATTTGAAGAGAAAGGTCAAGTGAGAGGAGCTAGCAAGGGCGCATAGGCGGCAGCCCTATTAATTTCATAGAACCCATAAGTCTCATTGTTCGTCTCGGACACACTGCGTAGTCAGGCCGATTAAATCCCAAGCCGATTTACGCTCGGAACCTCCTAGTTCCTTCCTCTTTTGCATAGACTTTCTTGTCAGCATTGCTATCCTGCCCGCGTCAGTGTCAGTATGGCGAACCAAGACGATTTGACTATCGCCCAGGCGGCGCTAGGGGGCGATTCAGCGGCTGTCAATGCAGTCCTCGAAGAGTTACCTTACAGCTTGGCCGTCCTGCTGTCGAAATGTACGGACTCAGATTCCGAAGAAAAAGCCCGCGAGATTATCGAAGACCTCCCCGGTGACCTGTTAGCCGGCGTCGACCGTGACGGCAAAGCCGTCAAGCTTTTGGAGATGTATCAAGGTCGCGCTTCACTGAGGTCATGGATTACGGTTGTGGCTCTCTCTCGATTGAAAAGCTGGTGGCGCGGTCCGGGCTATCGGAAGCGCGAAAGAGGAGTTGAGCCGCAGCAGGATCAAGGTGTTTCGCCGGCGGAGAGAGGCGGCGGATCGGATGGAGAGGCGCATGATAATTCGGATGTGCTTGCCCTTTTGGCGGATGCTTTGTCCGATAGCTTGAGAACCCTAACCCCTCGAGAGTCGGTCTGTCTCCGTCTAGTCTACTTACATGGGGTTGAGCAACAACGTCTCGCCAGAATGTTTGGCTGCCACGCGGCTACGATTAGCCGCGACCTTGAGCAGACCAAAGCGTCCATTAAACGGCGCTTGCTTTGGAACCTTAGGTTGCTTGATCCTTTCTTGGAGATTACTTGGAATGATTGTGTAAGGCTTTGTGCGTCGGAATCGATTTCGATTTTCGATAGCTTTTGAGACTGCACGGAAGATTTGGACATGGATGAAGAAGATCAATTCGGGGCCTTGTTTGGGTTCCTGGAACGGTTCGAGGGCGACGTAAGCGGTCGATCGGCTGAATCGCTCGATGCTGAGATGGAAGCAAAAATCCGCGGTTTAGCCGCCGGAACGCTGGACGACAACGAACGTGAAGAGGTCCTGCAGGTAGTCTCTAGCAACCGAGCCGGCATGGAATTGCTGGCCTCATGTCTGCGTAATTAGGCTCTAAGGCCTAATCCCAATCGTCCTCGTACTCGTCGTCGTCCTCGTCCTCGAAAAGGTTTTGCCCAGCGTATTCGACGAGGCTTGAACAGACGTTTCGACTATTTCACCAGGCGCGGAGCCAATCCGCCGCCCTTCGAATCGAGGACGAGGACGACGACGAACAGACTACGACCTTCGCCGACACAGTCTCCCCAGCTCCTACAGATTTTCTGCAATCAGCGCGTAACCGGCACTCCTTCTTAGGGAGCAAATCGTTGTTTCCCAAGAAAAAATTGAAATGAATGCAATTCGTACGTTGAAGGACCGCGAGCAATTTCGGGCACTTCTCCGTTTTTCGGATGACACCTCTGCGGACGTGTTTGGCCGAATGGCCGGGAATATACCGGCTGACACCGATGAACGCTTGAGGGCGCTCGCTGGTGGGGGGGTAAGCTCTAAAGAACGAAATTACCTGCTCGAAGAGCTCGTCAGTAGTCCGGAACTGCTTAGGCGATTGGCCCAATATCTCCAAGATAAAGTGTCGCGGGACGATCTATGAGCCGGCGCGGCATTTTTGGATCGAGGACGAATTCCTGCAACTGTGCTTGCGGACGAACGTCTTTTCTAGTGACCGCATTGGTTGGTGCGCTGCTATGCTCAGGCAATTTTTTTTACCCGAACAATGAAGCAGCGACCTGACCGACCTGACCGAGCGGAGCGACCCAGTTTTATTGAATGACAGAAGAACAACAGTTTCGAGCCGTACTCGGTATACTTGGCTGGACGGCCGGCGAGGTTTCCGGCCGGATCGCCCTGGATCCCGAGTTAGACGACCGCCTACGTTTATTGGCGGAAGGCTCATATGCCAGGAGTCAAAAAGAGCAAGATGCTATCCTCGCCGAAATCGTCACCGATTCAGAAGCCCTAGGTCACTTGGCGGAGCTCTTGAAGCGGTAAGCCGCAAGTTGCAATCGGCGCGCTCGGCCAAACGGCCGAGTCACCAGTAATCAGTAGGCCAGTAGTCAGTAACTGATTCTCGGCCAATTTCTGAACTGATTACTGATTACTTCTGAGAACGAAGCCGGCGACGAGCTGCGTCTCCCGGAGTCCTAGTCTCCATGAATGACACTCCAGATAGTATTTAACGCGTTCCCCTCAAGCCGGTTGTTGACGTATAAGAAGAGCGGTTTCACTTCTTCGGGCCGGAGGTCGAAAATCAGCCGGCGAGCTGTGCTGCGCGCGTCCTCGTTCACTTCGCGGGTTTCGGCATAGGGGCTAAAAATCTGAACCGCCCGTTCGTACGGTCTTCCCCGTCGCAAAAGGAACCGGGCCACTCGAAAATCCGCGGTGAAAATGCCGGGATGTTTAAGCTGTTCGCTGACTTCCGGCATGTAGGACCATTGGCTTAGAACGTGAGCTACGCCATGCTTGGCCAAAACCTCCAAGTAACCAGCGGTAAAGAATTTTTCGGTCCGGATTTCGACCGAATAAGGCCAGTTCGGTGGCAGAGCTTGAAGAAAGTTCTCAAGCTGCACCAGAAAGTCGTCTTCGCCCTTGAAATCGCCGGGGCGAAATTCAGCAAACTCGAAGACCAGGGATCCGATTTGTTCGCGATACGGCTCTAGAAGCCGAAGGAATGAGTTGTAGCAGAGCTCGGCATTCAGGAAATTTTGATTCAACTGACCCTTCCGGTCACCGAAACGCGGCAACTTAGGAAACCGTCGAAGAGTGATTTCATCGGTAACTTTCCAGGTGAATTTGAAACTGCTGGGGACCTGACCAACGAGCTTTTCTAGATAACGTTCTTCGGGAAACCGATAATAGCCGGCATCGACACAAACACTCGGAAAATACTGGCTGTATTCGTACAGACATTCCTGTTCGAACCGGGTTTTTGAGAATCGAGAACGGTTCTCGTAGTTAGCCCGATCATAAAGCATTCCCAGCCAGCCTTCATATTTCCATGAAGAGGTGCCGATGAAGATTTGAGCTTGTGCCAGGGCCTTCAAGCGGGCCGCCATACGGTCCCGATCGAAAACCGCGAACAGGTCGAGCATGAGGTATGGTCGACAAGGGCGGTAACGCCGTCAACGAGTAGGAGCGGGGAAGGAGCCAGGAGACGACGTGCGGCCTACAAGTGGACTAAGTGGACGTCGTGGACTAAGTGGACGTCGCGGACCCTGCTTGGATGCGGGAGTAGCCGGTGGTGGTGTCTGGATGGATCCCACTGTGCTGCTAATCG
>Ga0210396_10002019_pt1 | contig 20971 bp, 17 predicted proteins | sample IncBWH17OmetaG_FD_155466 | JGI IMG/M metagenome (GOLD analysis project Ga0210396, IMG submission 155466) | Forest soil microbial communities from Barre Woods Harvard Forest LTER site, Petersham, Massachusetts, United States - Inc-BW-H-17-O ... | reverse complement strand
GAACTCAAGAGGGAACAGGGGCGGGATAGTCTGCGCGCGCTGCTGGCGCAGGCGGATATTTTCTCGCAGGGCTATCGTCCGCAGGCGCTCGCCAGCCTCGGTTTCTCGCCGCAGGAGGCGGCGCGGATCAGTCCGGGCATCGTCTATGTGACGTTGTCGGCCTACGGCCATGCTGGGCCGTGGGCGGACCGCCGCGGTTTCGACTCGCTGGTGCAGACCGCGACCGGCTTCAATCATGCCGAGGGACAGGCCGCCGGCATCGATGGGCCGAAGGAACTGCCGGCGCAAATGCTCGATCACGCCACCGGTTATCTGATGGCGTTTGGAGCGATGATGGCGCGGGCGCGCCAGGCGCGCGAAGGCGGCAGTTGGCACGTCCGCGTATCGCTGGCACAGACCGGACGATGGCTGTGGAATTTGGGCCGGGTGACTGACGGCTTCAAGACCGGGGATTTAAGGAAGGACGCGATTAGTCCTTTTCTGGAAGAGGTGCCGTCGGGTTTCGGTCCGTTGAGTTCCGTCCGCCATTCGGCAGCTCTATCGAAAACGCCGGCCTTCTGGGCGCGCCCGGCAATGCCGCTCGGCAGTCACCCGCCGCAATGGCCGCGCTGAAAGTCCCTCGTAACAATTTTGCACGCCGCGAAAAACCGCGGCGTGCAGCTTAACAGCCAACCGGCTCTCAGAATCCGTACAGTTTCACCGGATTGTCGACCAGAATCTTCTTGCGGATCGCCGCGTCCGGCGCCCAGACCGGGAGCTGATTGAGGAGGCGGCCGTCGTCGATCTGATACAGCGGCGTCAACTCGGTCGCCGGCTTTCCGGATGATGAATTCGGATGCGGCCAATCCGAGCCCCAGATAATGCGGTCGGAATTCGCCGCGATCAGCGCGCGAGCGAACGGAGCAGCGTCGGGATAGTCGGGCGCAAGCTTTGAGACCCGGTAGGCGCCTGAAATCTTCACATAGGCCTTGCCCGATTTCACCAGCGCCAGCAGATCTGCAAAACCCGGCTGTTCCAGCCCGAGGTCGGCCTGCGCGCCGCCGAAATGGTCGAACACCACGGGCATCGGCGCGGCGGCGACGAGATCCTTGACCGCTGAAACCACCGGCGTGTCGGCATACACCTGGATATGCCAGCCGCGCGACTTCATGCGCTCGATCGCATTCTGAAGGCGCGAGCGCCCGATGTTGGGATCGCTGACGCCGCTAGTGGCAAGATTGATCCGGATGCCGCGGATTCCGGCCTTGCCCAAGGCGTCAAGCTCGCTCTCCGTCGTCTTGTCGTCGATCACGGCGACACCGCGTGCGTCATTGCCGCGCGCCTTCATGCCAAACAAGGTCGCCGAATTATCCGTGCCATAAACGCTCGGTGTCACGATCACCACGCGCTGGATGTGCAGCGCCTTGTGCAGCGCCGCCATCTCTTCGGGAGATGCCGGTTCCGGGGTGTAGACGCGTCCGGAGAAGAACGGAAATTTCGCGGGATCGTGAATATGCGTGTGGGTATCGACTGCGCCGGCCGGAACGTCAAAATTGACGGGCGTCGAAGGCTGTGACGCTTTGGCAAGAACGGTTCGGCTGGACATGGTTACTCCGGCAGCTACTGAGGCGAGCAGAAGGTGGCGTCTGTTGAGCATGGTCGTCTCCCTTTATTCCTTTTGTTGATTATTCGGCAGCGGCCGCTGCGTTGGCGCGTATCACGGCCGCCGGGTCGCCGGCCGCGCGCGCGGCGAAGTAGGTGATCACGGCACACATCAGCGAGCAGGCGGCGAGGAAATACAGGCCTGCCTCGAACTTGCCGGTGGAATCCTTGATCCAGCCGACGATGAAGGGTCCGAAATAGCCGCCGAGATTGCCCGTGGCGTTGATCAGCGCGATTGCGCCGGCTGCCGCCGTGCCCGTGAGGAAAAGCGACGGCATCGGCCAGAAGGCGGCACGTGAGCCATAGATCCCGACGGTGGCGGCCGACATCCCGAGCAACGCCCAATAAGACGCCCCCGACCATGCGGCAAAGGCTAGGCCGAAGGCGCCAACAATTGAGGCTACGATCAGATGCCAGCGTCGTTCCTTGTTGCGGTCGGACGACCAGCCCCAGGCGATCAGGCCAATGGTGCCGATGATATAGGGTACCGACGACATCACCCCGGTCATCATGTTGGTCAAGCCAATGCCCTTGATGATTTGCGGCATGAAGAAGACGATGCCGTAATTCGCGGTAACGCTCATGAGGTAGATGGCCGAAAGCGCGAGCACGCGGGGATCGGCGAGCGCGCGCCACAGGGTCAGGCGGCCGGCGCTTTCGACCTGGCGATTTTCGCCGTCGATCCGCGTTTGCAGCCAATTCTTTTCTTCCGTGGTGAGCCAGTCGGCGCGCGCCGGCCGGTCCGTCATGACCTTGAGAATGACACAGCCCAGCAGCACCGCCGGTATCGCTTCGATGATGAAAATCCACTGCCAGCCCCTGATCCCGAGCAGGCCGTCCATTTCAAGAATGGCGCCGGAAGCGATGGAGGCGGCCGCGTTGGCGACCGGTTGGGCGATAAACAGGGTCGAGATCACCCGGCCGCGATATTCGGACGGAAACCAGTAAGTGAAATACAGAATCATGCCGGGAAAGAAGCCGGCCTCTGCGGCCCCGAGCAGGAAACGGACGGTCAGGAAACTGGTGGTTCCCGTAACGAACGCGGTAAGCCCGGAAATAAGGCCCCAGGTGATCATGATCCGCGCGATCCAGATCCGCGCACCGACTTTTTCCAGAACCAGATTGCTCGGAATTTCGAACAGGAAATAGCCGAAGAAGAAAATTCCGGCGCCCCAGCCATAGATATAGGAGCTGAAGGCGAGGTCCTTGTTCATGGTCAGCGCGGCGAAGGAAATATTGCTGCGGTCGATGTAGGAGATGCAGTAGGCCAGCGCGACCAGAGGCAACAGCCGCCAGGATACTTTTGCGATCGTCCGGCGTTCGATCGTCTGCAAATCCTGCGGCGTAGCCATGAATTTCTTCCCGAAGTCCTCTGCGGCGCGCTTGGTTCCGCGTCTGTCGTTGGTCTTTAGCGTGAACTTTTCCGATCCCGTTCGCAAGCCGGATTCGACGCGCTAGTTGATGTTCGGAATAAACAACTTCGTGTCTTCTTCCAGCAGCAGTCGATCTCTTACCAGTTGTTGCGCAGCCTTCGCAATCGCCGCGGCGCGGTCACCCTCGTTCGGGTAACGCTCCGCCATCGACAGCCGTGGATCGTTGTTTTTCTGCCGCTCCTCGAGCGTCGCCGCGAATGGGATCATGCTGCCGTTATTGTCACACAATTCGCCCTCGGCAAAACCTGGTTTGCGCAGATTCCATCCGGTGTGGGTGGCCGCCGGCGCTTCCAGCGTCGGCAGATGCAACCCGGCGACGTCGCGGCCATCGGCATCGGTCTTCGGCACGAACACCGGATAGGCCGGGCCCTTGGATGGCGGCATCTCGTCGGACTTGATGACGGTGGGCCGCGCCATGCGGCCGGTATAGGCAAATTCTGGAATGCGCGGGAAGCCGACGTCGTCGGCCGCAGGCGGTACCAATGTTCCGTCGTTGCGGCTGGGATATCGGCTGGCCGGCGGCGGCGTGCCCTTGCTGATCCAGTCATCGAGCGCCACCAGCAACGCCCGCACCGGCGGACCGGCATTCAGCGGATTGGTTGGGAAGGCGCAGACCTTGACCATTTCGGGTTTGGCGTTGGCCAATGAAAAATGCTGCAGGTTCGACAGCAGGAAAAGCCTGATGTTGTCGGGCATCGCAAGCGCGTGGCCCTCCGTGTCCGTCACCACCAGCGAGGCGCGCTGCTGATAGAATTCGAGCTCGCTGTCGGACTTGATGATTTTGGGGCAATTGCCGGCGGCGAGACAGCGCGCCAGAAAGCCATCGCTCTTTCCCGTCAGCGTGTCCGTGATCACGGGATAGGTGAAAGGAAAATCCGCGCCGGGATAGAGCATGTCCGCATGCTGATAGGGCGAGCGGCCGGGCTGGCTGAAGCGATAATTGGTGAAGGTCTTCTTGGCCCCGGAGATATGCGGCATCAATCCTTCAAAGACAGTGCGGCCGGCTTCGTCGGCATTGAAGCCGAGGTAGAGATAGTCGTGTAGATAACGCCCGCTTTGCGAAAGACCGAACCCGATGGCGCGGTCGATCCGGCCGGCGAGGGGATTGGCCGTCCCTGCCGCGTCGGTGGTCTCGTTGCGCAGGAACGAAACCACATCGCGGGTCGCCGCAAAGCCGAGACCCATCACCTTGGGATCCTTGGCGGTGTAGATGAATTCGTAGATTGCGCCGGCGTCGAAGCCATCGGGCCGCTTGATCGATATTTTGGTCGGTCCTTCGAATTTGACTTCGAGGCCAGCAGGGGTGGCGCGTGGATCGGCCTCGCGCTCGCGTACACTGAGCCTGGTGTGCGCCGGGTCGAGATCGACCGCAGGATAGCTCAGCGTGGCGCTGGCGGGATTGTCCATATGGTCGAAGATGAAATCCTCGCGCGAAAGGCCGGTGACATCAGGCACGATCGGCGGTGAGAATGTCATCCGCCCGGCGCCCGGCAAAATGTCGCCCTGCCATCCGCTCCACACCACCGTGTAGCCGCGATTCATCAGGAAGCCGTTGCCGGCGTCGGCGGCTTTCGCGAGATTGTTGACGACCACCGGGATGTCGTTGAACAGCGCGAAGCCGAGTTTGCCGCCGCGATTGAGCACCTCGTAAAACAGGCGGCGGTTGCCGTTGGCCGCCACGGTCGGCCGCAAGATCTCCACATCTGTCACGGCCTCGACCAGGCCCTGCGCGTTACGCGGCGCGCGGTCGAGATCGACAATGATCGTGTTGTGCGGGTCGTCGGGCGCAACCGCGATGGTCGCGCGCGCAATAATTCGGTCGTAGGTACCCACCGAGCCGAAGCTTCGCCCCTCGAACGCGGGCGATTCCACGCGAACAATTTCGAATTTGACGACTTTTGCGGCGGAAGGGCTGGTGAAGGCGATGATACCGGCGATTGAAACGATGGCGCTCAGCCAATGCCGCATGGCGTTTCCCCGATGTTTGATCCCGGCGTTACGCCACGGTCTTGAACGGGAGAGTATAGCGGGAAACGCCGGACGGGAAGGGCCGTGCGTGACTCAGGCAAGTTCTTCCGCAATGGCCTTGCGCACCGTCGCTCGCTCGGACATTCGGTTGCGATGGTCCCTGACTTTCGGAAACCGCGAAGGATCAATGCCGTCTCCCTCCATCCATTGCGCGATGGTGAATAGATAGGGATCGCAGATCGTATAATTATCGCCCATGACCCAGGGCCCCCGCAGCATTTTCCGCTCGATCAGATCGAAACAGGCCCCGACAGATTCAGGCACCTTGCGTTGCATCGCAGTTATCGCTGCGGGATCATCGACCCAGCGATGTCCGCGCATGCGATGGGCATGGGCCACGTGCACGGTGGAGCACAGATAGCTGTTGAAGGCCTGCACTTCGGCAAACAGGAAAGGATCATCCAGCGGCGCCAGCCGCGCCTGCGGAAAGCTCTGGGCGATGAAGGCCAGCATCGCAGGCGTCTCCGTCAGTATTCCCTTCTCGGTGACCATCGCCGGAACGCGTCCTTTGGGATTGATGGCGAGATATTCCGGCTTGCGCTGCTCCTCGTTGGCGAAACTGATCCGCACGGTTGCGTATTCGGCGGCCGCTTCCTCCAGGGCGATATGAGATGCCAGCGCGCAGGTGTGAGCCGCGTAATACAACTTGATCATCGTGAGCTTTCCCGTGAGGTTACAAGCGCTTGCCAAATCCATGACACGACCGCAACGGCGGTGCCAACGATAACCTTGATAGCGCGGCGGCGCGAATACGGCTAGCCGGGAAATTGTCAGTCACGCCGTCGCCTCACCGCGCCGTCAACGACATTAAAATCTCCGTCCATTATGATGAATAGTTCTCGCCCTTTTCTGATCGTGTATCGATAAGGCCCATCTTCATCATAGAACACGAACATGGAAGTGTAATAGCTTCAGCCGGCGACGCGTGATTCTTGGGGCTGCCGGCTGTTCCGGTTGGTGGCGCGCCAGACGGAATGTTCATGCCGAAACTGTTCACCAATCCGGAGGCGATTGCGGAGGATATCATCCGCGACGTCGGTACCAATTTGGTGGTCGGGTTGCCGCTCGGGCTTGGCAAAGCCAACCATATCGTCAATGCGCTCTACGCGCGCGCCAGCGCGGATCGCAGCATCAGCCTGACCTTTTTTTCCGCGCTGACGCTGGAAAAGCCGAAGCCGTCGAGCCTGCTTGAACGGCGTTTTATCGCACCCGTGATCGAACGCCTGTTCGGCGGTTACCCCGATCTTGCCTATGCTGACGCGTTGCATGCGGGTGCGCTGCCGCCCAACATAAGGGTGATCGAATTTTTCTTTCTGGCGGGAAGGTGGCTGCACGTGCCGTTCGCGCAGCAGCATTATATCTCCGCTAACTACACCCATGCTTCGTCGTATCTATTGGCGCAAGGGCTCAATGTCGTCGCCCAATTGGTGGCCAAGCGCGTTGTTGACGGCGTTGCGCGCTATAGCCTGAGCTGCAACACCGACACCACGCTCGACATCCTGCGCGCCCGCGCCGAAGGGCGCGCATCGTTCAAATTGATCGGGCAGGTCAATTCCGAATTGCCGTTCATGCCGGGCGCCGGCGACCTGCCGGCCGAGGAATTCAGCGCGGTACTGGATAGTCCGGCGACCGATTTTCCGCTGTTCGCGCCGCCGTCCGAGCCGATCACCGACACGAAATACGCGATCGGTCTTCACGCCGCGGGCCTCGTGCGTGATGGCGGCACGCTGCAGATCGGTATCGGACAGATCGGCGATGCGCTGGCACAGGGCTTGATCGTTCGCCACCGCGACACGGCGCAATTCGAGGCGACCATCAGGCGGTTGACGCCGGCAACCGAACAATTCTCGGCATCGGAAACCGGACCATTCGAAAAGGGTCTCTACGGCCTCAGCGAGATGCTGTTCGAGGCATTTTTAGGCCTGATCGACGCCGGAATTCTCAAGCGCGAGGTTGATGGCGTCGTGCTGCATGGCGCGTTTTTTCTGGGGCCGAGATCGTTTTATCGCACCTTGCGTAACATGACGCCCGAACAGATCGCGCGAATCCAGATGATGCCGGTATCTTTTACCAATGAGCTTTATGGCGACGAGGAGGTGAAGCGTCGCGCCCGCGTCGATGCCCGCTTCGTCAATAACGCGATGATGGCAACCCTGATGGGAGCGGCGATTTCCGACGGCCTCGAAGACGGACAGGTCGTGAGTGGTGTCGGCGGCCAATATAATTTCGTGGCACAGGCATTTGCGTTGCAGGGAGCGCGTTCGATTCTCACCGTCGAGGCGACGCGGCAGGCCGGCGCCAAAACCCAATCGAACATTCGCTGGAGCTATGGCCATGAGACCATTCCGCGGCATCTGCGCGATGTCGTCGTCACCGAATATGGCGTCGCCGACATCCGGGGGAAATCCGACGCCGACGTGATCGCGGCGATGTTGCAGGTCGCCGATTCCCGTTTTCAGGGCGAGCTGGCGCGGCAGGCCAAGGACGCCGGCAAGCTCCCGAAAAACTTTGAAATTCCAGCCGCGTATCGCGAAAATCATCCGGACCGGATCGCCGATGCGCTCAAACCAGCCCGCGCGGCCGGTCTGCTGTCATCGTTTCCGTTCGGCAGTGACTTCACCGACGCTGAGCAACGGCTGATCCCGGCTTTGCAATTCCTGCAGGACGCGCAGAGATCGCCGCAGCGTTTGCCCGGATTGTTGTGGCAAGGTTTGACGTGCAGCCCGAATGCGGCTGACCGGGAATGCCTGGCGCGGCTCGGTCTCGACCGGCCCGCGACATTTTCCGAACGTGCCTACCGCGCGCTGGTGAGCGCGGCGTTGGCAAGGTGCCGGGAAGCCTGAGATCCCGCCGTCACAGCGAGGAGCGATGGCGTTACCTGTTCTTATTCACGGGCTTGCGCTTTTCGATGAACGCGGTCATGCCTTCGAAGCGATCTTCCAGCGCGAAGGTCGAGTGAAACAGGTTGCGCTCGACATTGAGTCCTTCGGATAGTGGCGTTTCGAACGCGCGGTTGATGGCGCTTTTGGCCATTTCGGCCGCGGGACGCGACATCGAGGCGATTTTCTCCGCGATCGCCATCGCTTCGTCCATCAATTTTTCGGCAGGAACGATGCGGCTGACGATACCTGCGCGCTCCGCCTCGGCGGCATCCATCATTCGCCCGGTGAGACACAGATCCATCGCCTTGGATTTGCCGATCGCGCGCGTCAGCCGCTGGGTTCCGCCGATCCCGGGAATGGTGCCGAGCGTAATTTCCGGCTGACCGAATTTCGCGGTGTCGGCGGCAATGATGATGTCGCACATCATCGCCAGCTCGCAGCCGCCGCCGAGCGCATAGCCGCTGACGGCGGCGATGGTCGGCTTGCGGCAGGTGGCGACGCGGTCGCCGCCAATAGCGATGAAATCGCTGGAAAACATGTCGATAAAGCTCTTCGGCTGCATTTCCTTGATGTCGGCGCCCGCAGCGAACGCCTTTTCGCTGCCAGCCAGCAGGATACATCCGATGCCGTCGTCCGCTTCGAGACGGTCGACTGCGGCGGCGATTTCGCGAAACACGCCGAAAGACAGCGCATTGAGCATCTTCGGGCGGTTGAGCGTGATAATGCCGACCGCGCCTCTGCTTTCGACAATGATGTGTTCAAACGTGCTCATGATCCACCCCGCGCTTTAACTCAGCGGGCAATGTGCCCGCTGAGCGAATGGGCTTCAAGTGGGGTGTGGGGCGGCCGGGCCCCGGGCATCGCAGCGTCCGGAGGCACGTGACTCCTTACGCCATGAACATGCGCGCGGCGGAGGCCATCGTCAGCAGCGCGCCGAAGCCGATGAAGATTTTTCCGATCAGGGAGGTCTGGTCCCAGGTCGAGCCTTCACTGCTATTGCTGCTGGCCATCACCGGCGCGGCAGGTGCTGCGGGGGTGTCGGCCGAGGCCATTGCCAGGGTCGGTGCGGAGTGTGGGCTGGCTTCGCGCAGCGCACGATCGACGTCGTTGAGCTGATCGGCGGCGACCACCGGCGTATCTGCGGTGACCTGGGCGTCGCCCGGAGTGGCCGGCGCGGCCTGCACGATATCGTTGGCCCGCGCGGACATCGCCTTGGCGTTGCCTCCCGGGACGTCGCCAGTGGCCATTTGCGCATTGGCGTTGGCTACCTCAGGCGGGATCGCTGATGAATTGTCGCTGTTATCAGGTGCGACGTCGGTTGCCGCGTCTTTCTTGTCGGCGGACTTTTGCGCCAGCTTGCTGGAGCTGCGATGGGCGTAGCTTTTCCCGTGGTGCGCGCTGTGTTTGGTGTATTTGTTGAGCACAAGCGGTGCCGCACTTTCCGATTTCGGACTTGCGGCCGTAGCGTCCGTGCCTGCGGCTTGCGACGGTCCCGTGAGGCAGACAAAAAGTCCTGTTGCTAGTATCAACGCCGAGCACCCGTTGGCTTTGATAATCATTTGGCAATCTCCCCATTTGCCAGCTCCCGAAAAGAAATGAGACCTCAGGGCGTGTTCGCATCGGGGCAGAAAAAGGGAATCTTCGGGGAGTCCGGGCGAAAATGCTACGACGGCATCGCGCGCCGGGCGAGCCATTGACTCGGACTTCTTCTCGAAATCGCCGGGGAACCGTGGCGCTGGTGTCAGTCGAACCGATCGGTGTTATTAGCCTTGCGGAGAAAAATCGGGCTGTTGCGATTCCCGATCCAGGCACGCCATCCGAAGCTTCCGGAAAACAATGAATCACGACTTCGTGATCGAGACTTGATGGCGTAACAAATTGAAAGATCGACCGAATTGAAATCTGGGAGCGCGTGTGCGCAAAACTGAAGACGAATGGACCGGCCTGATGCGGCTGGCTATTTCAGGGGATGGTGCGGCGTACCACCGTCTGCTCAGGGCCGTCACGCCGGTGTTGCGGGCCGGGGCGCGGCGTGGGCTGGCGCGGGCCGGGCAACCGGTCGATCAATCCGAGGACGTCGTGCAGGATATTTTGTTGGCGGTACATCTGAAGCGGCATACCTGGGACGCCAACGCGCCGTTCGCGCCGTGGCTGTTTGCGATTGCCCGCAACAAACTGATCGACGCGCTGCGCCGCCGTGGCCGCCGGGTTTTCGTCAACATCGACGATTTTGCCGAAACGATTCCGAGCGAGCCCGCCGCCGAAACCGTGCCCGCGAGCGAGATCGCGGCTCAGCTCCAGTCGCTTCCGGCGCGCCAGCGCGACGTATTGCAGTCGATCGCGGTCGATAGTGTGTCGATCAGGGATACGGCCGCGAAATTCGCGATGACCGAGGGTGCGGTGCGCGTGGCACTGCATCGCGGGCTCGCCAGCCTCACCGCCAAACTGCGGGAGCAATGAGAATGGAAACCGAACAGCTCATTCGAACCCTTGCCGCCGACAACGCATATCGCGCGCGCCCGGTCGGGTTCGTGCTGACGGTGGCATTGCTGTCAGCTGCGCCGGTTTCGGTGGCTATGTTCTTCGCCGGATTGGGTGTGCGTCCGGACGTCATGACGGCGATGCATAACCCGTTTTTCGATATGAAGTTCGTGGTGACGCTGGCAATGGCGATTTCGGCTATCGCCGTGAGCCTGCATTTGTCGCAGCCGGAAGCCTCGCTGAGGGGCTGGGGGTGGTTGCTGCTGATTCCAGCCGGAATTCTCGCGTTGGAGATCGGAAGTGAGATGATGATGCCACAGCGGTTGCCGATGATGACGCGTCTGATCGGCAGCAATTCGCGGATTTGCATGACGGCTATTCCGCTGATGTCGCTGCCGTTGCTGGCGGCAGCGCTGATCGGCTTGCGTCGCGGCGCGCCGGCCCGGCCCGCCGTTGCCGGCGCCGTTGCCGGGATACTGTCGGCGGGGTTGGCGGCAACGTTGTATGCTTCGCACTGTACCGACGATTCACCGCTGTTCGTGGCGACCTGGTACACGATCGCCACCGCGCTTGTTGCCACCATCGGCGCGTTGGCGGGATCGAAGATGCTTCGGTTTTAACGCTGCAATTCCTCGTGCCGCCCCCCGCATACGCACCATACGCCGCGACTCATCGATTTGAACGATGAGACGAGGCCTGCCGCCACAATTGAGGCCTCACGCCGCTGGAGCGGGTACCGCCGTCTGCTGCATGCGATGGAAGCGAAGCACCTGCTGCGCGGTCGAGGGCCGCAGCCGTTCATAGGTGGCCTTGCAGGCCCCGAGATCGGCCGGCTCATTTCCCGAGAGTTCATCGCGCATGTTGATGATCGCCTTGACGGTCGACCACGACATCCCAGAAACCTTGGCCAGGATCATGACCCCCTCGGCGTGGGTTTCCACCATCATATTCTCGGCAACCGATACCGTCACGTTGGCGAGTGCCGCGATGGCGGCGTTGGCTTCGTCGAATTTGCCGGCCTCGGCAAATGCCGCGACCTGATGCTCATCGAGCCTGCCATCTTCGTACAAGGATTTGACGAGCGCATGGGCAATGGCGGTTTCCTGGGTGATGGCCGAGGGCGCGGAGCGCGCCAGCCGTGTCGCCTCCCGTACCGCGGTCGACACGTCTCCCGCCAGCGGCGGGTTGGCAGCCTCGAGCCGCGCCCGCACCGTCGCCGACGCTTTGGCAATCAGTTTCAGATAGAGGTGCCGCGGAATAGTCGGGCGCAGGCCGATACAGGTGGCGAGGTCGTCGTCTCCCTCGGCGCGGTTGACCAGCCGGGTGAAGCCGCGTTCGGAGAATTCCGCGCCGGGATTGTTGACGGTGCTCTGGATCACCTCATCATTGCCGCGCAGCACCAGCACATCGGTGACCGCGCCGCTCAGCACCCTGCGCGTCGAAATTGCCATCAAATGGGCCTGGCTCTTGTTGCGCGCGGTCTCGATCAGCGCGTCATCGTCGAGCCGTTCCGATTTGGACAGCACGGGTGCGGCAACCTCGATGAGATCGTCGAATGCCAGCGCGCGCATGGTGAGCGGTGGCGCGCGGTCGACCGGAGCCAACCGATTGGAAAGCAGCGCCTTGGCGGAGGTCTCGATGTGATGCATCAGGCACTGGAAGACATCGTCGAACAGATCGATCTGATCGTTCGAATAGTCCACTGCGCCGTTGATGAAAAGATCGGTGACGCGACGCAGGGTTTCCACCCGGCGCGCAACAGTGCCGTGCGCGAGCGTGGCCTGCAACTCGTCAAGCAGGCTTTCGGAAGTGGAGAGAGATTTCGAACTCATGACTCTGTCCTGGAGTATTCGAGCATACTGACCGGCAACGGTTTCTTCGTCCCCGGAAACGGAATTGGTCGGATCAGACACTGGCGATGCGGTTGCGTCCCCGTGCCTTGGCTGTATAGAGCGCGCCGTCGGCGCGCGCGAGAAATGTGTCGGCGGTTTCGTCCGGTCTCAGCGTTGTCACCCCGGCGGAAAAAGTTACCTTCATGCCGGGCGAGAATGCACTCCAGTCCAGATCGGCAATGATCGCCCGCAGCCGGTCGAGCAGGCGTGTGGCGGTGTCACCGGGCGTATCGGGAAGCACCAGCAGGAATTCCTCGCCGCCGTAGCGGCCGAACCGGTCGATGGTACGGATGTTGGCGAACACCGTGATGGCGAATGTCCTGAGCACTTCGTCGCCGGTGGGATGGCCGTAGGTATCGTTGATACGCTTGAACCAGTCGAGATCGATCAGCGCGATTGAACAGGGTGCCTTGGAGCGCCGGCTGCGGGTGATCTCGTCATCCAGCATCCGCATGATGCAGCGGCGATTGAACGAGCCGGTCAACTCGTCGAGTGCGGCGAGTTCTTCGATACGCTTGTAGGCTTCCTTGAGCTCGAGCCCGTTCTTGTAGAGCGTTTGACGCATCGTACTGGAGAATATCCCGAGAAACATGCAGCGCCCGATGGTTAGGATAAACACTGTCATCGTGGCGAAGCGTTCCAGGTACGTCCCGTGTGGCATCGAGATCGGTTTGTCAGTCAGCAGAAACAGCCAGGCCAGGCCGAGCGCCATTGCGGTCCAGACCACCGCCGTTTGCAGCGGCGTCGAGCGCAGCGAGCTGAAGTTGAACACGACGAACAGGGTGCATAGAAACATCACGCCGACTTCGGGCGCGATGTAGATGAAAGCCAGCATGATCGCCATGCTGGCGATCGCTTGTTGGGTGACGCAATAATGATCCCGGAAGCGTTCGGTGACCCCGATTTCCGACAGCAAAATATAGCCAGCGACGCAGATGAGGCCGCAGACGGCGAATGCCGGGCCGATCGTCGCCGGTATCGTACCGGCATGGGCATAGACCAACAGAACGATGGCATCGATGACGTAGCTGATGCCGATCATTCCCTGGATCTCGCGGCGCTGTCGCGCGCGGCGCAAAAGCGCCTCTGCCGTCGGTTCGGTGGGACCTACGCCTTCCAGTTCGTCCGTAATTGGATTCAGGAAAGGCGACGCCGCGGTGCCCATGATCTCGCCATTGATGGACCTAAGTCCAAAAATCTAAGAGGGAAAGCCTTTAGGTTTGGTATCTTTCGCAGCTGAATCTGCAGGTCCGGAGCCGCTTTCCCGTTGTTTACGATGGGCTGGATTCGCCGGAGTTGTAGCGCGGACAGCTCATCCAATGGTGGTTTGTTCATCCAATGGTGGCTTGTGCGCGAAGTCTTGGTAAGGTCAGGCCGGATGGCCGGCGCTGGGCGCCCGGGGAACGCGAAGAGGGTGCTCCTGTATTATGGTACCAATTATTCGGCTTTGGTCGCCCCTCGATCCTCGACGGCCGGTACGCCGGGGTTTTCTGTGCGGTACATCACAGATTCAGACGAGCGCTTGCTATAATTTGAAGAATCTTGCCTGTCCGATCGAACCAGCCGGCAACCCAATCCGACCAACCTTGCGAGACGGCCATTGAGTTCGACACAGGCGGCTTCGGATGACGTCCTGATCGCTCGGATCGCTCAAGGCGACCGCCTCGCCATGCAGGTGCTGTACGGAAGGCACCACGTCAGGGTGTTTCGCTTCGGACTTCGGGTCGTGCGAGACGAGCAAGTTGCGGAAGACCTCATCAGCGAGGTTTTTCTCGATGTGTGGCGACAGGCTGGCAAGTTCGAGGGCCGATCCGCCGTTTCCACGTGGCTGCTGGCGATTACGCGGTTCAAGGCCCTGTCGGCGCTGCGTCGCAGGAAAGACGTTGAACTGGATGATGAGGCCGCCAATGCGATCGAGGATTCGTCCGACGATCCGGAAGTGGCAGTGCAGAAGAAGGATACCGGCGACGCGTTGCGCAAGTGCCTGACCGCTCTTTCGCCGGAACATCGGGAGATCGTCGATCTCGTCTACTACCACGAGAAGTCCGTGGAAGAGGTGGCTGAAATCGTCGGTATACCGGAGAACACCGTGAAGACGCGCTTGTTTTATGCGCGCAAGAAATTGGCCGAACTGCTGAAGGCAGCCGGCGTAGAACGAGGCTGGCCGTGATGGCGACGAGCAAAAAAAGACTGGAGCATGAGCCCAGTGAAATTGAAGTGCTGTTGCCATGGCATGCCGCCGGTACGCTGAATGCGCGCGACGCCCGCCGCGTCGACGAAGCGCTCGCCCGCGATCCCGAACTCGCCAAACAGTACGCCGTCATCCAGGAAGAATACGCCGAAACCATTCATCTCAACGAAAGCCTCGGTGCGCCATCCGCGCGCGCGATGCAGAAGCTGTTCGCGGCCATCGACGGCGAGCCGGCGCGCCGGCCGTCGAGATCACCCGCCATGTCCATCTCCGCGCGTATCGCCGGATTTTTCGCCAGCCTGTCGCCGCGGACGCTGGCCTGGTCAGCGAGCCTCGGCGCATTGGCGTTGCTGTTGCAGGCCGGCGTGATCGGCGCGGTGTTGATGAGGGACCGACCCGCCTCGTTCCAGACCGCTTCGTTGAGCACGAACGAGCCGATCACCCGGTCATTGGGGCCGGCAGCGCCGCCTCGCGCGCTGGTGCGGTTCGCCCCGGACGCGCGTGTTGCCGACATCACGGCGCTGCTGGACAATTATCACGCCTCGATCGTCGATGGCGCCAAGGGCGGCCTGTTCAGGCTGCAATTCGGCAACAAGGCGATGTCGAAGGATGAAATTGCCGGCCTGATGAGCAAGCTGCAAAACGAGAAGATTGTCAGTCTCGCAGTGGCTACGCCTTAATTCCGCGCCGCGCTTTCCAGACGCCACGTGAACCCGAGGTCTCATGATCCACGATCGTGCCAGTTGGCGGATTAAGTTGCGGTGCGCGGTCCCGGCCTTGATCGCTGCGATATTGCCGTTCGCTTACGTCAGTGGCCCGGCGGTTCACGCGCAAAGCATCATGCGCTCGCCCACCATCAACATCCAATCCCGCATTCCGAGTATTAATACCCCGAGCGTCCCCCCGACGGTGGTCGCGCCACGGATCGACCCGAATATCGCGGGACGGGTGGATATCGGAAGCGGCCGCACCATACCTGACATTCGCTCGGCCTGTACGGCCGCCGAGCGCGACAGTGGCGAATGTTCGGGCCAGGCTGCCAACTCGGGCGGCAGCGGCGGCCGTGGGTCCGGTAAAAACAGGAACAATGGTTCGCCTGGCAACACGCTGCGGGGCGCCCTTGACCCGCGCACGATCGCCAATGAACTTGTGGCCGAGATCGACGGCTCGCTGTCGGATGCGCAAGCCGACCAATTGGCGCGGCGTCATGGCCTCGCGCGTCTGCAATCGCAGAATTTCGCGCTGATCGACAGCACCATCGGGCTGTTCCGCGTTGCCAACCGCCGGGCGATAGAGACGGTGAGCCGCGAACTGGCCACCGAGGCAGGCGTTCGTTCGGTACAGCCGAACTTCCGGTATGTCCTGCAGGAGCAGAAGGCGGAATTGACCGAGGGCGATCCCGCGCAATATGCGGTCGCGAAACTTCGATTGCCTGAGGCGCATACGCTCGCTCACGGCGCCAATGTCACGATTGCCGTGATCGATTCCGGAATCGACGGCAACCACCCGGAACTCGCGAACGCGATCGCGGCCTCGTTCGATGCGCTCGGCGGCAAGGAAGGTCCGCATGTCCACGGCACCGGCGTAGCCGGCGCGATCGTCGCGCATGCGCGGCTGATGGGGAGCGCGCCGGCCGCGCGGATTTTGGCGATCCGCGCTTTCGGTGCCGCGCCGAATGGTGCGGAGAGCACCTCCTATGTGATCCTGAAAGGGTTGGATTACGCCGCGGCGCATGGCGCAGAGATCGTCAATATGAGCTTCGCCGGTCCGAAGGATGCGCTGATCGAGCGCGGCATCGCCGCGGCGGCCGGCAAGGGCATCGTCATGGTGGCCGCCGCCGGCAATGCCGGGGCAAAATCGCCGCCGCTCTATCCTGCCGCCAACACCAATGTCATTGCGGTCAGCGCCACGGACGCCCAGGACAAGCCATTTAGCGCATCGAACCGGGGCGGCTATATCGCAATAGCAGCGCCAGGCGTGGATATTTTCCTGCCGGCGCCCGACAATAAATATCAGATGACGTCAGGCACATCGTTTTCCGCCGCCTATGTCAGCGGCCTCGTCGCGCTGATGCTGGAGCGCGATCCCGCGTTGAAGCCGGACGAGGTGCGGACGATCCTGATGAAGACAGCCCGCGATCTCGGCGCCGCCGGCCGGGACGATCTGTTCGGGGCGGGCGAAGCGGATGCCTATGCCGCGGTCTCGGCCATCGTCGCCGCACCGACGTTGCCGGTCGCCGCGGTTCCGGACTCGCCTGCCGCCAAAAGCGCTCCGGACCCGCAGGATGTTCCCGCGACGAGGGCTTTGGATCAACCCGCGGCTACCGTGGCGGCCGGCAAGCCGGCCGATGGCGAGCCCAAGCCTGCCGCACAGTAAGCCCACCGCGCAGTAGTTTTCCGTCCAAAAATACCCGCCGAAAAAATCGAAAGCGCTTTGAACGTCCGCGACCCCTCCCGCGACCTATATCGGTGGGAGCGGCAATCCCTCCCCAACGAGGCTGTATTTGGCGCGAGCGCCCATCCACCCCAAGCGCCCATATAGCTTGACCCGTCCGGTTGTCCCCCCGGACGGGTCTTTCGTTTCTGGCGAAATTTCACACCGCCTCATGTCCGCAGCCGCAACTAAAAGCCGTCGCCGCCCGCGCAAGGCCGCCATGCCAGCGCGTCGCTTGACTGTGGATAGAAAGGAAAACCCCGGACTTCTACGGCCTTCTGCCGTTGCAAGCTGCTGGTAGAGGTGTGCGCTGGACAAAATAAGAGTTTTCCACAAAATATCTCCGTCACGCCTGATTGATTCGTTCCGGTTGCGTCGGCGTCCGTTTTTCTCCTTACGGGCTGTTTCATGGTACATCGACCCGGCGTGGCACATGGCCGCGACATCGTCGCGCGCTGGTGCACGCTTGCCGAGCGGCGGCTGGAATATCTCACCGAGTTGTTCGAGACCGGCCGTTGGCGCCGCTTTCACAGCGAAGCGGCCTTTCTGGAAAACATCAGGGAAGCCAGGTCCGCGGTCGAAACCTGGCGCGATCTGTTGACGCGCGAGGCCTCTGTCGACAATTCGGCGGTGGACATGTCCTGGCTGGGCCGTACGAAAGCGGTGACGCCGCCGCGCGGTCAAACGATGCGCAATCAGGCTCGCCGGCTTTCTCCGGCGCCAATCGCCCAACAATCTCCACGGCCGATTGTTGTGATGTCGGCGAAAACCGATCGCGTTTCTTCTAACGAAGCGCCGTCCGTGCCGGCGATGGAAATGCCGGCCCTGGGCGGCGTTGCAGAGCGGCTGCCGGATGTCGACGCAATCGAGAGGCGTTACCCGCTGCTGCGCAACACGCTGTAATTTTATCCGCCGTGCTCGCAGACGCGCAGACGGCATGGGATCTACCTTCTCACCGCGTTGGTCCCGATCATCACCTGGGCGAAGCGCTGCGCGCCCTCGGCGCACAGATCCGGCGTGATCGGCCGGGCGTGATCGAGGCCGACCACGGCGCCGCGCGGCGTCTCCGACATCATGTTGTTGTTGACCAGCGCCGTACCCGCACCCGGCGTCACCGATACGCCGATACCGACGAAGGCCTTGCGGATCACGTTGCCCGATATCACGACGTCGCGCAGATATTCGCCCCAGCCGGCGACGATTCCGAATGACGGCGCGTTTTCGATCACATTGCCTGACACCGACGTGTCCGCCTCGACATAGATGCCGATGCCGGCATCGTCATCAGGTGCGGTGCCGATCGGCCGCTTCGGCAGGAGATTGCGGATGATGTTACCCTGGACGACCGCGATGCGTCCGCCTTCATTGAAATTGCAGACCGAAACACCCAGGGCTGCGCCGTCCACGGTGTTGTTGGCGATCACGGCGCCTTCGAACGCAAATTCGGAATACAGCGCCACCTCCCGAACGTCGCTGACACTATTGCCTGATATCTGGATGTTGGACGCCGAATTGCCGCGCACCGCCGAATAATCGCAATTGCGGATGCGATTGCCGCGCACGATGACATTGCCGGCGCGAAACGCGTTGATGGCATTGCCATATTGCCCGGAACCGCCGGGTCCGGCCTTGATATCCTCGATGCGGTTGTCGAGCACCTGCGTGCCGTCGTCGCCAATGCTGGTGCGCAGGATCTCGATGCCGTTATCGCTGGTGCCTGTAATGGTGTTGCGCGTCACCAGCAAACCTTGCGCGTCGAAGGAAACAACCGCCGTGGTCGCGGTGCCGGTGATGATGTTGCCGCTGATGTCGCCGGAGACGTTCTCGAGCCAGATGCCGTTGCCGCCGCTGCCGGCGATTTCGCAATTGGTGATGCGGATATCGCGGCCGCCGAGGCAATGCACCAGGCCGCGCCGCGACGGCAGCGGAATGCTGCTGCCGTCGAGCGTGATGTTGTCGAGACCGACGCTGCCGGCGCCTTCGCCGGACAGCATCGACGCGCCGCCGTTGAAGACCAGCCGCGTCGCGCCGCGCACGCCGATCAACTGTGTGCCGCTTTGCAGCCGAAGCATGCCGGTGCGATAGACGCCCGGCGGGAGTGCCAGCGGGATCTGGGTCCGCGCGGCGTCATCGATCGCGCGCTGCAAGGCCTTGGTCTGGTCGTCGGGGCTGCCGGGGTGGACGCCATATTGCGTGATGTCGCGCCCGAGCGTGGAGGTCAGCGGCGCGGCGCGCGCGGCGTCAGGCGGCATGGCCAGCGCGCCGGCAACGCCAGCCGCGGAGGCTCCAATCAGATGGCGGCGATTGACGTCCATGATGTTTTCCCGGCGGATCCGCGAACCGCGCCCGCCACGCTGAAGTAACGTAAAAATGCGCCGGCGCATGCTGAAGGCGGCAGCACAAGCAGGCGATTGTTGGGGGTAGGGTTAATGTTACCCTCGCGCTGTTGCGCAGCGAGGGAGCTAGACGTTCTCCCTTAGTGTCATTCGCGTCAGCCTCACCATCTCCAGCAGCAGGGCTTCGCCGCCATCGACCAGTTCGTCCAGCGTGATGCGGTGCGTTGTGCCCTTGCGTTGCGAGACACCGTCACGCGCCAGCAGAGGCACGTGCACAAAGGCCGCGAGACGGGGGCCGGTGTCGTTACACGTCGCCTCAATGGCGCGCCAGCTCAGGTAATTGCAGAGATAACTGCCGGCATCGCGCGAGGCGCGCGCATCGATGCCGGTATTGTCGGCCGCGCGCAGCAATCTGGCGGTGTGCGGGCCGAACATCATGGCGTCGGCGCCGCCGGCGATTGATCCCTTGCGCGCCCGCGTGCGATCGGCATCCGGCCACCGCGTGGTGACGGCGTTGCGCGCGCGGGTCTCGACCCGCACATGCGCCGTGCGGGTGGCCAGACCGAACATCAAAAGTGCCTGCGGCCGGTGTTTTGCCAGCAGCTCCGGCAATTCGCGATCGACGGCCTGGTAGGTGACGGGAAAGATGTGGCCCGATAGTTCGACGTCATCGAGCGCAGGACGGCGCAGCCGCAGCAGCCGCGCCACCAGCGGCTGCGTCGGATTGAAGGGCGCGCCGGGAAACGGGCCGAAGCCGGTGATGAGGATGCGGATGGAAGAAGTCATGATGGATTGACCGTTTCGTCATGGCCGGGCTTGTCCCGGCCATCCACGTCTTGCTTGTCGCTACTTTGAAAGACGTGGATGCCCGGCAGCGCAGACAAGTATACGTAGTCTGCGCAAGGCAGACTGCTTTGGCCGGGCACGACGGTGGAAAGAGTCACCTCAGCAGCTCCACGATCTGCTCCGCCGCCAGCGCCGGTGTGATGCGGCCGTCGGCCACCTCGGTTTCGGTCTTCTTCACCTTGGCACGGATGGCCGGATCGGAACGCAACCGTGCCATCATCCGCTGCTCCAGCATCGACCACATCCACTTCACCTGCTGCTGCCGGCGGCGGGCAGCGAATTCGCCCGAGGCGTTCATCGCGGTGCGGTGGTCGAGAATTTTCTGCCAGAGCGCGTCGATGCCGGTGCCCGTCAACGCCGAATAGGTCAGGACCGGCGGATGCCAGTGTTCCGAGCGCGGGCTGAGGATGTGAAGGGCGCCGCGGTATTCGGCCGCCGCGAGATTGGCACGCTTGATGTTGTCGCCGTCGGCCTTGTTGACCGCGATCATGTCGGCGAGTTCGACCAGGCCCTTCTTGATACCTTGCAGTTCGTCGCCGGCCCCGGGGAGCATCAGCGCCAGAAAAAAATCCGTCATGTCGCATACGGCGGTCTCGGATTGCCCGATGCCCACGGTCTCCACCAGCACCACGTCGAAGCCCGCGGCCTCGCACAACAGCATCGCCTCGCGGGTCTTCGCGGCGACACCGCCGAGCGTGCCGGACGTCGGTGAGGGCCGGATATAGGCGCTGTCGGAGGCGGAGAGGTGTGCCATCCGGGTCTTGTCGCCGAGGATCGAGCCGCCGGTGCGCGCCGAGGAAGGGTCCAC
>Ga0210396_10002018_pt1 | contig 20975 bp, 12 predicted proteins | sample IncBWH17OmetaG_FD_155466 | JGI IMG/M metagenome (GOLD analysis project Ga0210396, IMG submission 155466) | Forest soil microbial communities from Barre Woods Harvard Forest LTER site, Petersham, Massachusetts, United States - Inc-BW-H-17-O ... | reverse complement strand
AGTCGCCAGCTCGACCCGTTCGAAATGCAACTGCAGCTTGCCGTTGTTGACGCGGGAGATATCCAACAGGTCGTCGATCAACCGCACCATGTGACCCAGCTGCCGCTCCATGATCAGGCGGGCTTCTTCCATCACGTGGCGATCGCCGTCTGCCTGTCGCATCAGTTCGACGGCGTTGCGGACCGGGGCCAGCGGGTTTCTTAGCTCGTGCGCGAGGGTCGCTAGGAACTCGTCTTTGCGGCGGTCGGCCTGCTTGAGCGCCTCCTCGGCGTGTTTTTTCTCCGTGATGTCTTCGGCGATGCCCGCCTTGCGAAAGACGCGTCCCTTGTCGTCCTTGATCGGAAAGCCCCGGTCGCGGACCCAGCGGATCGAGCCATCCGCCATCACCAGCCGATACTCCTCGTCGGTCGATTCGCCGCGGGCGTGCCGCTCCAAGGCCGCCCGGCGGACGCGCTCGCGGTCGTCGGGGTGAATCCGGTCGAGGAAGGAAAGCGGCCGCTCGTAGAGACTGCGACACGTTTGCCCCCAGACCCGCTCGTAAGCGGGACTGATGTAGACCATCTGCGTCACGTCGGGATCGGCCATCCAAAAGACCTCGTTGATGCTCTCGGCCATCTGGCGAAACCGCTCTTCGGACTCGGCGCGAACCTGTTCGGCGTGCAGTTGGTCGGTGATGTCGATGGCAATGCCGCCGACGAACGCCGGCCGCCCGTCGGGCCCGGGAATTGGGAACTTGCCGACGAGCGAATGGTGCACCCGCCCGTCCCGGTGCTGGAGCGTTTCGATCGCTTGCACGCCCGTCTGTGTGGTCAACGCCTTGCGGTCGTTCTCAGCGAATTGCCTCGCTTCGCTCGCGGGAAAGATGTCCTTGTCCTGCTGGCCGTAGAGCGCATCTCGCGGACGGTTGAAAGCGGCAACCGCGGCATCGTTGGCGAACACGTACCGCCCCTCGAGATCTTTGATCCAGGCCAGGCCGGGCAGAAACTGCATGAAGCGCGCGAACCGCTCTTCGCTACGGCGGAGCGCCTCGTCCATCTTTCGCCGCTCGGTGATATCGAGCAGCACGCCCACCCAGCCATTCGGCACGCCCGACGGGCCGAACGTCGGCTGATAGACTGCGTTCACCCACCGCGGCCCGATGCCGCGAATATCGACCACCTCTTCGTAGTGGACCGTTTCGCCGGCGAAGACCCGCTCATAGTAGGGACGCAGCTGCTCGAAGGCTTCGCGGCCGGCAATCTCGACAATCGAGCGGCCCACGATTTGTTCGACCGACTTCCCGATCCAGTCGGCGTAGGGCTTGCTCACCCACAGGTAGGTGAAATCGCGGCTGCAGTGGATGACGGGCGCGGACATGCTCTCCGTGACGATCCGCAGCTGCTGCAGCGCCCGCTCCATCCGTTGCTGGCGATCTTCGACCCGCCGCCAGGCCCGATGCCAGGCTTCGCAGAGCAGGCTGATCGCGACGCCGACAAGGACGGAACCGAAAATCCGCAGCATGTCGCTCGTACTCGCGACACGAAAGCTCCAATAGGGCCGCACCAGGAACAGGGCCGCCCAGCAAGCGCTGAGCGCAGTCGTGAGAAATCCGGGCTTCCACCCCCCAAGGGCGCCCGCCGCCAGCACCGCGCCCAGAAATGCCAACGACGCCCAAAACGAGCGGATGAAGCCCTCGGGCGCCAACCGCGCCGACACGACCAGCCCGCTGCCTAGCACGGCGACGAGATAGGCCAGCGCCGTGGCTCGATTCGGTCGCTTGAAAAACGGTTCCATCGCACGGGCCTGCTCGGTCTGCCAGCGGGACGCGTCGATCGCGGATCCGGCCGCGCGGGCAGCTTCGAACAGTATCCACTGTCGGGGCGGACTTCTCCACGGGCTGACAGGTTTGGCGCGAGGAGCCGCGCACGGGGCGTGCCGCCGACGGATGGAGTGCCCCCGACGGACAGAATGCAGCCGGCAGTTGCCGGCCGCGATCGCCGCCGAGCACTAGGCGATCAATTCTTGAACGACGTTGCCATGCACGTCGGTCAGGCGGAAATCGCGGCCGGCGAAGCGATAGGTCAGCTTTTTGTGATCGAGGCCCATCAGGTGCAGCATGGTGGCGTGCAGGTCGTGGATGTGGACCTTGTTTTCCACGGCCTGGAAGCCGCATTCGTCCGTGGCTCCATGCACGTAGCCACCTTTGACGCCGCCGCCGGCCATCCACATCGTGAAACCGTAGTGGTTGTGATCGCGGCCGTTGATCTTGCCGGCGTTGGCTCCCTTTTGCGGCAGCTCGACGGTCGGCGTGCGGCCGAACTCGCCGCCGCAGATCACCAGCGTTTGGTCGAGCAGGCTCCGCTGCTTCAGATCGGTCAGCAGCGCGCTCACGGCCTTGTCGATCGATGCCGCCAGGTCGCTGTGCCGTTCCTTCAAATCGTCGTGACTGTCCCAGGGTTGCCCCTGACCTTGCCAGACCTGCACATAGCGGACGCCCCGCTCGACGAGCCGCCGGGCAATCAACAGCTGCCGCGCTTCGACGTTCGTGCCGTAGGCCTCCAGCACGTGGGCCGGCTCGCGATCGACGTCGAAGGCGTCGGTGGCTTCCATCTGCATGCGATAGGCGAGCTCGAACGACTGGATGCGGGCCTGCAGCGCGCTCTCGTTTTGCCGCCGCTCCGCGTGCCGGCGATTCATCTCCTGGATCAGGTCGAGCTGGCGGCGCTGCTGCTTGGAGGTGATGGTGCGGTTACGGATGTTGGCGATCAGCTTGTCGACCTGCGTGAACTGCGTGTCGACATAGGTGCCCTGGTAGCTACCGGGCAAGAACGCCGACTGCCAGTTCTCGGTGTCCTTGATCGGGTAGCCGCGGGGGCAAAGCACGACGAACGCCGGCAGGTTCTGGTTTTCGGTCCCTAGTCCGTAGGTGAGCCATGAGCCGACGCTCGGCCGCGGCAGCGAGGCGTCGCCGCAGTTCATCAGCATCAGCGACGGTTCGTGATTGGGAACGTCGGCGTGCATCGAGCGGACCACGCACAACTCGTCGGCATGTTGCCCCAAATGCGAAAACAGCTCGCTGATCTCGATGCCGCTATGACCGTACTTCTTGAACTTGAACGGCGAAGCGAAGGCGGCTCCTGTCTTCCGCTCGGTGCGGAGGTTTTCGTTGGGCAGCGGTTTGCCGTGGTAGCGGGCCAAAAGCGGCTTGGGGTCGAACGTGTCGACGTGCGACGGACCGCCGTTGAGGAAGATGTGAATGATGTGCTTCGCGCGGGCCGGGAACTGTGGCGGCTTCGGAGCCAGCGGATTCTCGAACTCCATCGCGCGGGCGGGCGCTGACCCCATCAGCGATGCCAGGCCAAACACTCCCATTCCCAGGCCCGACTGCGCGAGCATTTCCCGCCGCGTGCAAAAGGACCCGTCGGTCTGGGCAGCGAGCGACGTGAGAAATCGATCAATCATGGCGATCGCCGTCCTTAATCGACAAACACAAATTCGTTGGAGACCAACAGGGCCTGCGCCAACTGTTCCCAGGCGGACAGGCGTGCGGGCGCCGGTCCGGAAAAATCGTTCACCGAGTGCCACAACTGCACGAGGCTATTGGCCGAGCCGGCGACTTGCTTGGTGCGAATCACGGGAGCCCAGCTGAAGGAGTCGCTGTCGTCCGACTGCCGGCAGTCGACGACGAAGTCGATCGTCTCGCCCGGCTGCACGCTGAGTGACGCGACGTCCGTCGAGTGCCGATCGTGCTTGACCGTCCACTGTTCGACGATGCCCCGGCGGCTGGAAACAATCGAGCCCCGCACGCCGTCGCCGTGATCGGCCGGATGCTCGAGCATGCCGTGAATCTCGATGTCGCCGGCAATCGGCGAGACCCAGCGGCGGATGGCGGAGTGATGCTGGTCGACGCCCGGATGCCCGCCCCGCGCGGTGAGATGCAGATAGCTGAGCTGGGGATCGGGCAGCTTTGCCATTCCCCAGCGCTGATCGACGAACCGCGGGAATGGATGGAAATCGCGGACGCACTTGGCTTCGAGATCGAGCGTGCCGTAGCCGTAGTGCCAGGCGCTCACCACGTCGTCCGGCGGGGCTTTCATGTCAGAACTCGCGACGTAGGCCAGCGCGGATTGCAGTTCGTCCTCCGACGGATCTCGGGCGAACGCCCGGCGATAGAGGAATTGCACTCGCTCGGCCGGCTGCTTTGCGGCGTCGGCGCGGATCAGGGCCTGAGCCCGAGCGACGAGGAACGGCGAATTGAGCGCGAACAGCGCTTGCTGCGGAATGGTCGTCTGCGGCCGCTGGGCCACGCTCACGTCGGGACTGGCAAAGTCGAACGTGCGGAAAAGCTGCGGCAAGTCCTGGCGATCGATGAATGCGTAGATCGACCGCCGCCCCTGCCCCACCGATTGCTGAATGTCGAAGCCGCGTCCGCCGATCGTGAGGTCGAGATCGCCGGCAACGGCCAGCCACGAGTCCCGCATCGGCTCGAACTCGAGCCGCGCTGGGTTTTTCCGCCACAGCAGTTTGTTTTCCGGATCCTTCTCTTGCTGGTCGGGCCGCAGCATGCTGGCTTGCTGATAAACGGCCGAGAGCAAAATCTGCCGATGCAGGGTCTTGAGCGACCAGCCCTCCTGCATGAAGTGGCTGGCGAGATAATCGAGCAGCTCGGGATGCGACGGCGGCGTGCCGCGGATGCCGAAGTCGCTGGGTGTCCGCACGATGCCCGCGCCGAAGTGATGCATCCAGACGCGATTGGCGATCACCCGCGCCGTGAGTGGATTCCGCGGACTGGCAATCGCCAGCGCCAGCTCCAGGCGGCCGCTCCCCTTTTTGAAGACGCGTCCCCCTTCGCTGCCGACGGCCTGCAGGAAGTGGCGCGAGACCTGCTTGCCCGGTCGGCCCGGGTTGCCGCGCACAAAGACGACCGGCTCGACCGGGGTCGGCAAGTCGAAGAGGACCATGCCTCGCGGCGGCGCGGCGGGCGAGTTGGCCCGCAGCGATTCGATCTTATTCATCAGTTTCGTGAGCTCGTTGCGCGCCGCACGATCGATGACACGTTTGACGTCCTGCGTCGCGATGACCACCGGGCTGTCTTCCCGATAGACGACCTGCCGCAATTCTTCCCAGTCCCGCTCGGGCAGCGCCGCAGGCTTCGCCGGCGGAGCTTTAGCAGCGGAAGGACTGGTCGCGGGCTCCTGCGGCTTCTGCCAGCGCTCGTGGGCTTCGACGAGCAACTCGCCATACACCGCGGCGACGTCCGCCATCGACTTGGGCGGCGTCTTCACAAACGCATCGCGGACGAGGGGATTGATTCGCGTTGAGCTCTTATTCTTGGTGTCGACGGTCGTCGGCATCGCCTTGAGCTTGGCGACCGCTTCGGGCACGCGGGCGGCGAATTCTTTCTGCGGCAGCCGCGCGAATTCGCGCCACGCAACGAAGACTGCGTCGGGCTTTTCTACCATGCGATCGAGGTACAGCGACCAGCGGCGCACCAGGAGCGGACGCAGCTTGTACTTTTCGGCCGCTTTGCGATCGGCGCCCGCTTCTTTCCGGCTCTCCCAGGCCGCCCGCAGGTAGTCGCCGACTTTCTTGCGGGCGTGCTCTTCCATCTCGGTCCGCTTGCGATCGACGAATTGATCCCGGGCCCCTTCTCGCCGCTGCAGCTCCTTCTCGTATTGGCGATAGGCAGCCGTCTGCGGCAGATCGTTGAGCAGCGGCAGCTCGGCCGGCTCCGTGCAGCTGGCAAAGACCCCGTAGAGCGAGTAGTAGTCGTCGGTCGGAATCGGGTCGAACTTGTGGTCGTGGCAGCGGGCACACGTGACGCTCAGCCCGAGCAATCCGCGGGAGACGACGTCGATGCGGTCGTCTATGATGTCGTTGACGTTGTTGCTGAACCGCCGGCCGACGGTCAAAAACCCCATCGCCGCCAGCGAGCTGTGATCGAGCTTCAGGTTCAACTGGTCCGCGGCCAGCTGCTCCACGATGAAGCGGTCGAAGGGCAGATCCTTGTTGAACGCGTCGACGACGTAGTCGCGGTACGTGTAGGAAAACGGATAGCGGCGCTCTTCGGTGAAGACATAGCCCTTGGAATCGGAATAGCGGGCGACGTCGAGCCAGTGCCGGCCCCAGCGTTCGCCATAAAGGGGCGACGCCAGCAGACGGTCGACGACCGTGGCCACCGCGTCGGGCGAACGGTCCTGTTCGAAGGCTTGCACTTCCGCGTAGGTCGGCGGCAAACCGACGAGGTCGAACGACAGCCGCCGCAAGAGCGTCCGGCGATCGACGGCCGGCGACGGAGTGAGGCCCGCGGACTCGAGCTTCGCCAAGACGAAGCGGTCGATCGGCGTCTTCACCCACGCTTCGTTCTTGACGGCCGGCGGCGCGGGCGAGGTCACCGGTTGCAGCGACCACATCGTCTTCTTGGCCTGCACGACCCCTTCGGGGCTGCTTAGCCGCAGCGGAGCAGTGACAGCCGGCTTGGGGAAATAGGCGCCGTGACGAATCCACTCTCGCAAGATCTGGGTGTCGCCGTCGGCCAGCTTGCCGTCGGGCGGCATCTTGGTTTCGTCTTTGTAGCCGATGACCTCCATCAGGCGGCTGGTCTCGGGATGGCCGGGACGCACGACGCCTTCGTCCGGATTGACTCCCAAGATTCCGTCGGCCGAATCGAGCCGCAGCCCCCCCTTCTGCTGCTTCTCGCCGTGACACTTCACGCAGCGGGCGGCCAACAGCGGGCGGACCTTCGATTCGAAGAAGGCCTCTTGCTCCGTGTCGCCGTGGGCGGCAGGCGGCGCGCCGAGCGAGAATTGAGCCAGCGCGAATTGAGCGATCGCCGCGCAGCTCAAAGCCACACCGAGTCGGGCCGCGGCGCGCAGCCGGCGCGTAAGCCGATCAGTTCGCACTCAGCATTTCTCCCAGCTTGTCTGTCAAACGGAGGGCATTGGGATCAGCGGCAATCGCAGGAATCCGATTGAGCCGATCGTTCGGGCGGGCTAACCATTGCGGGCGTTCGGGCGTAAACCCCGAACGGGAGTCGGGCGGGACAGTCCAAGCGCGAAAACCGTCAAAGCGGCCGTGCATCCACAATTCTAGCCTGCGGGGCACGACAAACGGAAGCGGTTCCCGTCCGAAAGCATCGGCCGGCGGCGCCGAGCGGCTTGACCTCGGGACATCCGTTCATGCCAACCGGTAAGCGCTACTCGACCTGGCAGCTCAGACCGTGAGTTCTTTGAAGATCGTGTCGGACCAGGCGACGGCGTCGAGGTAGTTGCGCATCATCGGGTTTTCGTCCGCGTCGGTTTCGACCCCGCCCGACGGCGTGTCCAGGTTAGTCTCGTAATCGAGCACCTTTTGCAACGTCGGTCCGAATGGTCCTTCGCGGTTCAAAAGGGCCGACTTCACGTCGTCGGACAGTGGCAGCTCGGCCAGGATCTCTTCCATCGGCCGCCCGGCCAGCACGTCGAGCACGGAAAAGAGCCCGACGGTGAAGCAACTTTCGGCATCGACCAACCGATCGGCCTTCCCCAGCGTTTCGCACATCCGCGCGCGGATGTTGGCCGTGACCAACACTTCGCGCGGGCAATGCGTCAGGCGGCTGAGCGTCAACAGCGTGGCCCACGAGCGGAGCTTCTGCGGACCGACCAGCGCGACGGCGGTGCCGATCGATTTGACTGGCACGCGCAGGCCCACGTGCGTCGAGTTGATGAACTTGAGCAGTTTCTGCGCGAGGACCGGCTCGCGGACGATCAGCGATTCCACCTCTTTGAGCGAGATGTCCGGCGCGTTGAGGCTGGCGATCAGCCGCAACGTGGTGAGCCGATCGGAGGGCGTCCGCCGCCCGGTGACGAGCCGCGGCCGGGAAAAGAAGTATCCCTGAAACAATTCGAAGCCGAGCGCGCGGCAATGATCGTACTCTTCCGGCGTCTCCACTTTTTCGGCCAGCAGCGTGACCGGGAACCGCCGCAAGCGATCCATCTCGGCGCGGAAGGTCTTGGGATCCGTGCGGAGATCCATCTTCACGATCGACGCCATTCCCAACAGGCGGTCGTACCCGGGGAGATAAATGAAATCGTCGAGGGCCAGCCGAAACCCGGATTCAATCAACCCCGCCAGGGCCGAGACGAGTTCCTCGGTCGCCTCGGCGTTTTCCAGCAGCTCCAGCACAATGCGATCGGCAGGGAGCGCGGTGCAGTGGCCGCTGAGGATGAAGCTCGGCGCGAAATTGACGAACGCGCTGTGCGGCCCCACGACGTTGTTGAGGCCGATTTCCACCAGCGTGTTGCTCAGCACCTGGCTGGTGGCGTCGTCGGCTCCGATGACGGTGGCTTCGGTCGTCTCTTCGTTGGCCCGATAGAGCAACTCGTAGGCGACGACCTTGAGATCACGGTCGAAAATCGGCTGGCGTGCAAGACAGACCGCCGTCATGGCATCCCCTGTGTGTGCCGGGCGCCGGTTGTCACCTCGACCATCGACCCGTCGCTGGGAATCTTAGCGAGACCGCGGCCGGGCTCCTAGCGGCTTTTTTGCGACAACTCGACGATAGCCCGTGCGCGCCTGCGTAAATTTTTGTTGACCGCGCCCGTTTATCGTCATTAGAAGAGAAAGGAGAGCCCTCTCGAGCTTCACAATTCTGTCGGCCTTCACGTTCCGCCCACGCAAGGAACCGACTTGAAAACCGCGCTGTCGACTCGCCCGATGCAACTCTCCCGTCAACTGTACCTCACTCCGGTCCGCGTGGTTTCAGTCGCCGCAGTGCTGCTCACCGTTATCAGCCTGGCCGCCCCGGCGCAGGCCAAGCAGCCGGCCGCGGACTGCTGCCCGCCCACGGCGGCAACATACGCGCCGTCGTACACCGTCTACGGCACTCGCTACTACGGGGCCATCGATCCGTATCCGATCGGCTATTACCCGTACGCGTCGGCCTACGGCACGGCCGGTTATGCCGTGGGTTACTATCCTTATGCTCAGCCCGTGGTCGCGGTGCCGCCGCCGGCGTACCCTTATCCCTATCCCTCGCCCTACGCGTTCGGCTATTACGGCTACCGCAGCTGGCCGTGGGCTTATTACGGCTACCCGGGCTGGGGTTGGGGCGGGGGCACTTGGGGCTGGGGCGGCGGCTGGCCGTACGGCTTCTAGCCCAGTGGCGTCAGCGGGTGGGCGAAAGCACGGAGGAAAGTTGATGCCGAGTCCCCCGCATTCCGAGGGCGATCCTCACAATCTGCCCCCTGCCCGCAGCGCACCGAATCCTCCACCAAGCGCTTCACCGGCGACTCCAATCGCACCCGTCGGCGGCCGCAGCCCGCTGCAATTCTCCAAGCAGCAATTGATCCTGGCCGTCGCGATTGCCGCGGCCTCCGACCTGCTCTGCGCGTTCGTTGTCTTTGCGGCGCCGCTCGTATGGTTGATCGACGGGGCCACGGCCCTGTTGCTGTTCGCCGTTCTCGGCTGGCACTGGCTGCTCTTGCCCGGGTTGATCTTCGAGGCAATCCCCGGCTTTGCCGTCGTGCCGTTCTGGCTGCTCGTCGTCGCTGGGATCGCCTTTTGGGGGACAGCCCGGCCGAAGTTGAAATGACGCCCAGGCGGTAAGTGACGCCAACTCGCAAATGATGTCTCGGGAGCCGGCGTGACCGCCCATTGCATCGCGCTCGTGTCGCACTCAAAATGAGGGCGTCATGCGAACGACCACGCAACGGAGTGTCTGGATCCGAATGCTGGCAGTGGCGTCGGCCGGCATTCTTTGGCAGGGGTCGCCCGCGCGCGCTCAGCCGCGCATCGTGGTCGCACCTCCAAACGTGGCTGGGGACGAAGCTGGCGAGGCGGCGGCCGCCACGTTCGAGTTCAATCAAGGAGCGATGGTTTTCTTTGACGAGTCGGCGGTCCAGACTCAGCTCGAAGCTCTCGTCACGAAAAAGATCGCCGTCCTCGATCGTCGCTATCACCTGAGCGCCAGCCAACAACAACGATTGCGGCTCGCCGGTCAGGGCGACATTCGGCGATTGTTCGAGCGCTTCCACGTGGCCCGAGAGAAATTCGTCGCGGCCTCGCGCCGGCGAAACGAGGAGGAAATCCGCCGCGGCCGAGCCGCCGCCGCCGTTCTCAACTTCGAGTTCACGCGGGGGCCGTTCGCCGAGGCATCGCTGTTCGCGAAGGCAGAAAACGCCGTTCTCCTGCCGGAACAACTCGCCATATTCGAGCGCGGGTGCCGCCGCGTCGCCGCCGGCTCGACGCGGAAAATCACGCTCGATAACGCCCGCCGCCTGCAGACGGCCGCACTGTTCCGCAAAGACGTCCGCCAATTCGGTTGGACGCCGCGAAATGACGAAATCGCGATCCTCGGCTTCTTCGGGACATTGGAGATCTGTGCCCGAGATACCCTGCGCGTGCGCCGGTCGCTGGGCAAGGGGCACTCGTTGGGGCCGTTTGACGTCCGCGGCGACTGGTGCGCCGTGGGCCCTGGCGACGAGTTGACCCAGGTTTACCTCCTCAACGCGTCGACCGGGCGCGAAGTCGTGGTCCGGGCCGATTTCCATCACGCCACTGCCGATCTGAGTCCCGACGGCCGCTCGCTTGCCCTGGGCGGCGACGGAAATCGCACCGTGCTCTGGTCGATCGAAAAGAGCGCACGGGTGCGCGAGATCGGCGCAGAACTCACCGGCGGTCCACTCACTCCGGTCTTCAGCCCGGACGGCAAGATCGTCGCCGTCGGCAGTGGCAACGGCCGCACGTTCCTCTTCGACGTCGCCAGCGGACGGATGCTGCACCGGCTGCAGTGGCAGGCTAGCCATGAATTGAAATTCGATCCCTCCGGAAAGCGCCTGGCGGTGGCGTATCACGATGGCAACCTCGCCATCTGGGACGCAGCCACGGGAGAACTCGCGCAGCGGGCGCTGGGCCGCGTGCAGGAGGTCCATACCATCGACTGGTCACCCGACGGCAAACTGCTGATCTCGGGCGGACTGCTGGGCTCAGTGACGGTGTGGGATGCGGCCACCCTCAAGTCGCTCATCGATCTGGATGCACCGGACCTGGTCCACTGCGTCCGCTTCAATCCCGAGGGCACACGCCTCTACTTTGCAGGCGGTTCGGCGCAACCGAGCCGCGTGTGCGATCTGGAAGTGTGGGCCGTGCCGGCCGAATGACAGGTCGGATTGATAAAACCGGATGCCTCGATGCCACACCCGCGCGTGCTTGTTGTTCTGCCGCTTCGGCTGGCCGTTTGTCGACTGGGGCCGAAAGACCCGCTGCCCGGCTGGGCAACCGGCGGCGAGTTCTGTTCGATCACTCGGACGGCCGACGAGCTGTCGATCGTCTGCTCTCAGGATCTTGTTCCCGACGGAACGCGCTGCGAACGCGAGTGGCGTTGTCTGCGCGTGGCCGGTGCGATGCCGTTCGAGCTGGTCGGCGTCGTCGCCGGGTTGACGGCGCCGCTGGCGGCCGCGGGGTTGAGCGTCTTTGTCCTCTCCACGTTCGACACCGACTACCTGCTCGTGAAGCAGCCGCAATGGGCCGCCGCGCTGGAGGTGTTGGGGCGTCAAGGCTACGCGATCGACGAGCCCATCTAGCCGGGAGTGAGCCCGCGGAAGTGCGTGGCGAGCGAATGCAGCGCGAGTATAATCGGGCCGTGCCGCCGGGCCTCATTTCGGGTCGCGTCTGCTCGGAAGATCCCACGGCACTGGCCCCATCGTTTCGACCGCCTGTTCAATTTCGTCACGGCCGCTTGAGATCGAAAGCGGCTCGACATTAAATGACACCAACAACCTGAAACTCACGCGGTCCCGAAATTTACGCGGAGCAGCAATGCCGGCCGACAGTGCCAAAGACGCGAACGAAGCCCGCGCAACCCCCACGTCCTCCGGCAATCCCGGCGCGACTGCTAGCGGAGACGGCGCGCGGCCCCCAGCGGCGGATGCAGCCTCAGCGCATGCGGCAGCTCCGGCAACCAAGACCGCGCCGCGCTCGCCCGCGCGGCGAATTGCTCTGTGGGTCGTCGTGCCCGTCGGCGTCGTGCTGGCTCTCATTTACGGCGTCCCGACGATCGTGCGGATCTTCAACACGATTTCGACGGACGACGCCTACGTGAACGGCCACGTCACCGCGGTTGCCGCCCGCGTTCCCGGCCAGGTGATGAAGGTCTTTGTCGACGACAATTACCGCGTGAAGAAAGGCAGCCTGCTGGTCCAGTTGGATAAGGAGCCCTATCAGATCCAGGTCGCCCTGAAAAAAGCGGCCTACGAAAACTCCCAGGCCAACCTGCTTGTCGCCATCGACGAGGTACGCGGCATCGTCGCGCAGGCGCGCAGCAATCGGTTCAAGCTGCAGCACGCGATCGAGGACGTCGACAATCAGGTGGCGCTGCTGCGAGCCAACATTGCCACCTTGAAGACCCGCCGGGCGACCCTCGTGCGAGCCAAATCCGACTACGATCGTGCCCTCGAGCTGCGGAAGACGCCCGGCGCGATCGCCCCCCAAGACGTCGATCAACGACGCGAAGCGTACGACGTGGGCCAGGCGCAGGTCACGCAGGCCCTCGAGTCCGTTTATCAGATTCGCGTTGGCCTGGGGTTGCCCGCCAAAGCGCAAAAGGAGGGAGACGACGCCCTCGGAGAGGTTCCGTCCGATCTTGACCAGACGTATTCGACCGTCCGGCAGGCGCTGGCCACTCTGCTCCAAAGCGTAGCCCCCCTGAACTTTTTCCCCGCTTCATACGATCTCACTCCCCGGCAAGCCGTCGAGCAGTTTTACCACCAAGATCCGCAAGGGAACCTCGACCGCATTTACGCCAAGCTCATCAAGGAGGCGCCGGCCATCAAGCTGGCGGAGGCCAAGCGCGACGAGGCCAAGTCCGACTACGACCAGGCCCTGCTCAACCTCCGCTATTGCGACGTCGTCGCCGAGATCGACGGCGTGATCACGCGGCGAAACGTCAACCCGGGCAACAACGTGCAGGCCGGCGAATCGCTGATGGCCTTGCGCTCGCTCACGGACATCTGGGTCGACGCCAACTTCAAGGAAACGCAGCTGCGCCAGCTGCGGATCGGACAGCCGGCCGACCTGGACGTCGACATGTACGGCAGCCACAAGATCTTTAAGGGCCGCATCTCGGGCTTCACCTACGGCACCGGGTCGACGCTGGCCCTGTTGCCCCCCGAAAACGCGACAGGCAACTTCATCAAAGTCGTGCAGCGGTTGCCGGTGCGCATCGACCTGATCGATTACGACCCCGATAAGGATCCCCTGTTCGTCGGCCTGTCCGTGGAGCCCCACGTCTACTTCAAGGAAAAACCGACCGGGGAGAGCGCGGGGAAAGTGCTGCAGCTGGAGACCGAGCTGCCGATCGTCCACCCGGACGCGCTCCCGCACAATCCGGTGCCGCCCGCGGCTCACGGTCTGGCGACACCGACCGCCAGCCCGTCCACAGCCGCGCCCGAGGGCGGTCCCGCTTTGCCGACGCCGGCCGCTCCCGGAACAGGCCCCCAGTCGCCAGGCGATGGAGCCAAGAGCGGCGTGCCGCCGAGGCTCACGCCGTGAGCACGCTTGCCCTGGCGCAACCACAGAGGGCCACCATCAACCCCTGGGTGGTCGCCATTGTCGTGGTCATTCCGACCTTCATGGAGGTGCTCGACACCACCATCGCCAACGTTGCGCTGCGCTACATTGCCGGGGGGCTGTCGGCGGCCGTGATCGACAGCGAGTGGGTGATCACCAGCTACCTGGCCGCCAACGCCACGATTCTGCCGATCTCGGGCTGGCTCTCAGCCCGGTTGGGACGGCGCAACTACTTCATGATGTCGATCGCCGTCTTCACGATCGCCTCGGGGCTGTGCGGCATCGCGACCAGCTTGAACCAGTTGATCGCCTTCCGCGTGCTGCAGGGGCTTGCCGGCGGCGGTTTGCAGCCCAGCAGCCAAGCGGTCCTGATCGACGCCTTTCCAAAGGAGAAGCAGGGAGCCGCCATGACGGTCTTCGGCCTGGCAGCCTTGCTGGCGCCGGTGATCGGGCCAACGTTGGGGGGCTACCTCACCGACTTTTACAACTGGCGCTATATCTTTTACATCAATCTGCCAGTCGGGACGGTGGCGCTGATCGCCTGCTGGATGTTGCTGGACGATCCCCCCTATCTCAAGGCCGAGCGCGCCGAGCTTTTGAAGAGGCCGCTCAATTTCGACTACATCGGTTTCGGCCTCTTGGCACTCGTCATGTCCTCGTGGGAGATCATGCTCAGCAAGGGCCAGCAGTGGGATTGGCTGGGGGACGTTTTCTGGCGCATTCAGACTCTGGCGGTTCTGTTCGTGGGGGGGCTTTTCTTCTTGATCTTCCGCGAGACGCGGATCAGGAACCCCGTGGTTGACTTTCGCCCACTGCGCGAGCGCAACTTCGCCGCGTCGTGCATCATCATTTTTTGCGCGTACGGCGCACTCTACGCGTCGAGCACGTCGCTTCCGGCCCTCTTGCAATCGTTGTTCGGATACGATGCCTACCACTCGGGTCTGGTCTTGTCGCCGTCGGGAATCGCCTCAATCCTCGTGTTGATCATCGTCGGCCGATTGCTTGGTCTTGGCATCGACGCGCGCTGGTTCATCGCGATCGGACTCGTGGTGCTGGGGGCTTCCGCATACTGGACGTCGCTTCTCAACCTCCAGATCAGCCCGTGGCAGGTCGTCTGGCCTCGGGTCGTATTGATCGCCGGCTTGTCGATGATTTTTGCTCCAATCAACGTCGCCGCGTACCTGTACACGCCGCGCGAATTGCGTGGAGCGGCCGTTGGACTCTTCGCCCTATTGCGCAATGAAGGGGGCAGCGTCGGGACTTCGATGGCCCAAACCATCCAGGAGCGCCGCGAGACTTTTCATGAGCTGCGGCTCGGTGAGCATCTTGATCCCTTCAACCCGAACGTTGTCGCGTTCGCCCACCAATCGCAGGCGGCCCTCTATCGGCTCACCGGCGACCCGGTCGGGGCGAAACGCATGAGCTTGCAGGTGCTCGAGAATCTGCGGCTGCAGCAGGCGTCGTCGCTGGCTTATTTCGACGTCTTCTGGGTGACCGGCGTGATCTCGTTCGCGCTCGTCTTTCTCGTGCTGCTCATGAAGCGATCGGTCGCCGAAAAGGGCGCGCAGATCGGCGGGGAGTGAGCCCGCGGATTGCGTCTTCTTCGGCGAAATTTCGCGTTTCCGCGCGCTTCGGCAGAGAACCCGGAACCGTTTCGTCCGGAATAAACGGCACCCTCCGCGCCGCATTTTCGTTGCGTTCGCTGCTTCCGGTAAGCGCCGCCTTCCAAACGTGCCGACTCAATCGGTTGCAACGATTGCGCCCGGCGTGCGCCTGCGTGCCACGCAAGGTCTGATTGAGGTTAGGGATGACCGCTCCAACGATGAGTCCCGCGCACCGCACAATGGATGGTCCGCGCGCGAAGGACTTTTGCGAATCCGGCACCCGTCCGCTCGGACGATCGGCCGTGACCGCGCGGGGCTGCCTGGTTGGCGCCCTGCTCGCCGCGACCGTCACCGCGGGCTGCACGACGCCGAGCGAATACGTGCACAACGGCTTCAAGGTCGGCCCGAACTATTGTCCGCCCGACGCGGCCGTCGCCGCGAACTGGATCGACGCGAGCGACAAGCGCGTGCGGAGCGATTCGGACGACCTGAGCCAGTGGTGGCGGGTCTTCAACGATCCCGTGCTCGACGGCCTGATCAACGACGCCTATCGCCAGAACCTCACGCTTCGCGAGGCCGGCTTCCGCGTGCTGGCCGCCCGCGCCCAGTTGGGCATCGCCATCGGCAACCTGTTCCCGCAGCAGCAATACGCCTTCGGCGACTACTCGCGCAACACGATCAGCAAGGAAACGGCCAACAACATTCTCGGCATCGGCACGGCGCTCAACGTGCCCGGGCTCCAGCGGAACTTCAACCAGTGGGATTACGGTTTCGGCATCGGCTGGGAGCTCGACTTCTGGGGCCGCTTCCGCCGGGCCGTCGAGGCGAACGAAGCCAACCTGGGCGCGTCGGTCGCCGATTACGACGACGCGCTGGTCACGCTCTTGGGCGACGTGGCGAGCAACTACGTCCAGTTCCGCACGCTCGAGCGGCAGATCGCCTACGCGAAATACAACGTCGACCTGCAGCAGCAGACGCTGACGATCGTCGAGGCGAGGTTCCGCGCCGGCACCACGGGCGAGCTGGACGTGCACCAGTCGCGTTCGACGCTCGCCCAGACACAAGCCGGCATCCCCGAGCTGGAAATCAGTCAGCGTCAAGCGGCTAACCAGCTCTGCATCCTGCTTGGCATTCCGCCCGAGGACCTGCAAGCCAGGCTCGGAACGGCCGCCATTCCGACGACCCCCACCGACCTGGCCGTGGGCATTCCCGCCGATCTCTTGCGACGCCGGCCCGACGTCCGCCGCGCCGAACGAAACGCGGCCGGCCAGTCGGCCCAGATTGGCATCGCCGAGGCCGACTTCTACCCAGCGATCTCGATCGTTGGCACGATCGGCTACTCGGCCGAGGCGTTCCCCAACCTGTTCCGTCAGGCCGCGCTCGACGGGACCATTGGCCCCAGCTTCAACTGGAAGATCCTCAACTACGGCCGCATCCTCAACAACGTCCGCGAGCAAAGGGCCAAGTTCCAGGAGCTGGTGACGGCGTACCAGCAAACGGTCCTCAACGCCGATCGCGAGGCGGAGAACGGCCTGATCACGTTCCTCCGCGCCCAAACGCGGACGCAGTTCCAGACCGAAAGCGTCGACCGGGCCCAGAAGGCCGTCACGCTGGGGCTCGTGCAATACCAGGCCGGCACGGTCGACTTCACCCGCATCACGCAGCTCGAACAGAACCTGGTGCTGCAGCAAAATACGCTCGCGGTCGCCCGCGGCGAAATCGCCCAGGGCCTGATTCAAACCTACCGCGCCTTGGGTGGTGGCTGGGAGAATCGTCAGGCGCTCGACGCGGGAGCGAACGCGGCGCAAGAGGTCGTGCTGACCAACGTCGTGCCCCTGCCCGGCGCTCCGCCCGCCCCCGCTCCGCCGGCCCAAGCTCCTCTGGCCCAACCGCAGACCGCCCCGGTTCCGCCGGCCAAGATTCCCACGACGCCAGCGGTGCCCAATCCGGGGCGCTGAAGCGTCCGGACGGAGTCATCATCTTGCGTTTATTCGGCGCCGGTATGCGCCGTTACCGCACCAATACGGTGATTATCTGATCTGCCGAGATTGTTCCGGCATTTTCAGGCCCGGAAAGGGCTCTGGGATTCTTTTGAACAATCCAATTCCAGACCAGGCTCGGGTCGGTGTACGACCGATCGTCGATGATCTGGCTCTTGACGACTAAATCGAAACGGTCCTTGTTGACGGTCACCGAGTTGCGCTGACCATTCTTTTTTGTTTCGAGCAGCCGCATGACGATCGTTTCGACGCTGCGCAATCCATGCACGACGGGAACGAGCGTCAGGAAATTTAGCTCGTCCGCTCGAATGTCGAAATTGCTCTCACCGCCCAACGCGCGGCTGATCATATCGCAAACTCTCAGCAGTCGTTCGATGAGCATCATATTCTTGAACGCCAGAAATGAGTCCCAACGGTACTTGAAGCCGAACCGAAACCGCTGATCTGCGACACTAACATGTGTGTGTCCCGCAGGGCGCTGAGAGAGTTCCGTGTCGGTTACAAACTTCAAGAGTTGGTGCGGCGAGCAGGCGCTGCCAATGCCGACTTTTTTCAGCGGCTTTATTTCCTCTTCTGAGAGATCGTCGCGGCGAGGGTCGCCCGGAACTCTGCCACTGGAAATAACAAAGTGCGGTTTCGACACCTCAAGCGGCCTGGATACGTCGGGAATTTCGATGATGGGACCATTGATTCGCGACAGGAAATCAGGCAACTTTTCAAGATCGCGCAGATATTTCACGACCCTGACGCGGGGGCTCGTTCTCGCACGCGAGTCGGCCAAGATTGCCGACGCGAGGAAGCCGTCTCGCAATACGTCCCTTTGATCGGGTGGCGCCGGCAACATTAAATCGTAGAGCAATTTGGGGACGGCGAGAGAGATCGCTCGATCCTCGAGCTCATTAATGATCTCGCGATTCCGCAGGTAGCTGCCACAGAACAAGAACACGGTCTTGTTGAATTTTTTTCCATGGTAATCCTCGCCGGAATACATCGGGTCGATGAAGTATCGAATCGCCGATGACCCTGCCAACGTGACATCGCACTCGTCAACCAGGACGATCTTGTCTTCGTCGGCCCTGGCGGAGATCTTTTCAAGTTGCGCGCCCAATTCGTCCGGCGATCCGTAGTGGGCACAGTTGATGGTCGTGAACCTATTCTCTCCGCATGTCGCCTCGGCGAGCTTCTTGCCGAGAGTCGATTTTCCAGCCCCAGGCGGCCCAAGGAGCAGGCAATTCAGCGGCCGCACAGACGCCTTGTCGCTAAAGTGGGTCTGAATCCGATGCACGGCATTGCGTATCTCAGCGTCATAGCCGGCCACGATTGTGCGAAAGCCGTCGACCGGCTCAAGTGCCCGCACTTCATCGCGTAGCCACAGCCGACCTTGCTTGTAGAGCGACAAATAGTCGTACCGGAAGCCTGCGTTGCAGATCATTCGAGACCGCCCTCCGGTTTGATTCGCTCGAAACGAACTCGGCCGCTAGTCAGCCCAGCTCTTGCGGCTGTTTCGTTCATGCCGATCGTCCCGTAGGCGCCGCTGATCGAGACGTTTGACCTTCCCGCATCGATGCTAGCAATCTGCACCCGAAGTCGAGACGCTTGGTTCGGCATCAAAAGCTGCTCGTTTCGGTGATGTTCTTCATCTAGTTGGAGAGCGAAGTCTGATAGCTTCTGCAGTATGCGGACGAAGTGCGGCGTTTTTGCCTCTCGATTCACCCGTTGGGCTTCTGCTTGTTGCGAATGGCAGGTGTCGAGTGACTGGACTGGAGGGAAAAAGGGCGCCCAGTTCCTGCTCTCGGCAAGCTCAGCGTTGACACACTTCTTGAGCTCTTGCTCGATGGGAGTGCTGGGTACGGAAAGCTGGATCAGAAGCACAAGATCGCGGTCCAACGACGAGAGGTCCCTAGGGTGGACGATTTTTACGGCGACGCTGCGCCAAGGTCGCAGGTAAAACAAGTGTGCGTCCGGATACTCGGCTGACGTGTACAGACGCACGCCGGAAAGGACGAGCTCGTCTTGCTCAATGTCGACGTAGCAGCAACCACCGTGCGAAACCTTACTCTCCTCTCCCTTGGCGGGTTCGTTTGGATACATCATGTATCGATACATGCCACGCAGCATCAGCATGGTCCCGAGGTCGTAATACGCCGCACGCGAGCCTGTTCCGATAAAATACTCATCGTTGAACCACGACTGAAAAACACTTTGGGGCACATAATCCAGGATCCGCAAATGTTCGTTGCGCCCAGAAACTGTATTCGGAGGAGCTGTATTCATTGAGTACCTCGGCAGATGAGTCGTCCGGATTCTCTAGCAGGATGATGGGTGCAAGTATTCTAACCCTATTGCCATCGTCACCCAAGCAGAAAGCGAACAATCAGAGCCCCGCCAATTCGACGGCGCTTAGGCGCGGCCGCGCCGGTATGCCCGCCACAAGCCGTCCGTCGCGCGCAAAAAAAAGCCACGGACTGCGTGAGCAATCCGTGGCTGGCTGAAAACACTCGCGAAGCAACGCCGACCCGGGTTGGGTCGTCTCAACCTCCGCAGCAGTTGCAGGCAGCCGTGCACGCCGGCTGGCAAGCCGGTCCTACGGGCACTTGCACCGTCACCTTCTGCGGCACCATCTTGCAGACCTGCACGGTGACGCTCTTCGTCACGTTCACCGGCACGCAGACGGTGTACTTCTCCGTCTGCTTGCGCTGCACCAGCTGACAGACCGTTTCGTTATACGTCTCGGTCTTCTGCTTCGGCACACACACCGTGTAGTTCACGGTGCGAGTCTGCTGCTCGTTCACGTACTCGCAAACCGGCACCGTTCGCGTCCGCGTTTCGTTCTTCGTCAGGCAGACGTTGTACTGATAGGTCTCCGTGCTGGGGACCATTTCGCACACGCGCACGGTCTGGGTTCGCGCCTCATTCCGGGTCAGGCAGACGTTGTAGTTGTACGTCTGCTGGGTCGGCACCATTTCGCACACGGGCACCGTCCGGGTCCGGGTTTCATTCCGGGTCAGGCACACGTTGTACTGGTACGATTCGGTCGAGGGGACCATTTCGCACACGGTGACGGTCCGCGACCGGTTCTCGTTCCGAGTCAGGCACACGTTGTACTGATAGTTCTCCGTGCTGGAGACCAGCTCGCACACCTTCACGGTCTGAGTCCGGGTTTCCGGACGGCAGAGCGTGACCTGATAGGTGTAGGGAACTTGAACGGTCTGGACTTCATTGCAGGTGTAGTTTTCCTGCTTCTGAACCATGTTCGCGACCCACGTCCGGCAAGTCGCCGGAGCACACGACGGAGTGTAGGCCGCCGTCGTGCAACCGCTGCCGACAGCCGCCGTGCAGCCGCCACAACCCGTATTGCAACCGCCGCAGCCCGTGTTGCAGCCACCACAGGCCGTCGCGCAACCGCCCGCAGGCGCGCAACCGCCGGCCGCGGCCGGAGCCGGCCGATCTTCCCAGTGGCCCTGATCGACGCACACAGTCCGCGTGCGAGTGACAGGAACCGTGTGACACTCAGTCCGCGTTCCCTGCCGATTTTCGGTGTAAGGAACTTGGACCGTGTACGACTGAGCGACCTCTTTCCACACCGGCTTGCAGACCGTCCGAGTGCCCGTCCGCGCTTCCGTGTAAGGAACGCAAACGGTGTAGTTCTCGGTGACCTGCTTCGACACCGGACGGCAAACCGTCCGGGTGCCCGTCCGCGTTTCCGTGTACGGAACGCAAACCGTGTAGTTCTGCGTGACCTGCTTCGTCACCGGCTTCATGACGGTGCAGGTGGCCGTCCTCGTTTCCGTGTACGGAATGCAAACGGTGTAGTTCTGCACGACGTCTTTGTAGACCGGCTTGCAAA
>Ga0210396_10002017_pt1 | contig 20975 bp, 14 predicted proteins | sample IncBWH17OmetaG_FD_155466 | JGI IMG/M metagenome (GOLD analysis project Ga0210396, IMG submission 155466) | Forest soil microbial communities from Barre Woods Harvard Forest LTER site, Petersham, Massachusetts, United States - Inc-BW-H-17-O ... | reverse complement strand
CTCGACCTGGTTGGGGCTGCCGATAAGGGCGGCCTGCTCGACGCTTTCGGCCATCAGGCCCGCAGCCGCGTCCGTGTGGGGGGCGGCGTTGAGGAGGCGCTTGGCGGCGCGGATGGCGTCGGGGTTGCGGCCGGCGAGCTCCCGCGCGGTCTGCAGGGCCGCGGCGCGCGGATCGGCGCAGACCCGGGTGGCGAGACCCAGGGCCAGGGCTTCCTCGCCCGAGAAGATCCGGCCGGTGAAGGTGAGTTCGCGCACGACGTCCTCGCGCACGAGGCCGCGCATGAGCTGCGTCCCGGCCATGTCGGGCACCAAGCCCCACTTGATCTCCAGCACCGCCAGGCGCGTGTCGGGGGCGACGTAGCGCATGTCGGCGCCCAGGGCGATCTGCAGGCCGCCGCCGAAGGCGACGCCGTGGACCGCCGCGATCACCGGCACGGGGATCTCCCGCCAGACCCAGGCGGCGTACTGCGCGCGATTGGCCGACCCATGGGTCCGCGCGCCCAGGCCCTGGTCGCCCGAGGAGCCGTTTGAGGATCGCCCCTGGGCCATGCGGCCGAAACTGCCCATGTCGAGGCCGGCGCAGAAGGCGCGCCCTTCGCCCGAGAGCACGACCGCGCGAAGGCCGCGTTCGCTCTTCAGCCGCTCGCCCGCGGCCACCAGCCCGGCGAACATGGCCTCGTCGAGGGCGTTCATCTTGTCCGCCCGCGCCATGCGCACGTCCGCGACGCCTCCCTGGATCTCGATACTGACCCGCTCTTCCATGGCCGCGCCTCCTTGTGCGTCGCTCATCCCACAGGGTAGCTGACCCCGCGGCTGTCAATGGCCGTCTTGGAGGTCCGGCGCTGAACATCGTTCTGCAATACCGCGCGAGCCGCGGCTTCCTCGCCCAGATCGACGAGGTCTTCGGCGCCGGGGCGGTGGAGGTGATCGACGAGACGGACGACGTCGCCTTCGCCCGCAGCATGGCCAAGGCTGACGCCCTCCTGCACGTGCTCGAGCCGGTGACGGCGCAGGTGATCGCCGGGTCGCCCCGTCTGGGCCTGATCCAGAAGCTCGGAGTCGGGGTGAACACCATCGATCTCGACGCCGCGCGCGCGGCTGGGGCCGCGGTCTGCAACATGCCGGGGGTCAATTCCATCGCGGTGGCCGAGATGGCGCTCGCGCTCATGCTCGCCGTGCTGCGCCGGCTCCGCTACCTCGATACGGCCACGCGGGCCGGCGAGGGGTGGCGGCCGGACCTGGACGTGCTCGACACCACCGGCGAGATCGCCGGCCGGACCGTGGGCCTGCTGGGTTTCGGCGGCTCCGCGCGCCGGCTCGCGGCTGCGCTCGAGGCCCTCGGCGCGCGGGTCGTCTATCATGCGCGCACGGCCAAGCCGGATGTTCCCTACGCCTTTCTCTCCCTGGAGGACCTCCTCGGGCAGGCCGACGTCCTTTCCATCCACATGCCGGTGGAGGCGAGCACGCGGGGTCTCATCGGCGAGGCGGCCTTCGCGCGCATGAAGCCGGGCGCTGTCCTGATCAACACCGCCCGTGGGGAACTGGTGGACGAGGCGGCGCTTGCGCGGGCGCTCTCGAGGGGGCGCCTGCGCGGCGCGGGGCTCGACGTCTTCGCCGGCGAGCCGATCGGCGCGGACCACCCCTTGCTGGCGTTTCCGCAGGTCGTCGCCAGCCCGCACGCCGCCTGGCTCACGCCCGAGACGCTTCGGCGCAGCCTGGTGGCGGCGAAGGAGAACTGTCGGCGCCTCGCGGCTGGCGAGCCGCTGCTCAATCGCGTCGCCTGAGGCCGGCTCAGGATTTCGCCGTCTGCACACCCTTGGCGGCGTGGGCGTTCGCCAAGGCCGCGTTGAGCGCCTTCATGTCGTCGCCCAGGATGAACTGGTCGCCGACAATGAAGGCTGGCGTGCCCTCGAGATCGAGCTTGGTGAACAAGGCGGCGTTGGCGGCGAGATGGGCGTCGTTCTGGTGGACGGCGGCCGGGGCCAGGTCCGCCGGGAGCGCGCCCTTGGCCAGGGCCAGACGATCGATGGTCTGATCGTCCAGGCCGCGCGCCGACATGTACGCCTGGTAGAGTCCGACGTAGTCGCCGCCGGCCTTCTTCACCGCTAGGGCGGCGCGCGCCGCGTGCTCGGAGACCGGTCCGAAGATCGGCATCTCCTTGAAGACGAAACGCACGTCGGGGTGCTGGCGGATCAGGGCGACCACGTTGGGAGCCGCGTTGACGCAGTGCGGGCAGCGGTAGTCGTAGAACTCGGTGACTGTGATCGTTCCGCCCGGGTTGGCGACGAAGTCCCGCGGGTCTCGTTCGACGGCCGCGCGCAGCGAGGGAAGGGCCTTCTGGGCCGCGTGCTGTTCCGCTTCATCCTGGGCGGCCAGTTTGGCCTCCAGGCGCTGCGTCGCCTCCTGCAGGACCTCCGGATGCGCCAGGAGATAGGCGCGGACGCGCTCGCCGAAGGCCTTGTCGTCGTCGCTGGCGGCGTGGCTCTTCTGGCATCCGGCAAGGCTAAGCGCCCCGGCGAGCGCGATGAGGGGGACAAGGCGCCTCAACTGCTTATCCCGAGCTGCCGGAGCTGGGCGGGCGTGGGCTTGGAGGCCATGATGATGTCGGTCGCGCGGCGCCACTCGGGCGTTCCCTTCTGCAGCAGTTCTCGGGCGTTGTAGGCGAAAGTGCGGGCCTGCAGCAGCTGGCCCAGGTAGAAGTTCTGCTCGGCAGACGCCAGGTGGGCCATGCCCTCGTCGCCCTTGCCGTCATAGGCCTCCGAAAGCAGACGCCAGGCCAGCGGGTTGTCGGGTTCGACGCCCAGAGAACGCCGGATGTGAAGGATCGCCTCGTCGTACTTGGGCGCAGCGCCTTCGGCGATCAGGGTCTGGGCGAGGTTGACCTGCAGCAGCGGAGCGTCCGGATCCAGCTCCACCGATCGCCGGTGCGCCGGCTCGGACTCCTTGGTCCGCCCGGACTCGAACAGGACCTGTCCCTTGAGCTCCCAGAGGTACGGATTCTTCGGATGCTCGGCCAGGAGGGCGTCGATCTGCTTGAGCGCAGGTTCGATCTCGGTCCCGCGGTAGAGGGCGATCGCGCGCGCATAGCGGGCGGGGAAGGACTGATCCTCGGACGGGTAGTCCGTCATGGTCTGGCCGCCGAGGATAAAGCCCTCGAGTTTCGCCTTCATGATCTCGTAGCGCTCGATCGCCTGAGGCGAGTCGGTCTCGGCATAATGCGGCTGGTGTTCCACCCGCACCTTCAGCGCCTCGATCCGGTCGTCGGAGAGGGGGTGGTCGCGGAAGTAGGGGAACTTACGCTCGTCGTCGAACACCTCCTGGTAGCGATAGGCGTCGAAGAAGGAGACCAGGCCCCGACCCGACATTCCCGCCTTCTCGAGGTAGGTCGCGGCCGCCTGGTCGGCGCGCGATTCTTGTTCGCGCGAATAGGTGAGGACGTTGAGTTCGCCGAAATAGGTCGAGGAGAAGACCAGGGCCGCCGCCGCTTCCGGTGCGCCAGCGATGGCCGCCAGTATGCCCAGGCCAATGGTCATGAGCATCGGCGCGAGGCCGGCTTTGGTGAAGTCGCCCGAACGCGCGAGGTGGCCGCCGGCGATGTGGCCCGTCTCGTGGGCGATCACCCCAATCAGCTGGTTGGGATTATCGGTCTTCAGGATGAGGCCGGTGTAGAGGAACACCTGTTGGCCGCCCGCCGAGAAGGCGTTGATCTCGTTGCTCTCCACCAGGTGGATCTGGACCGCCTTGGGATTGAGGCCGGCCGCCTGGAAGATCGGGTCGGCCTCCTCGTGCAAAATATGCTCGATCTCGGTGTCCCGGATGATCGAGACCGCGTCGTCCTGTGCGAAGGCCTGGCTGACCGGCGCCAGGAGCACGCCGGTCATGGCCAGGGCGGAGATGGCGAGCCGTCCAGCGGCGAGGAAGCGGGGCATGATCAGGCAAACTGCGTCATGATCTCGTCCGCGCCTCCCTGCTACCGGTCGGGGGCGATTTCAGGGCCTTTCACGACCCCCGTCGCCACCAGCCGCGCTTCGGCGCCGTCGGCGGGGCGACGATCTCGGCCGGGTCGAAGACCGGCTCGGGCGCCGGCGGCGGCTCCACGGGCGCCGTCTCCGGCCTCAATTCCATGACCGCGGCCGGCGGCGCGGCTTCGGCGACTTCGACAACCTGGAGCGCCAACTCGCCGACCGCAGGGGTTTCCGGCGGGGGTGGGACCTCGAGCGGAGGCTCCTCAGAAGGCATCTCCTGCGGGGTCTCGGGCTCGGGCGTCTCGGGAACGCCCTCCGCCTCGGCCGCTGCGCCACGTCCGCGGGTCGCAGATCGCCGCCGACGTGTGCGGGCAGGCTTATCCTCGGGGGGTGGCAGTTCCACCCATGCGTCCTGCAACGGCCCCTCGCCGATCTGCGCGGTCGTCAGATCCGCCGGCGGTCCTTCCGCTGCCTCGAGCGGCTCCTGCCGGGCCTCGACGGGCGTGAGCGGCGGCGCCGCGCCGACATCGGCCGCCGCGGGCCTCGGAGCCTCCGCCAGGGCGACAGTGCGATTGGACGGGCCGCGCCACTCGTAGGGGTTGTCCCCGGTCAGGCGCGCCGGCCAGGACCAGGCGTAGGCGTCGTGCGCCTGACCTTCCTCGCGCGAGCGCCGGCCACCGCGGCGGCCCCGACGGCGGCCCCGTCCCGAGCCAGACTCGCTGTCGCCGTGAGTCGAGGCGGCCGGTCCGACCTCGCCTCGGGACTCTTCGCCACGCCGTCCGCGCCGGCGCCGTCCCCGACGGCGACGTGCGCCGGCATCCTCGTCGTCGCGGCCATCCCCGGCGCGGACGGGTTCGACCTCGAGGTCCTCCTCGTCGTCCTCGTCCTCGATGTTCGCTTCCAGGTCGTCGAAAGATTCGGCGAAGGCTTCGTCTTCCTCTTCCTCCTCGAATTCGATCTCGGCCTCGACCTCCTCGTCAGTGAGGTCCTCCGCCGGGGGTGCGCCCCAGGCGTGCTCGGCCTGATAGGGCGTGTCGGAAACGCGCTCGACCTCGTGATCGGCGTGGGCGAGGGCGTCGTCCAGCGTCACATTGACGAAGACGCCGTTCATCACCGCCAGGCGCGTGAGGTATTCGCGCTTGGAGTTGAGGATGTAGAGGCCGACGTCCTTGGGCACACGCAGGGCGACTTCGCCGCCACCGTTGAGCCCCTCGATTTCCACGGCCCTTAGCGCCGCCAGGGCGCTCGACTCCACCGAACGGATGCGCCCGGCGCCATTGCAGTGGGGGCAGACGTGGGTGGTGCCCTCGAGGATCCCCGTGCGCCGCCGCTGCCGGCTGATTTCCATCAGGCCGAAGGCCGAGATCTTGCCCATCTGGATGCGGGCGCGGTCCCTGGCGAGGCAGTCCTTCAGCGTCTTCTCGACGGCGCGGTTGTTCTTCGACTCCTCCATGTCGATGAAGTCGATGATGATCAGGCCGGCGAGGTCGCGCAGACGCAACTGCCGGGCCGCCTCCTCGGCGGCCTCGAGGTTGGTCTTGAGCGCAGTGGCCTCGATGTTGCGTTCGCGGGTCGCCCGGCCCGAGTTCACGTCGATCGCGACCAGCGCCTCAGTCTGGTTGATGACCAGGTAGCCGCCCGATCTGAGAGGCACGACGGGCGAGTAGATCTGCGAAAGGTGCTCTTCGATCCGGTTCGCCACGAACAGGGGGGCGGCGCCGCGGTAGGATTGGATCTTGCTGGCCTGGGACGGCATCAGCATGCGCATGAACCTGCGCGCCTCGCGGAAGCCCGTCTCGCCCTCGACCCAGACGCCGTCAATGTCCTTGTCGTAGAGGTCGCGGATAGCGCGTTTGACGAGGTCCTCCTCCTCATAGATCAGCGCCGGCGCGATGGAGTGCAGGGTCGTGTCGCGGATCTGACCCCACGCCCGCGAGAGGTACTCGTAGTCGCGCTTGATCTCCGCCTTGGTCCGCTTCGCGCCGGCGGTGCGCACGATCAGGCCCATGCCCTCGGGCACGTCCAGGTCGGCGACGACGGTGCGCAGGCGCTTGCGGTCCGACGCCGCGGTGATCTTGCGGCTGATGCCGCCGCCCCGGTCGGTGTTGGGCATCAGGACGCAGTAGCGCCCCGCGAGAGAGAGATAGGTGGTGAGGGCCGCGCCCTTGGTGCCGCGCTCTTCCTTGACCACCTGCACCAGCATGATCTGCCGGCGCTTGATGACCTCCTGGATCTTGTAGCGGCGCATCAGCCGACGACGGCGGCGTGCGATCTCCTCGTCGACCTCATCTTCGTCATCGCCGCCCAGGGAGTCGGTCTGGTCCTCGGCCGAGGCGCCGCCTTCGGCCTCATCATCCTCGTCGTCATCCTCCTCGGCCTCGCGCAGCAGGGCTTCGCGATCCGCGTGCGGGATCTGGTAGTAGTCTGGGTGGATCTCGTTGAAAGCGAGGAACCCGTGACGGTTGCCGCCGTACTCGACGAAGGCGGCCTGCAGGCTCGGCTCGACGCGGGTGACTTTCGCCAGGTAGATGTTGCCGCGCAGCTGCTTCTTTGCGCGGCTCTCGAAGTCAAAATCCTCGATCTGGTTTCCATTGAGGACGACGACCCGCGTTTCTTCCGGGTGGGCCGCGTCGATGAGCATCTTCTTTGACATGCAATAGGGCTCCGAGGCGCCCGCCCGACCTCGGGTCAGGGCGCCAGCTGGGGGCGCGCTCGCGTGCGGCGTCGACCGGCCGGCCGCCGCGCGCATTCGCACGGCTGCGGATCGGTGACGGACTGAAGGCGGCGCGGCCCATGGTTCTGGTTCTTTCGGACGCGCTCGCCACAGCTTGCGAAGAGCGCGCAGGATAGGTGCGTTCGCGCCAAGCAGCGCCCGCCGTGGCCGTTAGGCGGGGGGGCATCGCTGGAAACTGGCGATGTAACGCATTCCCACAATAGGATAGCCGCCAACAGAATGGAAGGCGGCCTTAGACGCTTCGCCGACCGCGACCGTGAGGGGGAAAAAAGAAATGCGAGCTCTCATAGCGACATGCTGCGCCATGACCGTCACCTGTCTCGGCAGTTCGGCCGCCGCGGGTCCGGCAGAGGGTCAGTCGAAGGTCACCGACATCCCCGTCGAGGGGGTCGTGACGAATCCAGACTGGGTGTCCAAACCGACGGGAGATCAGCTTGCGAACGTCTATCCGGTGGTAGCGCAGGCACTGAACGTCAGCGGCAGGGCGGCGATCGAATGTAAGGTGACGGCACAGGGAGACGCGACCGACTGCAAGGTCCTGGCTGAGGCTCCAATGGGGATGGGATTCGGCGCCGCCGCCGTCTCTTTGGCCCCGTACTTCAAGATGAGACCACAGACGGTGGACGGCGCGCCGGTGGGCGGGGCGATGGTGAATATTCCGATCCACTTTCAACTCGCCGACACGCCAGCGGCTCAGGTCTTGACGTCGCCCGTTGTCGCATCGCCTTCCCCGGCAGCCGTGGACCTTGCCCGCCGGATCGTCGCGGCTTCTGGAAACGCGCCGGCTGTCCCTGCTGAACTGGCGGGGTGGATCGCCACGGTGGAACGGCTCCAGCGGATGGAGACTCCCAACAGCGACGCTGCTCGTGCTCAGCGGGCGGCGCTGGACGCCCTGAAGGCGAGCCTCGCGCAGGCGGAGCCTCAATTCCGTGACGCCCGCGCGCAGGCGATCGCAGAAAGCTTCACCGGCGATGAACTCGCCAAGATCGCGGCCTTCTTCGACACGCCCGCCGGTCAGGCATGGGCAAGCCGCCTCCCTTCGGTCGACGCGCTCGAGGCCAAGCGGACGCTTGCGATCGTGCAGTCCGCCCGGGCGGCCGCACACGAGCGGTATTGCGAGACAGGCCACTGCGCGGTCGCCCCAGCAAAGGGTCCGGGCGGTTCCTGAGACAGCGAGTTAGGGTCGAAGACCCCAATTGGCGAAGCGACCAGCGACCGTTGCGTCCAGTTTTTCGGCGGCCGCCGTGTCAGCCCGCCCGCCCGCGGCGTCGCCGTTCTTCGACCTGGCCAGCCCGCGTCCGAATAGGCTGTCGGCCCCGTTCGAGCCTGCGGCGACGGCCGCGTCATAGTCCTTCACGGCCTGGTCCGCATGGCCAAGGCGCAGTTCAACCAGGGCCTTGCTGTCGAGGAATGCAGGGGCCTGTGGCGAGAGAGCGATGGCGGCCTCGCAGTCGGACAAGGCTTGAGCAAGCTCGTGTCCCCACTTGGCCCGTGTCCAACACCGCGCGTTGAGCGTGCGGCTGCGGCGCGTATCGGTGGGGAACCGCGTGAGAAGGCGGTCGTAGTAGCCGACGGCGGCCGAGAATCGGCCGGCCTCGTCCATTGCCCTCGCGGCTTGCCAGAGGATCTCGGGATCATCAGGCGCCGCAAGGACCGCGGCCTCGAAATCGGTCCGGGCGCCGGCCTCATCGTCAAGTTCAAGCAGCATCCGGCCTCGCGCCGCCATCGCTCGCGACGACTTCGGTTTCAGGCGAAGAGCTCGATCGAAGTCGTTCTTGGCCGACTGAAACTGACCTAGAGCCGCGTAGGTCACCCCGCGATTGTAGAATGTCTTCTCGTTGCTCGGGTCGAGTTCCGTGGACCTCGTGAGGTCGGCGAGGGCGGCGGGATAGTTGCGCTCGACCAGGAACTGGAGGCCCCGCTGCGCAAAGCCTTCGGCCGTGCTCGGCTCCGTGAGCGTCGCCGAAGAGGTCTTCGAAGCGGGGGGCGGTTTCGGCGCGCCGGCGAGCGGCGCTTCGAGCCAGACTGGCTGCTCGTTGAGGGTCTGCAGGGCCGATTCGGCCGCCGGCGCCGCGTCGGCCTGGATCTCCCGCTGGAGACTTCTGTTCGAGACTTCGAGCGTCGCCGTGCCGCCGACGATCGCCGACTTTCGATGATAGACGATTCCGGCGATCTCCCGGTCAACGTCTCCTCCGCCTTCGAGGGTGTAGCCCGCGCCACGGTCCGGCAGCGTGATGCTGGTTCGCCCAGCGAAGAACATCGGGTACGGGATGGCGTACGGAGCGCTCTTGTCGGCGTCGTCGGCTCGCTCCAGGGAGACTTCGCCGCCTAGCTGGCTGTCTGGGATAATGTACTGCCGACCCGAGGCGTAGGTGGTCCAGGTCAGGTGGCCAGTCCCTTCCAGACTGATGCTCAATGTTCTGTTCGCTTCGTCCCATTTCGCTCCGGTGTTCTGAATGGTGATCCAGGGATAGGTCGCCGTGAACGAGTCCCGGAGTTTCTTGTTCAGATCAGCCTTGGCGGTGGCGTCGTAACCCTGGTGAAGCGACAGGGCGAGATCGCCGCGATAAAGCAACGTCACGCGAGTTGGGGCCGGTGCGTTGGGGCCGCCTGTGAGATCGATCCGAGTCTCGATTTCGGCCGCGGGCTCGACCAGCGGAGGCTCCTCGATGGCCTCCAGCTTGGCGTCGCGACCGACGAGGGGCAACGCCCACTGATAGTCCGGTGGGAGGATGTCTTTGATCTCGCGATCACCAAGCCGCGTTCCATCGAGCCAATAGGTGGCGCCGCCGATATGCGCTCGGACGATGACGTGGTCGAAGAAGGCCACGGCGGGGAGGCTCACCGGCAAACGGTCTCCGCCCGTCGTGCTTACGAGCGCTGGCGTCGCGTCAATTCCCAGCGCCCTGAGAAGGGCGATGAGGAGGACCGTTTTGCCTTTGCAATCGCCGAAGCGCCGGGTCCAAGTCAGGTCGGCGGCCGCTGGCGTGTAGCCGCCGGCGCCAAGCTCCAAATAGAAGTAGCGCACCTGCTGTTGCACGAGTTGGAGCGCCAGAGTCGCCCGTTTCTTCGGATCGTCCGTCGTCGCCGCGATCTTCGCCGCCTCTGCACGGACCGCGGAATCCTTGGCAAGATCCGCTGCGCGCTCGTACGCCGGCGTCAGCAGGGCCGACACTTCGCCCCAGTCGCGGAAATCTGTGAACTCCGTCTGCCCTGGATGCTGGAAGCGCGGGGGCGCGCCGGTAGGGGACGACGGGGCTTCGAAATCGGCGCGCTCGACGAGGAACTGGTCGAGGCCACCGGAATGGCTGACGATCGGCTGGCCAAGCCTGGAGCCCATGCGCCATTGCATCGGCCGACCCGACGGCCAGATGGCGCGAAGGCGGTAGCGCTGGGATGGCAGCCCCGACGGCGCCTCGCCGAAGCCTTCGGCGTGTCCCCTGGTTAGTGGGTCTGCGACCGTCAAGGTGAAGGCGTAGTCGAGGATGTCGCCCGCTTGCAGTCCCTCAGGCTGGATGACGGCCGTGAGGGCGCCGTCGAGCATCGAAGTCTCGAGGTTGGGCTCCCTGCGCAGGACCGTCAGGCGGTCCGGCCGGTCGATCAGGTCTATGACCTTGTCTCCGCGCAGGATCCGGGCGCGGTGGATGGTCAAGGTCGCGACATCTGGGCGCCAGGGCATAGAGAACGTCCCCGCCTGCGCCAGGCCTACGGGATCTCGGACCTTGATTGCCCGCTCCTCGTAGAAGTCGGTCGCGTCTGGTCCGAAGCGGATCTGGGCGTCCGAAAGAAGCACTTCGAGCGCAGCCGACCCGCTGGCCGGCGCGGTCGGGATGGTCGCCGGCTGGATCCAGGCAGGCGCCGGCGCAATGATTGGCTTATCGGCCGCCAGCGCCGCGTGGCCCATCCCGAGCGCTAACGCGGCAAAAAGGAATGCTCTTTTCATAGTCCCCCCGCCCAAGCCTAAGCTGGCGGCCAGTCAAGGCAAGGCTCCTTAACCCTTTGGCTACGCCCGGGCGGCGATAAGCGCCGGTCAGTCGCGCGCGGGAGTTTGTGGCGAGCCATGGGCTTGGCCTGGGGTAAGGTGTTGGCCGCCATCGCGATCGCCGCCCTTGCGGCGACGGCGCCGTTGTCGCGCGCCCTGGCCGATCCGGACATTGCCGAGACCGCCTCATTCGGCGTGAGGTTTGGCGGCGACGAAGCGCGCACCCGGCTCGTCCTCGATCTTGGGGAGTCTTCGCCGGGCCAGGTGACGGTGGTCAAGGACGCTGCGCGACTGGAGCTCGACCTTCCCGCCGTCTCGAACGCAAGTGGGACGGGCGTTGGCCATGGTCTGGTCCGTCGCTGGTCAGCGACCGCGAGCGCCGATGGGGCGCACGTTTCGTTCGAGCTGGCGCCCAATGCGTCGATCGAGCGCCGCTTCGCCATTCCGCCATCCGCGCAGATATCGCACTGGCGCTATGTCGTGGATCTCGTCTCCGGCGATCCCCTCGCCGCGCTTCTACCCTCGCGCCAGAACGCCCCGCCGACCGCGCCGTCCGCGCAGGCTGCCGTGGTTACCTCGACCCAGCATCTCGCCCTCGCGGACGCGGGGCAGGTTCAGGCCGCGCCGCCGCGGGCCTATGTCAGCCCTCCTGCCAAGATTGCGCAGCCTCCGGCGGCCACTCCTGTCGCTTCCCCAGCCGCCGTCAGGGCTGGCTTGATGGATGTCCGCACGCCCAAGGTGATCGTCATCGACCCGGGTCATGGGGGCCATGACACCGGCGCTGAGAGCCTCGTGCTCAACGAGAAGGACATCACGTTGACCGCCGCTCTTGCGCTGAAGGCGCGTCTGGAGCGCTCGGGCCGCTACCGCGTCGTGCTCACCCGCTCGGACGACACCTTCATCCCGCTGCCGGAACGCGTGCGCATCGCCCGCGCGGCCAAGGCGGACCTGTTCATCTCCCTCCACGCCGATTCCGCAGGGGAGGATCCGACGCCGCACGGCGCAACCGTCTACACCCTCTCCAATCACGGCGTGACCAGGGTCAACGAGGTGCTCGGGCCGCACGAGTGGTTCGCAAAGGCAGGCGACAAGCGCGCAGACCCGGCTGTGGGCCAGATTCTGCTCGACCTCACTCAGAGGACCACGCTCAACCGGTCCGCCGAGTTCGCCGGCCTGCTCGTCAACCACATCGGCCGCAGCGTGGACCTTGTCCCCCGCGGCCACCGCGACGCGGGCTATTACGTCCTGCTGGCGCCCGACGTGCCGGCGGTGCTGCTCGAGATGGGCTTCATCACCAATCCGGCCGACCAGCTGCGGCTGACCGATCCAGAGCAGCGCAAGGAAATGATGGACGAGGTCGGGGGCGCCATCGACGACTACTTCGCCCCGCGTGCGCAGGTGGCCGAGGCGGACGGGTCGCCTTGACTTCGTCCGGCGGCGCTGACCTCAAATGACGATGAGCGAAAACGATCACGCGGGCAGGGGGCCGCACCTGCGCCGGGTGCTGGGCCTGGTTTTCGGCCTCGCGGTCGTGGTGGGCGGCATCATCGGATCGGGCATCATGCGCGCCCCGGGGGTGGTGGCGCTCGGCATCCACAGTGTCCCGCTGACCCTGCTTCTGTGGGCTGTCATAGGCGGCGTCGCCATGGTCACCGCCATGCCCCTGGTGGAAGCCGGAGCCGAGATCCCGCAGGCCGGCGGCAGCTATCCGATCGCCGCGCGCGCCTTTGGCCCGACGGCCGGCTTCATGACCGGCTGGCTAACCTGGCTACAGTACACCGCCTCCAACGCCTTCATCTCCGTCGTGTTCGCCGAATACGTCCATCGCCTGGGGCTGGCGGGCGAGGTTCCCAAGGCGGTTCTGGCCATGGGCCTGATCGCCGTCTTGACGGGGGTGAACCTCACCGCGACCCGGATCAGCGGAGGCTCGCAGTCGATCGCCAGCGCCATCAAGGGCTCGGCGTTCGTGGTGGTGGCTATCGTCCTGTTCCTCTCGCCGCGCGCGCCGGCAAGCTTCCATCCGGTCCAGGCCCACGCCGCCCTCGCCGGAGCCGCGGCGGTCAGCGGGGTCGTGATGGCGGTGCGGGTGGTCTACCAGACCTACGCCGGCTGGGATGGGGCGATCTATTTCGGCGAGGAGGTCCAGGACGCCGGCCGCAATGTCGCGCGGGCGACCTTCGGCGGCATCGGCCTGGTCACCGCCGTCTACCTTCTGGTCAACCTCGCCCTGTTCCACGTCGTCAGTCCGGCGCAGATCGCCGGATCGGAGCTGGCGGTGGGCGATGCGATACGCGTCTCGCTGGGCCCGGCGGGTGACCTCGTCATCACCGCCATCGGCGTGTTTTCACTGGCGGCCATCGTCAACCTGCAGATCATGGCTGCCTCTCGCATCACCTTCCGCATGGCCGCCGACGGCCTACTGCCGGCGGGGCTCGCCAAGGTGGCGCGCGGCGGCTCACCCTGGCGCAGTGTCCTCGCGGTAGCCGCCACCTCGGCTGTCTTCGCCGGTTCGGGCAGCTATGAGCACATCATCCGCATCTACGCGCCGTGGAGCATCGGCAGCATCCTGATGATCTGCCTTTCGAGCATCGCCCTGCGCTACAAGGAGCCGGACCTGCCGCGCCCCTACCGGGCGCCGCTGTTCCCCTGGCTTCCGGCCCTCGCGACGCTCGCCCAGGCGGCGCTGATCGCCGTCGTCGTCATCGACGATCCGGCGTCCGGACTGTGGTCGGCGCTGGTCATCGCCGCGCCACTGCCGATCTTCCTCTGGGCCACGCGGCGTCGTCGCCTGAACGCGGCCGCCTGAGGCGCGCTTCACCGCCTGCATCCCCCGGCGTAAGCTGCCGAAAAACACACGAGCGTTCGGGAGGCGCCGGATGGACCAGGACCTTGGCCATGCTCCGCGGCTCTATGCAGACGAGGGCCAGCCGCTCGAAGTCCGGGTCGAGGATCTCGTCGCCCGCCTGACCCTGGAAGAGAAGGCGGCCCTGATGGCCGGCGCCGCGTCCTTCACCCTTCAAGGGGTGGAGCGCCTTGGCGTACCGGCGATCCGGATGACAGACGGGCCCACGGGGGTGCGCTCGAACGAGGGTGAGCCGGCGACGGTGTTTCCGGTGGGGGTGGCGATGGCCTCCACGTGGAACCCGGAACTCGTGCGCGAGGTCGCCGGCGCCATAGGGCGCGAAGCCCTCGCCCTCGACAACCAGGTCGTACTCGCGCCGACGATCAACATCGTTCGCACCCCGTTGTGGGGGCGCAACTTCGAGACCTTCTCCGAGGATCCGTTTCTCGCCGGCGCCCTGGGAACCGCTTATGTCGAGGGGTTGCAGGATGAGGGGGTCGGGGCCTCGCTCAAGCACTTCGCGGCCAACAACCAGGAGCACGGTCGCATGACCGTGAGCGTGGAGGCGGACGAGAGGACCCTGCGCGAGATCTACCTGGCGGCCTTCGAGACGGTCGTGAAGGCCGCCAACCCCTGGACCGTCATGGCCTCCTACAATCGCATCGGGGGGCTCTACGCCACTGCTCACCCCTGGCTGCTTCAGGAGCTGCTCAAGGGCGAGTGGGGCTATGACGGGGTGGTAGTCTCCGATTGGGGAGCCGTGCACGACACGGTGGGTCCCGCCGTCGCCGGCTGCGATCTCGAAATGCCCGGGCCGCCAGCCTGGTTCGGCGACAAGCTGCTCGCAGCCGTACGGGCCGGGCGAGTTCCCGAGGGCGCCATCGACGAGTCTGCCCGCCGCATTGTCCGGCTGATCCTGCGCACGGGCGTGCTGGACGGGCGCCCCCGCCCGTCGGGCGAACTGCGGTCGACGCGCCATCGCGAGATCGCCGCGCGGGCGGCCGAGGAGGCCGTGGTCCTGCTCAAGAACGAGGGAGAGCTCCTGCCGCTCGATCTGTCGCACGTTCGATGCGTCGCAGTGGTCGGGCCGAACGCGGCTGTGCGGCGCATCCAGGGCGGCGGCTCCTCTCAGGTTCGCGCCGCGCGAGAGGTGTCGCTGTTGCAGGCGATCCAGGAGGTGCTGGGAGAGCAGGCGCAGGTCCGTCACGCCGAGGGCGGCGACAACGAACCAGTCCCTCCGCACGCCCGCTCCGGCTTCTTCAGCATCGACGAGGCGCGAAGCGCGGCCGGCTTCATGGTCGAGCGGTTTGCCGAACGCGGTCTGGAGGGCGAGCCGTTCGAAACGGCGCCGGATCGTTCGATCGGCCGGCTGATCTCCACCCACAACCATCTCGATCGCGAGATGGGCCTGGGCGCGGTCCGTTGGACCGGCTGGCTGTGGCCCGAACGGGAGGGCCGGCACGAGATCGGCCTGCGGGCCGCCGGGACCGTCAGCCTTCGCCTCGCCGGCGAGACCCTCATCGACATGTCCACGCCCGGCGCGATCGACACCCTCGACGTGTCGGGAAGCCGGGTTCCCCGCCGGGTGGTCGGGGTCCATCTGGAGGTCGGCCGGGGCTACGAGATCGTGGTCGAATATGTGCGGCCCCCGAAGGAAGACCTGCCGCCCTGGGAGTATCTGGGCCTGGGCCTTCGCCAGCCGCGCGGTTCCGTCGAGGAGGCCGCGGCCGTGGCCGCCGGGTGCGATGCGGCCATCGTGGTGATCGGGGCGGCCTCGGTCAGTGAGGCGGAGGGATATGACCGCGAGGGCCTCGAACTTCCCGGCGACCAGAACGGCCTTGTCGAAGCGGTGCTGGCGGCCAATCCGCGGACTGTGGTGGTCCTGACCAACGGCGCGCCCTACGCCTTGCCGTGGATCGATCACGTTCCCGCGGTGGTCGAGGCCTGGCTCGGCGGAGAAGAGGGGCCCCACGCCACCGCCCGCATCCTGTTCGGCGCCGCCTCGCCGTCGGGTCGTCTGCCGATCAGTTTCCCGCGCAGGCTGGAGGATACGCCGGCACATGGCTGGTACCCCGGCGACGAAAGCGTGACCTATGGCGAGGGGCTGTTCGTCGGCTACCGCCATTTCGACCGGGCTGCGGAGCCACCGCTGTTCGCCTTCGGCCACGGCCTTACCTACACGCGCTTCGCCTATAGCGACATTGTAGCGCCTGAGGTTGTCCCCGCGGGCGCGACGGTGGAGGTGTCTTTCACGCTCAAGAATGTCGGGGAGCGCGCGGGGAAGGAGACCGCGCAGGTCTATGTCCGACCGCGGGGCCCCTCGGTCGAGCGGCCGGTCAAGGAGCTCAAGGGCTTCGCCAAGGTGGCGCTCGAGCCTCGCGAGAGCCGCCGGGTCACTGTGACCCTCGATGCGCGCGCATTCTCCTACTGGGATCCCGCCGGCGCCTGCTGGGTGGCGGAGCCCGGCTCGTACGACATCCTGGTCGGCTGCTCCGCCGCCGACACCGAGCTTCAGGCCACGGTCCGGCTGGACGACTGAGGCTCAGCGCCGCTCGACGACTTCCCAGACACGTTCGGTTGGACGGCAGACCACCGCGCCACGCGCCGTGACCACGATCGGCCGCTCCACCAGGATCGGGTTGGCGATCATGGCGTCGAGGATCGCCTTGTCGGACGCCGCGTCCAGCCGCAGGTCCTGAGCGAGGGCCTCTTTCCTGCGCAGGATGTCCTTGGGGGCAAGGCCCGAGCGGGCAAGGATCTCGTCCAGGACCTCGCGCGTCCAGCCGGTCTTCAGATACTCGACCACTTCCGGGTCGACCCCCGAGTCCGTCAGCATTCCCAGAACCGTCCGGGAAGTGCTGCATCTCGGGTTGTGGTAGATCCTGATCGCCTGTGTATCCACCATTCGTCCCCCCTGAGTCACCCGATTGGGGGCGAAGCGCCTAGCGCCTCGAGGCGAGGGAAGGCAAGGCCTTAAGGGTGTCCGCTCACGCGGGTGTGATTTCGCTAAGCCCACAAAGTAAAGCCCAAGGCCATACGGAACGGAGCTAAGGGCCTATTATCTGCGTTTGCTTGGACGACGGGCGGATCGGCCGCCACGAAATGGCAAGCTAGGAAAGTATCCAATGGGCATAATCGCTTGGTTGGTGCTGGGCCTGATCGCCGGGTTCATCGCCAGCAAGATCGTCAACCATACTGGATCCGGCATGATCATGGACATCGTCCTTGGCGTCGTCGGAGCCTTCGTCGGTGGACTGATCTTCAACTTCTTCGGCGCCAGCGGCATCACCGGATTCAATATCTATAGCGCGATCGTCGCGGTGATCGGGGCCGTCGTGGTCCTCTTCATCTATCACGCGCTGATAGGTCGGCGACGCATCTAGCGACCGATACTCGACAAGGCTAAGAATGCAGGGGCGGCGGCGCCAGGAGTGGCGCCGCCTTTTTGTTTGGGCCTGTGACCAGGCCCGGCTCGACCTTGGAGATGGGGGATGGCGAGGCGGCAGGCCGTGCTCGGGATCGAGGACGGCGCCTTCTTTCATGGCGTGCGCAAGGTATTCGCCGGCGTCGACTTCCTGCTCGACGACGCGCGCACTGCGCTGGTTGGCGAGAACGGCATAGGGAAGTCCACGCTGCTGCGCTGCCTGACAGGCGAGCTGGAGCTCAATCGGGGCAAGATCATCCGGTCCCGCGGGCTTCGGGTTGGGTACGTGCCGCAGGAGGTTCCGACAGAGCTGCTCAATCTGACGGTGCGTCAGGTCATGGAGCGGTCGCTGCAGAAGATCGAGGCGGCCGGGGAGGACTGGCGGATCGACGTCCTGCTGGACGAAATCGGCATGACTGCGGAGACCGCAGAAGCCTCGTTCTCGACCCTGTCCGGCGGATGGCGGAGGCTCACCTTGATCGCCTCGGCGGCGAGGCTCGAGGAGCCCGACATCCTCATCCTCGACGAGCCGACCAACCATCTCGACCTGGGCGCGATCAATCTCCTGGAGAGATGGCTGCTGGACGAATTTCAGCTCCCGATGCTGGTGGTCTCCCATGACCGGGCCTTCCTCGACAGGGTCAGCACGCGAACCCTCTTCCTCCGCTCCGATGGCGCGCACTCTTTCAGCGCGCCCTTCGCGGCGGCGCGCGAGGCGCTCCTGCGGCGCGACGCCGCCGACGCCTCTCGCCGCCGGGTAGAGGAAAAGGAGATCACCCGCCTGGAAGCCGTGGCCGCCCGGTACCACGCCTGGGGCGTGAAAAACCCGGCCTTCCACAAGCGCCAGAAGGCGACCGAGACCCGGATCGCCCGCCTCGAGGCGGTGAAGACCAAGGTCCACGTCGCGAGGGAGCGGCGGCTCGAGATCGCGGACGTGGGACTCGAAGCCAAGGTCGTGCTTCGCGTCTCGGCGCTGGACGTGACGACGCCCGACGAAACCCGCAAGCTGCTCACGGTCGAGAGCCTCGCCATCGCCGCCGGCGACCGGGTTGCGCTCCTCGGCCCCAACGGCGCTGGCAAGAGCACCTTGCTCACGATCCTGGCGCGGTCCTACGTCCCGGGCGCGCATTACGATCCATCGGCGAAGATCCGGTTCAATCCCGGCGCGCGCCTCGCCTATTTCGACCAGGCGATGACCGATCTGCCCCTCGCCTCCAGCCTGATCGACTTTCTCCAGTCAGCGCCCGGTGTGACCGAGCGCGACGCGGCGCGTCAGCTCGCCCAGGCGGGTTTCGCCTTCAACCGCATCCGCGAGCCAATTGCTGTCCTCAGCTATGGGGAAAGGGCGCGGCTCCTGTTCCTCAGGCTGAAGCTGGACTCAGCCAATCTGTACGTGCTGGACGAACCTACCAGTCACCTGGACATCGAGGGGCAGGAAGCGCTGGAGAGCCAGCTCGACGAGGCGGACGCGGCCTGCATTTTCGTTTCCCACGACCGTTGGTTCACCCGCGCCGTGGCCACCCGTTACCTCGAGATCCGCCGCGGCCGGCTGGTGGAGGTGGATAGCCCCGAGCCCTTCTTCGAAGCGCAGGAAGCCTGACGCCGACTGTCGAAACGACCACCTAGCCACGCGCGCTGTTTCGTGGTCGCCTGTCTTCGTTCCAGATGGAAGGCCCTATCTCGTCGGCGGGCGCGCCCCGACGTCGCCGTGCGGCCGGAGCGGAGGCGAGGGATGCAGGGCAAGACTGTCGTCATCACCGGCGCGACATCCGGGATTGGCGCTGCGGCGGCGAGCGCCCTGGCGCGCCAGGGAGCCCGCATCGTTTTCACGGCTCGCGATGAAGCCAAGGCGAAGGCGACTTTGGACGAGCTCACCCGCGCCAACCCCGACGCGGCCCATGACTTCATCATCGCCGACCTGACGACGCTTGCCGCCATGCGGGAGGCGGGGAGGGCCTTGTTGTCGAAGGCCAGGCGCATCGATGTGCTCGCCAACAACGCCGGCGTGATCGTCCAGTCGCGCGAACTCACCGCCGACGGCCTGGAGATGACCTTCGCGGTGAACCACATGGCCTATTTCGTGTTGACCGAGGTGCTGCGGCCGGCGCTGGCGCCCGACGCGCGGATCGTCAGCACCGCCTCGGGCGCCCACGCCGCTGGCCGCCTCGATTTCGACGACCTGACCTTCGAGCGCGGCTATTCGGCTTTCCGCGCCTACGGCACATCCAAGCTCTGCAACATCCTGTGGACCCGCGAGCTGGCGCGTCGGCTGGAAGGGACGCGCATCACCGCGAACTGCTTCCACCCCGGCGGGGTCAACACCCGCTTCGGCGACAACATGTCCGGACTCGCAGGCGCGGCCTTCGGCCTGCTCAAGAAGTTCATGCTCTCGCCGGCCCAGGGCGCGGACACCCTGGTCTGGCTGGCGGCTTCCGACGACGCTGAGGGCCTTTCAGGAGGCTACTTCGCCAAGCGACGCCTGGCGCAACCCACGGCCGCCGCGAGGGACGACATCGCGGCGCGACGGCTCTGGGAAGTGAGCGTCCGCCTGGCCGGAGCGCCCGCGAGGGTCTGAACTCGGAGCGTCAACCGCGATTGGCGGGCAGCGCCTTCCAGTGGAATTCGCAGAGAGGGCACACGCGATCGGACCCGTCGCGCAGGTCTTTGAGCCAGGCTCGACCGTTGGAAAGGCTGATCACCCGATAGATCGGGAACCCGCCGGCTTCCGCGGAGATGAGTTCGCCTTGATGGACCTCGCTCTCGTCGGCGCGGTCCAGATAGACCCATTCGATCTCGCCAGCTTCGCCGGCCATGGAAGTCCTCTCCTCATGCGGACCGTCCCAACAAGGTCGGCCGATGCTCTCTCTTTGCGCCCCCGGCTATTAAGTTGCGGTGAAACGATCGTTCATTCCTGGTTCAGGATCGCACGGCCAGGGCGCCGCCCCGCCTTGACAGGAGGGGACCCTCATGGCCCTTGCCCGGCCTTCCTCTCACTCTTTGCTGACCGGAATTCCCGTGACTTCGCCGAGCCATGCTTATCGCACCCACACCTGCGGCGCCCTGCGTCTGGCCGACGCGGGACAAAATGTGCGCCTGTCCGGCTGGATTCACCGCAAGCGGGACCACGGCGGGCTGATGTTCGTGGACCTGCGCGACCACTACGGATTGACCCAGCTGGTCGCGGACCCGGCAACGCCCGGCTTCGACCTGCTCGAGCGCCTGCGTCCCGAGAGCGTGGTCCGCATCGACGGCGAGGTTGTCCCGCGCTCGGCCGACACCGTAAATCCGGGCCTCTCGACCGGTGAGGTCGAGGTGCGCGTGCGCCACGTGGATGTGCTCTCCGAAGCGGCCGAGCTGCCCCTGCCGGTGTTCGGCGAGCCTGACTACCCCGAGGACATCCGCCTTAAGCACCGCTACCTGGACCTGCGCCGGGACACCCTGCATCGCAACATCGTGCTGCGAAGCCGGGTGATCGACTCGATCCGGCGCCGGATGGTCGATCAGGGGTTCCTGGAGTTCCAGACGCCCATCCTCACCGCGTCCAGCCCCGAGGGCGCGCGCGATTTCCTGGTGCCCTCGCGTCTGCACCCGGGCAAGTTCTACGCCCTTCCCCAGGCGCCTCAGCAGTTCAAGCAGCTCCTGATGGTGGCCGGCTTCGATCGCTACTTCCAGATCGCGCCGTGCTTCCGGGACGAGGACCTGCGCGCCGACCGCAGCCTCGAATTCTACCAGCTCGACGTGGAGATGAGCTTCGTCACCCAGGCGGACGTCTTCGCGGCGATCGAGCCGGTGATGCACGGCCTCTTCGTCGAGTTTGCCGAAGGCAAGCGGGTGACGCCGATGCCGTTCCCGCAGATCCCCTATCGCGAAGCCGTCTCCAAGTACGGGTCGGACAAGCCCGACCTTCGCAACCCGATCATCATGCAGGATGTCTCGGACCATTTCCGCGGCGGCGGATTCGGGGTCTTCGCCCGGAGCCTCGAGGCGCCGGGGCGGGCTGTGTGGGCGATCCCCGCGCCGGGCGGCGG
>Ga0210396_10002014_pt1 | contig 20988 bp, 16 predicted proteins | sample IncBWH17OmetaG_FD_155466 | JGI IMG/M metagenome (GOLD analysis project Ga0210396, IMG submission 155466) | Forest soil microbial communities from Barre Woods Harvard Forest LTER site, Petersham, Massachusetts, United States - Inc-BW-H-17-O ... | reverse complement strand
GCCCTGGACGCGAGCCGAGTGCGCTCTTCTCGTACAAGAAGCCAGCGAAAATATCGAAGCAACCGGTGGGATGCGCGGCGATGTGTACAGCCTGTACCTGGCCCTGCAAAGCGAATTGCAGGGGGATAGTGAAACGCTGGTGGGAGCCGGCGAAGGGGCCGTGCATTGGGAGTCGCTCTACGCTGGCGTGACGGGAATTAGTGGCCCACCCCTGAACGACAGCTATCATTTCGGCCAAACGATCATCAATAACTACGGCCGCCCTTATCAGGAAGGCTTCAATAGCTACGACGGCTTTTCCGGCTACGCCACGGCAGGGCGTTACACGATCTACGTTCGCGGCGAATATCAGCACGCTCCTTCCGCGCCTGCGTATTCACTGCCGATACGACAATTCATTGCCACGGTAGACCAAAATCCTCTGCAACCGGCGACGCCCTTCGCAACCGTAAATCAATTCCGCCTTCTTGACACTTATGTATCGGCCAACGTCGCAAATTGGAATTTCGCTTTTGGCAAACAGAGCCTTTGGTGGGGGCCCGATTATGGGAGCGCCCTGATTTTCAGCGACAATGCCGAGCCGATTTATATGTTCCGAGCGAGCCGCATCGTACCTTTCACTCTCCCGTGGATCTTCGGCCGGCTCTTGGGTCCGATGAAGCTAGACGCCTTCTTCGGCAAACTTTCCGGCAACGATTTTCCGCCGCGGCCGTTGATTCATGGAGAGAAAGTCAGCTTCAAGCCAACAAAGAATCTGGAACTGGGATTCACGCGCATGGCACAGATGGGAGGGGTTGGTCGCCCGCTGACACCGGCCGCTGTGTTTAACAGCTACTTTGGTATCCGTAACTCCGACACGTATGCCGCAAATGCCAATCCCGGCAAAAGAACCGGCGGCTTCGATTTTTCCTACCGCCTGCCCCTGATGCGTGACTGGGTTTCGATATACACCGACGCTCTTTCGTCCGATGACATTTCCCCTTTCTCATCGCCACGCCGCGCTGCCATTAACCCTGGCATTCACCTGGTACGCTTTCCAAAAATTCCGCGCTTGGACCTGCGCGTGGAAGCTGTCAATACCAATACTCCCTCCTCCAGCCGTGGCGGGCATCTGACTTACTTTGACTTTTTCTATCACGATCTCAGCACAAACAAGAACAACTTGATCGCGAGCTGGATCGGACGAGATGGCACCGGCATTCAGGCGTGGAGCACTTACCGGTTTGGGGCACGGAACAACTTGCAGTTCGGCTACCGCCACGCCACGATTTCCCGCGATTTCATCACAGGCGGAGAAACGGTGAACGACGGCTCCGCGAAATTTGACTGCTGGCTGGGTGGCAAAGTGAGCGTTTCGACGGCAGTGCAATACGAAAAGTGGTTCGCTCCCATTTTGGCGACCACGCCCCAAACCAATTGGACTTCGTCCGTCGGGGTTACTTTCTGGCCCCACCTGGAAGCCAAGCTGCCCTCGTTCTTGGGAACGCAAAATTAGAAAACGAGCATGCGAGATGAATTAACGCCGCACGGATACTGAATTCCAGAATAACGGCTGCGAAGCCCTCGAATTCGAATACGTCCCGCACGGTGAAGCACATGAATGCGGTCTTTGTGTGACGGATGCTGCTTCTGCCGCGCTGGCATGGTGCCAGTAGCGGGATTATTGCTGCAGCGAAAAAGAACCAGCCGCCTGCCCGATTAAGTTGCGGTGGGCTATTAGGAAAACATGCACGACTCCAGCAACCGGATAGTACTGACGGGCGGTGCCGGCTTCATTGGTTCTCACGTCGCCGAGGCTTTGCTGCGTCGTCGATCGCAGCTCACCATCATCGACAGCTTGGATGACTTTTATGCTCCGGCCTGGAAAAAGGCCAATCTGGAAGCCGTTCGTCGCCTAGGGGAGTGCCAATTCCTCCAAACAGATATCTGCGATTTCGAGAGTGTTCGAGCAGCATTGGCGGCCGTTAAGCCCGATGTGATCGTTCATCTTGCCGCGCGAGCTGGCATACGGCCTTCCATCGAGCAGCCTCGCCTATATGAACAGGTTAACGTCAGCGGCACTCTAAACCTCCTGGAAATCTGTCGGCAGCTAGGAATACCGAAGTTCATTTTCGGCTCGTCGAGTTCTGTCTATGGCGCTTCAAACCGGATTCCATTTTCCGAAGAGCAAATGGAAATAAAACCCATTTCACCTTATGCCGCGACGAAACTGGCGGGTGAGATGCTGTGTTACACCTACTCGCATCTCTACCGTTTAAGCGTCGTCTGCTTGCGCCTTTTCACAGTTTATGGACCTCGCCAGCGACCGGATCTAGCCATTCACAAATTTTTCGCTCTGCTCGAAGCAGGGAAACCCATTCCTTTTTTTGGCGATGGTTCCAGCGGGCGTGATTACACCTATGTGAGTGACATCGTCTCGGGCGTCCTTGCTGCGCTCGACTATGCGCATCCCGCCAGCGCCGCCTTACCGTTCGAAGTTTTTAACCTCGGCAACTCGCACCCGGTCAATCTGGGCGAACTCGTCGCTGCACTCGAGCGAGTCAGCGGACGAAAAGCCCTACTCGACAAACAGCCACTCCAACCCGGCGATGTTCCACTCACTTGGGCGAGCATCGAAAAGGCGGGCCGTTTGCTCGGCTACAAACCTGCTACGGCCCTCGAAGAAGGGTTACAGCGATTCGCTGAGTGGTATAGGTCTGCTGACCCCAGTCGTCGTCTATGACCTAAGGTCCTGCCGTGCTTTCTGCCGTTCCCGGGTCATGGAAAGCATGTGACGCGGCAAAATCGGGGAAGACATCCTTGAGCCTTTGTTATGACCGGAGAATCAAGAGCGGGCTGTCAAACCTGAAGAAAGAAATCTTATAAACGCTCTGCTTTCCCAACGCTTATTTCCTTCAGACAATTCGCGGGAGTGGGACGGACCGAGCCTTGCTGACGAAGCCAGTCTTGAAAGACAAGCACGTCCCAAAGCAAATACTGCCAATTGTGATGGCCGGATATGTGTTCATGCCATTTTTCACGGATAGAGTCTGAGTTAAGTAAGCTATGTTCAGACAGGCTTTGTTCGGAGAGCAGGCTCTCCGCCCAATCGCGGAGCGGACCACGCAGCCAGCGATCAATGGGCACGCCGAAGCCCATCTTTGGCCGTTCGATGAGGACGGGAGGGACATATTTGTAAAGGATCTGACGCAAGATCCACTTGTTCTCGCGGTTCCTGATTTTGAGAGACAAAGGCAAAGTCCAGGCAAACTCCACGACGCGATGATCCAGAAGAGGAACGCGAGCCTCTAAGCTGACCGCCATACTGGCGCGATCGATTTTCGTAAGGATGTCATCGGGCAGATAATTGAGCATATCTGTGAGCATCATGACTTCTTCAATGCTTGTGGAACCAGCGGACAGATTCTTGATGCACCCGCGAACAGAGTTCGGCTCATGCGAGCTCGTCACGAGTTTCTCAGGATTTGTCCAATGCGAGAGCGCTTCGTAATAGAGGGCTTGCGGACTATTCAGTGCCAAAAATGTGGCGAGTTTTTGCGCTTTGTTGCCGGGAGCTCCATGATGGAGGCTTTTCGGAAGAATCGGGCGCAACAAGCGAAAAGCTCGGTCGATCGAAGCGGGCCGAATTGCATGGAGAAGGGACGAGCCGGCGTTAAGCAGTGGCGTCGGAACAAATCGAGTGGAATTCCAGATTCTGCGAATCAATGAATAACGGTTGTAACCGCCGAATAATTCGTCTCCGCCGTCGCCGGAAAGACTGACGGTAACGCTGCCACGCGCTAATTTGGAAACCAGAAAGGTAGGTATTTGCGAAGAATCCGCGAAGGGCTCATCGTACATGCGTGGAAGTAGCGGAACAACGTCGAGAGCATCCTTAGAGGTAAGATACAGCTCAGTGTGATCCGTGTGCAGATGCTCGGCGACTTTGCGAGCATCCACAGCCTCGTTATAACCCTGTTCATGAAATCCGATCGTGAAGGTTTTGACGGGCCGTCGACTCTGAGCCTGCATCAAGGCTACTATTGTGCTGGAGTCAACGCCTCCCGATAAAAATGCACCCAGCGGAACGTCGGCAATCATGCGTAAGCGCACGGCTGCGAGGAGGAGTTGATGCAGTCGATGGACTGCATCTGTGTCGCTGGCTTGTAAGGGCGATTTCTGTCCTCTGCGTGCGACGTCTTCTCCGGACCAATAACGATGGACTACGGGAGTGTTCGTTGGAGAGTCGAGCGTGAGCATACAACCGGGTTGCAATTTCTGCAGTCCCCTGTAAATGCAGTGCGGCGACGGTACATAGTTATGCCGCATGTAGAGAGCCAGTGCGTCGCGATCAATGTCTGCTCGGAAATCAGGATGCTGCTGGACCGCTTTCAGTTCAGAAGCAAATACAAAGGCATTGCCAGCCCGACCGTAATACAGCGGCTTGATACCCAGACGATCCCTGACAAGATATAGTCTTCGCTCCTGGCGATCCCAAAGCGCGAAGGCAAACATTCCGACGAAGCGTTGAACAGCAGCTTCGACGCCATAACGTTCAAACGTCTCGAGCATCACTTCGGTATCGGAATGTCCCCGCCATTGGTGCGAGCCGTGCTCGGCACGTAACTCTTCGAAATTGTAGACCTCACCGTTGAAAACCATCGCGAATCTGCCCGAGGCGGAAAACATCGGCTGATGGCCTTGGGGCGAGAGGTCAACAATGGAGAGCCGACGAAAGGCAATACCGATCCCAACGGCATCGTCGTGGAAGGCCCCCGAGTCGTCTGGGCCGCGATGCGCCAGCGCCGCACCCATTCGATTCAGCAATTCCAGGGGATGCTCGGCGGCGCGCTTAGATTGCCAAAAACCAGCGATGCCACACATGAGTGTTGGATGCCTCTTAACCTTTGATTTTTGCCGTTCGTGGCTCGATCATATGCTGAAAGTGTCATTTTCCAGAACCTCGCCTCAGGGGACGACCTCGGCGTGGAAGACTCAGATCACAGTGAATCAACGTGGATGTCTTCAACTAATTTATAACAGCGACTTCCGACGAATTCCTGGACAATTTCTGGGTAAGATGATCGTACATAGTTTCGAATCGGGCCGAGACAATCTCAATCGAATATCGTTCCTCGATTCGGCGCCTGGCTAACGCCGCGAGCCTCGACCTTTCCAAAGTCCCCTTGTTAAGCATGGTTCGCAGACCGGCGGCGAGCGCCGCCGGATCACCAGGGCCAACCACAATGCCTGTATCACCGACAATTTCGGCGGCATCTCCTACGTCTGTGACAACACATGGAACGTTCATCGCCATTGCTTCACAAACCACATTCGGAAAACCTTCAGCGGTGGAAGATAAACAAAACACGTCCATGGCCGCCAAGCATTCTGGAATATCCCTACGTTCGCCTGCGAGCACGAATTTATGTGTGAGTCCACTTTCTGCGACCCAGGAACGCAGCCGTTGATTCCCGTCAATAAGGTCACGTCCTACCATTAAGAATTTCACGTGCTCAACATCGGACGCAAGCATAGCCGCGGCACGGACGAAGTTCCTGTAGTCCTTCAAGGGATCGAATCTTCCAACCGTTCCCACAACAATATCGCCTTCATCAAAACCAAGGAAAGCACGGGCCCGCAGTCGAAGCACGCGGTCTCGGTCGAATGTTCGCAGATCATATCCATTCGGGATCACAACCATCTTCGTTCGGTCGTAGCCCTTTTCGATATGGACGATTCTCGCAGACTCCGCACAGCAGAGGATCACACTTGGCACAAATCGAGATAGCCAGGAACAAAGCGATACAATCATTCGCGTAGTGGATAGCAGTCCACGCTGCGGGATAGCAGTGCATCGGACACCCCAGATCACATGCCGATTTCCAGCCAAACGCGCCGCTAAACCGCCGAGCAAATCGGCATGGTACATCCAAGTCTGGACGACGTCGGGGCAGACAGCGCGAATTCGATTCATGAGCTGCCAAACCACGCGGGGACCCTTAAATAGGGAACGCATTTCCAGGGCTTGTACTGGAATGCCTAAATCTTGCAGTTGCTGGCCCACTTCTCCCAAGTTCTTGAGAACGATGACCGAGTGCTGATATTCAGGTCTGTCCTGGTGGGCTCGGATCAGGCGCTTCAGCATCGTTTCGGCGCCGCCGGTGTTGAGGCTTGTGATCACGTGCAGCACGCGAGTCAAGGAATCGCCTCCAACGCCGCCTTGGTACGTTGTACCAGCGTCCCCGTTGAAAAATTCTCCGAGATGCGGTGTCGGACTGCGGCGCAAAGGCTGACTCGTTCAAGGCTCAACCGGTCGAGCAACACCATAATGCCATCCGCCAGCGCCTCAGGGTTGCGGCGTAGTACCAATATACCGGCGTCACCCAGGATTTCGCGAGCGTCGCCAACGTCGGTGGCAATACAGGGAACACCACATGCCATCGCCTCGCCGAGAACGTTGGAAAAGCCTTCTCCAAAAGCCGAAGACGAAACAAGCAGGTCGAGCGCGTTGTACACCGATGGCAAGTCGGCACGGGGCCCGGCCCAAATCATTCTTCCTTCCAACCCCAGCCGACGCGCCTGTTCTCGCAAGTGCGCCACGTAATCATGAGGGCCGGCTCCCACACTGACGAAGCGCATTCCTTGCTTGCGGCCGGCGACGAGCGCAGCGGCCTCCAGGAAAGTCGGATAATCCTTCATGGGGTCCAGGCGGCCGACGATTCCGATGAGCGTTTCCTTCGGCGAGATTTCCCATTCCGCGCGCACCGCCGTGCCTAGCATCGGGTGTGGCCGGAAGCGCTCAACGTCAATCCCGTTCGGGATCACAATGAAACGGTCGTTGCCTGGAAATCCCTGTGACACCGCATACCGCCGCCCAGCCGCCGAATTAGAGATGATGAGATCCGGAAGACGACTGAGCCGTCTTTCAATCCAATAGGTAAGCCGAGATAGCCAATCGTAATGCGCCAGGTCCACGTCGGAGGCCCGCACACTCCACGCCACCTTCAGCTTCGGCAAGCGCACCCGGGCCACGCACGCCAGCAAATTAGCTGCCGGCATGAACGCATACAGCAAATCCGGTTTCTCTTCCGCCAAGACTGAAGATAGGCGGCCCAAGAAACCAACGACGTCCCAGCGGCCGCGCTTTTCCAGGCAGCGCACCTTCACTGCCGGCGACAGCCGCTCGAGAAGCGGACCTCCCCGGTACATCACAAACAGGCTTACGGCATCGCCGGACGATGCGAGCCCGTTGGCCAGCACGATCGTCTGCGTTTCGGCGCCGCCATAGTCGAGCGATCGGATCAGCAGGGCAATCCGTCGTGCGCCCGTCGTCAAGGGCCCGCTTTGCGAACCATGGTCAGACCGCTCGGAAGCTACACCCAAGTCTGACTCATCCGATTGGAGAATCCTGGCCACACGTTTTTTTCTAACCGGCTCGCCTGACAAAGACAAACTCGTTGTTTCCCAAACCGAGCCCTACAGTTCTGAGTTTGAACAGCTCGAACCCCTTCGCCCGGAAGAAATCGAAGACGGCATCGGGCCTCGCCACTTCAAACGGATAACCGCCGAGCCAATCTAGCAAATCGGTCGTATACGCCATACCGCGTGCTTGCTTATATTGCCGGTAGCGGGCTAAAGGACTCCTCCGTAGGAAAAGAACATCTTTGATGAAACATGCGCCTGCAAGGCAGGTGCCGCACGCTGGGATGATCATTAACCGCCACACCAATCCGCGATTGTATCGCTCTTTGATTGCCTTCCAAGCCGAGGACAAATAATCCTGGTCGTTGTAAAGGGCGATAAATAGCTTACCTCCACTGTCCACTAGTGGGATGGTGTTCCCCAGCGCTTGCCACATTTCGCCGGTATGGTGAAGCACTCCCCAGGAATAAACGATGTCAAACTGGCCCAGCTTGGAGAGAAATTCGGAATCCAGGACGCTTCCTCGTTGGATCGTCCAGCTAGGCACGGCGTCGTAGTACCGCCGCTTGAGTTCCTGTGCACAGGCTACACTTTGAAGATCGAGATCGAAAGAATGTACCAATTTTGCTCCGAGACGCATCGCAGCCAAGGAAAACAATCCGCTTCCACATCCGACATCCAGAAATGTCTTCCCGGCGAGGTCAACGACATCGAGCATAGAGCAAAGTGATTTCTCTGCTTCGACAACACGCTCTTCAGTTAAATACTTGTGGAAGCGCTGCCAATTCTTTCCGAATGCAAATCTCTCGGAAGAATCGGCAAGCGCCACATCGCCTTTGGCAACCAGAGTGGATCGGCTCAACATATTCATGTCTCGTTCCATGGCCGGACTAGCAACCTTCGTGACTATCGTCGCGTCGGCATTTCATGCCCGCGGCCCCGCGACGAAAAGGCTGGCCCCGGATCGCCCAAGACCTGATTAGGTTCCGGGCGACATCCTCATCATCGAAACACAGACGACGTAGGGTGAACTTATTCTATTGACCGGTAACCTCATCCCCGCTTTTTCCAACATCCAGGTTGCCCTCGAGATTGCGTTCAAGGCGCGGGATAGCCACAGCCCTAAGAAAGACTGGCGAATTCGGTTCAGATTGAGGACACCGAAATTCAGGAAACAAAAATATTCGCACCTTAGGACTTCCAGTCCTGCAAGCTCGTGCGCTCGTCGAAATGCCCGGGCGTTCAGCGGAACGTGAACGTCATATACTTCCCTCGCCAGGTGTTTTTGCAACCAGCCGACCAGTCCGCTCATATTGGGGATGACAGTAACCATGGTCCCCCCTGGTTTGAGAAACGCAGCGCACGCTTTCAGGCACTCATGAGTCGCCTCGAAATGTTCAACAACTCCGAACGATACGACAAAATCAAAACGACGCAGCAGATCTGGCGGGGGCCGAAAAATATCGGCAAATATTACCTCGCCATCCACCCCCTCTCTGGAGAGAACGGCCCTCGCTTGATCGCAGCCCAGAGAGGAATAGTCTACTCCGGCAACATGAAAACCAAACTCCTTCGAGAAATAGGGGAGCCAGACCGAACATGCACAACCAAGCTCCGCCAGACTGGGTGCCTCACCGGAGTGGCATCGAGCAATCAAGGTTTGCTTGAAAAGTGCATGAAATTTCAATTCCACATGATTTTTCAGCGACCGATCGCCGGGGACGATCGGCCGCGGCAAACGTCCTTCTTGTTGCCAAAGCGAATTCCAATACTCCTTCGTTGCCCTCGAAACCTCCACTTAAGCTCCTCCCTCAACAGACCTTACATATCGGCCTGGGGTTAGTGTTATCCCCGAACGCTTGGGGGAGTGCTTAAAGGAGGAAGGCGCCAGTCGCCAAAATGTATTACGCCTGATCATTTCGTACTTGTGGTGAGTCAGTCGCCAAGCAGCGAGTCAGCTCATTTCTGGCAAGCAGTCGTTTCAGACTGAAGTCTAGACCGACCGCGGCCGCGAAGGCATAGAGAGGAACGACAGGAACTCGAAATCGCGAGTCGGACCCCGGGCCACCGGAAATTGCCAAAAAGTAGAAGATAACCAACAAAATGAGCATGGACAATCGCCTATTGTTTTTCCATAGTACTAATAATCCCATGCTTGCAAAGCAAAATACAGGGATCGTGCAGATCAACATAAGTATCATCCCCACATGCGCGCTTGTTCCCGTCATTTTCCTTAGTCTAACAAGGCCGCCGCCCAAAATCATTTCGGCGTCACCTCGAAGAACGACCTTCGCATAGGCGAGAGGATGCGCCTCAATAATTGTGCGTCCCAGAAGGGAATCGTATTCTGATTTTCGAGGAATTGTGACTTGGGAGCAATCGCTCCCATAGCGGGTTCGAATGTCATCGCATGCTTGCGCTTGTAGTTGTACCTGGCGTCTTTCTAGGTTTGCACTGAAGTCTCCGGAATCGTTAATGGCTAGAGCTCCGGCCGCGCCGTACAGGAGTATATGCTCGCCGGAAATGGTAGACACACCAAAGTAGCCCGTCTCGTGATAGTTTCTGATTGCCCAGCTCAAAGGAAGAATGACGAACGCGAGAGAGAAAGTTACGGCTGCGCGTAAGTTGAAACTTCTGCGAACAAGCAATAGATATAATGTGGCGGGCAGGAAGAAAAGCACATTTACTGGCCGTATCAATGCAGATGCTCCTGCCAGAAGACCTGCAGTGAAGCAATAAATCCCAGGCTTTTTGGATTCTCCGGACTCTGTCCAGAGCAATAACACGACAACTGCGAGAGTCGCAGTAAACAGTATTTCCGTAAGAACCGAATTCGCGGACTCTAGGAAGGGCAAGTCAAGACTAAGCAGGACTCCCGTCAGTAAGGCCGCTCTGCTACTCCTCGTAACTCGAAAGGCAAAGATAGTGGTGCCCAGCACAATCAATGCGCGCGCCAGATGTTGAAAAATGATTAGGTATTTCAAATCCAGATGCATCCATAGAAAAGGCAAGATGAACAGCGAGTATCCGGGCGTGCGCTCTGTCTCAGGGTACCCCGCGGAGTTGACGAATCCGTATCCAGCCAAAATGTTGCCCGCAGGAACTACATAACTCGCAGAGTCAGGGCTATAAAAATCATGGAAATGCTGAAAGAACAGAAAGCTTGTGGAAATCGCTAGAATCGCAACCAGGCCGAGAATTCCCAACATGTCCGTCACGACCAGAGTTCCGACAACGCCGGTTTGTTGATTCTGCACGAGCTTATGGCTTGCCGGTCGTGTCGTAATTGAATCAGTCATTGTGGAGAGATGCCGCCTTGCTTCTGGCGCTCTACAATTATCCTCTATTTAAACAACGGCGGCTCGCTCTTCTCCGCAAACAGAAGCCAGACACCGCACCTGGTAGCGCAAGGCGCTGCATACCTTCTGAGAGAGACATCTCAACTGAGAAGCGTCGGTGGCGCTATCCAGACCTGCAGAAATTTCTTGGGCGATGGGTCGGTCCTGTAAATGGTTTCACTCAATGACGCGGCTAGGTTTGAGTATCGGCACATGTTTTCCCCTGTAGTAGAGCAACAATGCAGTGGTAAGCCACCAGGTCAGCTGTGTCTTCAGCACAAAAATCAGCATGCCCTCACGAAAGTAAACAAAAAACGCCAGAACGAACCACCAATATATCAGCCATCTCACCGTGTCGTCGGGATCCGTCGGTTTGAGACGCACATGGAACCATTTGTAAATTAGACCTAGAACGAAAAACAGGGCAAACATTCCGGGATACCCAAAATTAACCAGTAGATATCCATGCAGACCCAGGGTCTCTCCGCCCGAAAAGCTATCTGGAAGCCGATATCCCAAGATAAATTCATTGATTGCATCGGCGAAGTCGGGGCTCCTTTCGAAACCAAAAAGCTGTGACGGGAGAAAATCGCGCGGCAGACTGGCAATATCGGTCAAGAATCCGAATTGCCACAAGGAGGCTTTCTGAGCGGCGACAAAGTGAATATAGGAATCTGCCAGGCCTTGCAATGCGTTATCGTAGGCTACCTCAGTAAGAACTCGTCCATCTACACCCGCACGAACGGCGACACCAGACAGCGCCCACCAGTCGCTAACAAACAACGATCCCAGGCCCGCAATAACAAATACAAGCAGGAGCACTGCAACCGACACTTTGGTAGAGCGACCCCCGAGCGACGCATAGATGAGATAGCACAGCAGAATAGGATAAATGAACGGTCGCCTGCCCCCAGTGGATAAAGCATAGTAAACAAAGAGCAGCGAAGCACAGAATAAGAAAACCTTGTCACCGGTAGTTATTTTTATCTTCCTGATTCGTTTGCCAAAGAGGACCGCCATAAATAGAACGAATGCGTCCGCCGAAAATTGCATCAAGTGCGTATAGCCGATGTATTTGCTTTCAATGACAAATTCCCCAGACCTTACTTCACTGGCCATCGATATAGCTTCCGATATTCCGCCAATTTGGGCGACATAAACTGCCGTAAGGAAAAGACCAAAAAGAAAGATGATTTTAGCTACGCGCGCGGAATCCCTCAGGGAGAAGACGGTTCGCCCGCCATGAGCGACGACGGGAGTGCCTTTTTTTACCCAGTATCCCAAACAGAACAATAGATAACAAAGAAGGATGCATGACGCTGTCGACATATCGCCCGGCCCAAATTTGTCGTACGCGTATTGTTGCCGTACAACAGCTACACCGAGCCATATCACGTTGATAGGCACGAACACAAAGAGAACGAAGTAGTAACAGTTAAACGCTGTCATCGCGTCCAGGGGCTCGCCACTTCTGCGGCGACGCGATTCCAGTATGACAATCAGAATGCCGAGCAGAACATAGATAAAGAGGGCCATTTGCGTTCAGTCTTCAGGCACTGCGGATGAATAACTGGCCTACGATGCTGCATGTCTATCCCAGGTAAAACGTGTTCGCTGTCATACGTCGGGCGGTGTCTGTATTCTGAGATTTCTTGAGCACCTTCAGCGAACAGACCATCAAGAACAACAGTGAACAGATGTATACGACCGAGGTGGATAGGGCGATGCCGGCAACACCCCAGAAACGCATAAAAGTAAAGTTCAAGATCACGTCGAAGACCAAACTGACCGCCGCTCCAAACATTAGCAAATCGTTGCGCCTTGCAGCTGAAAGGAATTTTACGAAAAGAAGCCCCCAAAGATAGAAGGGAATTTGAATCAGATAGCAGATTTGAACTTTGCTTACCAGCTCCGTGTCAGCAACCGTGAAAGCACCCCGTTGATAAAGGACCCTCACGAGAGGTTTCGAGAACGCCATCAAACCAAGTGTAAAAGGGATGCTCGTCAAGATCACCAAAATGGAATAGCGCTTCAGAGTATGCCGGCAGCCGTTCCAATCCCCTTCCGCGGCCATACGGGCAAGATAAGGAAACGTCGCCGTACCCAGCGCAGTCGCGCCAATCGCAAAAACTCCATTGATAACCCGATTTCCATAACTCAACGCAGCGACGCTGCCGTGGGACAACATGGCGGCCATCGACTTGTCGACAACCAAGGCGCTCCCCATGAGGAATGATCCGGCAATCATCGGACAGCATTGCCGAAGCACGGACTGCACATCGGGAGTAAATCCGCTCCACCTGAAGAGCAATCGAATTCCCTGCTTCTTGAGTGCATTAGCCAGCGCTAGAGTTTCCAAAGCACTCCCAGTCAAGGTTCCTGCCACGATGGCGAACGCACCCACCGACCTCGCCAGCAGGAAGATGAAAAAAATCACGATTAGCGGCGTGACCAAAGGGACGAGCGCGGGGAAGGCAAACCGCTCGCCGGCGTTCAAGACAGCTGTGACATACATCGTCGTTCCATTGAACAGAATGAAGGGGAGGAGGCACAATAAAAGCTCGCGAGTCAACCTCAGTTTAGCAGCTGAGAAGCCCGAGCCAAGATAAGGCAAATAGTAAGGGGACAACAGGCCCAGAATCACCGCGATTACTGACAGAGCAAGAATGTCGAGAAGCAGCACGTTCGAAAACAGTTCTTGCATCGACGCTTCGCTGCGGTGCTTTCGCGCATCGATGAACACAGGAACGAAAGCCGCGCCTAGGGAACTCACGACCAAGCTGACGATGAACGAAGGTAGCAGAAACGCGATAAGGAATGCATCTATCGAGTCATCCCGTCCGAAATATCGCGCAATGGTCAGTTCCCTCGCTGTCATGGCAACGGCCGTCAGAACCCCGAAGCAGGACACTATCAATCCCGCTCGGAATATCTTGGCGTTGGGGCTCTCGGAGAATGCTTTTGATAACACGCGGGAGATTACTTGAATTCCACGGGGGGCCAGCAGTCCACCATTGTCTAGGTAAGGATTCGGATGATCGTTGTTCATCGGCAGTCCAAGCCACCTCGAGGACAATCTACGGCTCAGACGCCCCGTTTGTCGGGGAACGGCGGCTGCTCAACCGACTCCAGATCCTATACACTCTCGACCTCGGCGCATCGCCGTTCTGCGACTCCGCCCAGAGTGCGCGCGCCTTTAGCGTTGCGACGATTTCCTGTGCGAGAACCTTGCGCGGATCGTTTGGGTCGGCATCTTCCCACCTCTTTGCCCCAAACATCCAGATAACCGAAGAACTGATCACGAGAAATGTCCCCAAGAAAACCATCAGTAAGCGGGGAGGAAACGATTTCTTTTCGGGAATTCTGCCCGGATCCAGTACTTTCACACTCGGTGTTTCTTTCGCCTCTTGCACTTTGGCCAGCTCATATTGCTCGGTGAGCAATTCGTACACAGTCTCTTGAATTTTGGCCCGGCGATAATAGTCCGCGTATTGTGCACCGAGCAGAGGCAGATTCCGTATCGTCGGAAAAGGCATGTCGCCAGCCTTTTCCGACGGAGGTGCAACGGGTTGCCCTGGCACGAGGTCTGCGCCATTCGCCGTCTTCCCTTGTTGGCCGCCCAGCTTGTCCAATTGCTTGCGAAGCTCCCCAACTCGGGCGCTCAAAGCCTGGACACGAGGGTTATTGTCCGTGTAAATCTGCCGGAGTCCCTCGAGCTCCGATTGCGCAGCGACCATTTGGCCTGCCAGCGTGCCAGCAGCCTCCAACATGGCCTTGCCTTCTGACTGGATGTCGAGGGTGTTGTTCTTGCTGGAAAATTGTCCCAGCGCGTTGACAGCATTGTCCAAATCCGACTTTACAACGGTTAGGCGGTCCTCCAGAAATACGCGCTCGCGATGCGCTGCTGAGGTAGATAGCTGAGCGACCAGGGAGTTCAATTCGTCGACATATGCATTCGCTATCGCCGCGGCTCGCTGTGAGCTGTGATCCGTTACGCTGATCGAAATGATGCCACTTTTTCGGTCCTCGGAAATCGTGGTTTTCGCGTCGAGTATTTTTCGGGCATCAGTCGCCAAAGAAGTGCCATAAACCTTCTTGAGATCAAATTGCTCAACGATTCGGTTCTGAGAAGTTTCGCTTCTCAACACACCGATGAATAATGCGCCGGAATTTTTCGTTCCGAGCAGATCGCTTGCGACGCCGGCCAAGCCGCCGCCACCCCCCGAACCCGGCAAACCAGCTCCGGCCTTCGCTGCCATCGCTGCCATCATCGCCACGCCCGATGTGGACTGCGGGTCTGGGGGCATAAGCTGAGCGGTGGCAGTATAGGATTTTGGAATCAAAAACACGATGAGCGTGGACCCCAACAATCCTATTGCCGCGGCCCGCACCAACGACCGTCGGCGGTTCCACAGCAAACGTAGGACACGCGCTTGCCGCTCTGCGACGATCGCCGACTCCTGCCCCGCGCGAGCGTGGTCGCCGTTCAGATCAGGCTCAAGCAGGGTCGGATCAGTTGCCGTGGGATTTTCCTTGACACCAATCCCGGTGCCCCTCGCTTGGCCCTCTCCACCTTGTTCTTGTTGCCTTTGGCTGGCGTAAAATGGCAAGCTTAGCTCCCTTAAGCAATTAGCTTAACGCAAGCGTTGTCTCGGGCGCACTAGTTTTTGGGGCTTGCTGCTGCCCCGCGGACACGGTGCGGAACGATGACGGTGTTTTATCCAGCAAGGTCAATCTACGGGTTCTTCCTCAAGGACTCTACCCAGTCCTCGCGAATCCTTATACAGTATCCACCTGAGTAGTTTTAGGTTTGCCCGCTATATACTAAGTTGTGCCCTACTGTCCGGGGGGCTTGCGTCTATGTTATTGATTTGACACAATCTCACGTGGCTACTGGTTTTTGCTGTCGAATGGATGGACCGGTGTTCACAATTTTTGCGAACTTTATCGTCCCCCTTGGGTTGAGCACGGCCATCACCTGGCTTTTCTGCGAGGTGGCTCTGCGCTTTCGATGGGTGCCGGCGCCAGTTGCGGATCGCTTGCCCGTTTCGCCAGCCCCTATTCTTGGTGGCGCCGCCATTTATCTAGCTTTCGTTTCCAGCGCAGTCATCGCAAATCTGTTTCGCACGCCAACCGAGATCGTGTTGTTCATGGCCTCTTCGGCGGCGTTCCTTCTCGGTCTGATCGACGACTTCCGTACTCTGCAGCCTCAATGGAAATTGCTGGGTCAAGCCGTTATTTCGCTTTCTTTGCTTATGTTGATGCCCGAGATCTCTATTACGGGCATCAAATCGCTGGACCTTCTCATTGCGGTCGTATGGCTTGTCGGTATCACCAATGCGTTTAACCTGCTGGACAACATTCACGGCCTGAGTGCGGGCACTGCGATCCTGGTCGCCTGTTTTCAGTCTGCCCTGTTTTTCCTGCACGGAAACACATCGCTCGCGCTATTGCTGCTCGGGTTTGCCGGAGCCACTCTGGGTTTCCTGGTGTTCAACTTCCCCTCTGGGCGGATTTTCATGGGTGACTCGGGAAGCCTCTTTATAGGTTTCTGGCTAGCCTCGACATCTCTCATGGGAGTGAATTCCTGGGGAAGCAAGAACCACATTGGGTCGCTTCTATTTTCGGTATTGATTATGGTTCTTCCCATCGCCGACACAACACTAGTGACCTTGACGCGAAAACTGCGGCGCCGTTCGATTGCCGCAGGTGGAACTGACCATCTTTCTCATCGCTTGGTCGCCTATGGATTTTCTAAGCGCGGAGCAGTCGTAACGCTCTGGTCGCTCTCATTCTTAGTTGGGACCATCGCTCTGTTGACCGTCATTTACGGCGTAACCTCCTTGGTTTCAATGGTGGCTGTGCTTCTTGTCTTTGTGGCGATTTTTGGAGTGTACTTGACGCGCTTTGAATTGCGGTCGCACGGTAGCACCGTGGAGATGCCCGGCTACGCCTTTCGTCCTCCCAGATGGCTAAGCATCTCTCTGGTCGCCCTCTGCGATGTGGTGTTGATCGTCGCGTCGTACTACACGTCATATTTGCTGCGCTTTGATACAAGCAGCCACGCGGACGATATGCGCCTGTTCGTCCGCTCGATGCCGGAGGTAGTGCTTATCAAGCTGGCCGTGTTTACCGGATTGGGCGCCTACCGCCGTTCGTGGCGGTATTTTGGTCTGAAAGATGCTTTTCGGATTGCGTGGTCGTCTGCGGTCGCGTCCGTGACGGCGGTTGCTTATTTCGCGGTGGTTTATCGTTTCGATGGCTATTCGCGTGTCGTGTTCGTGTTGGATTTTTTGGTGTTCACTCTGTTGATTCTGCTCTTTCGGTTTTCATTTCGCCTGTTTGATTCCTATGCTCCCGCAAGACACCGCGTCAACGTTCTGATCTACGGAGCAGACGACCATGGCGAGACGGCCCTGCATCTGGTTAACAAACGGTACCCGCTAAAGGTGGTTGGATTTTTGGACGCGGACCACGCTAAGAAAAACCTATGTATTCACTCCATTCCGGTGCGCGGGAGCTTGGAACAGCTGGACCAACTTTCCAAAAACTGCAAAGTTCGGGCTGTCCTGCTCACCTCAAGTACCACTCAAGAGGAACGAAAGCACCTTCTGGCTGAGTGTCGAAGATTGGGAATTGGCCTAATGCGCATAAAGTTTGAGCTAGAAGATCTAGTGAGCCAGGACGCCACCCTTTGGGAAGACTTTTTCCCTCAAGAGGCCCTGGTCGAACTGAACAGCGCAGAGCAAGATGCTGTGCGGCATCATATTGCGAGGCGGAAAGCCATTCGTCTCGGAGGACTTCGAGATCCCTCATCGAAAGCGATGCAGTAGAAAAGCCAGTCGAGACTTACTCGGCCAAGCACCGGGGACCGATGCATGGGTCCGGTAACCTCCCGTGAAGATTATCCGCATCATCGCGCGTCTTAACGTCGGCGGCCCTGCCATCCACGTGGTCCTTGCCACGCATGAACTCAAGCGGCGCGGAAACGACTGTGTGCTCGTTGTCGGTCCCGTCCCGGAAACGGAAGGCAGCATGGAATATTACGCCGCTGAACGGGGCGTTCCGTTCATTCGCGTTCCGCAGTTGGTGCGCCCGCTTTCGCCTTGGAAGGATTTGGTCGCGCTGTGGAAGATCTACCGCATCTTGCGCCGTGAGAAGCCGGGGGTCGTGCACACTCATACGGCAAAGGCCGGCACCGTGGGCAGAACCGCGGCGGTGCTCGCGGGAGTTCCCGTCATCGTTCACACTTTCCACGGAAACATTTTCGACGCCTACTTTTCTCCGGCGAAGACGCGCTTGTTTCTCTTCATCGAACGTTTTCTGGCGCGATTCACCGATCGGATTATCGCTGTCAGCAAATCGCAGCGCGACGAGCTGATTGACAAATACAAGATTGCGCCGCCGGAGAAATTTCAGATTGTACGCCTGGGGATTGACTTAGGGGCATTTCGCGCGGGGAAAGCGGGGCAGGCGCGCACGAGACACGCTGATGGAGAGCGGCCGCTGGTGATTGGGTGGGTCGGCCGGTTCGTGGAAGTGAAGGACCCGCTATTCTTTGTTGATGCGGCTCATGCCCTCAAATCGCGCGGCGCGCGCGCGAAATTCGTGATGGTCGGCGACGGTCCGCTGCGCTCGGCGGTCGAAACGAGAATTGCCGAGCACGGCTTGCAGGGAGATTTCGCACTTACCGGTTGGCAAAGGGATATGAGCAGCGTTTACGCCGGCATCGATTTGATGACACTAACCTCGCATAACGAGGGCACTCCCGTCGCCATGATCGAATCGATGGCAAGCGGCCTCCCATTCGTGGCTTTAAACGTGGGCGGCATGCCCGATCTCATGGCCGGAGCAGCACAAAAGGGTGAGGGCTTTGATGTCTTCGAGAACGGTATCATGGTGTATCCGCGTGACGTAAGCACGTTGTCGAGTGCCGTAAATTTGCTGCTACAAGATGCGTCACTCAGAGCGCGCATGGGCCAAGCTGGTAAGGAATTCGCGCTCGGTCGATTCAGCAAGGAACGCCTCGTTGACGACCTCGAAACCCTCTATCAAAAACTCGTCCATCCAGAAAGCCTGCCTGAACCTACCGTTTCTTGCCATCACCCTCCTGCACAAGGTTCCCCGCTGCGTCACAACCGCTAGCGATGGATAACACGGGATCTCGCGGGCATTGATTGCATATGCCGCGCTGGCGGCAAAAATGCTTCGCCGATGCGGGCGAAGTGGTAATATTTTGGCGTAGCAGAAAGTGCGGGCGCGAACCGTCGAAGCGGCCCGAACATGGAGATTTTCGATGCTTCGCAAATCCTTGACCACTGCCGCAATTTTCGGGCTTCTACTTGCCGTCCTTGGAGCAGGTTCTCTGCACGCCCAAAATTCTTCCGCTCAGAACGCGGCGCCACCCACGGCCCCGGCTCAGACCCAAGGGCCACGGGGCGCCAGCGTCGCGACGAATCACAAGGCTGATATTCCGGCGTATCACCCTGAGGCCCCCAAAGAACCGCTGCCCGAGACGCTGGACTCCAAGCAATTCCTGGACGCGGCGACGCGGAACGTTTACACGTTAGCCGCCAAGGAAAAAGACTTCCTTTATCAGCAGCCCTGCTATTGCCGTTGCGACAAGGAAGTCGGCCACAAGAGTTTGCTCGATTGCTTCACGGATTATCACGGTGCGCATTGCGTGCTGTGCAAGAAGGAAGCGGTCTTTACCTACACCGAATCGCAGCAAGGAAAGACCGCGGCGCAAATCCGCCAGGAAATCATGGACGGCAAGTGGAAAGACGTAGACCTCACGAAGTACGACGACCCCCTACCTTCCAATTGATTCACCGCCAGGACGTTCCGCTAGTCACAGCGAATATCCCTGCCGGACAGCGCGACTTAAAGCGTCGCATCAAGCGAGAGATTTTCGATCATGGAATCGAGGTCCGACTGCGCTTGGTCGCGTTTCGCTTGAAAGTCCGCCGACTCGCGCTCGAGCGTCTCTTCCAAGCGCTCCCACGAGATATCCAAGAACTATGAATCGCTCCGCGAGATGTATGCCGGCCGTACGTTTCGAGAGGTCCTATCGTGTCTTTGCCTTCCAAGTAATCTCCAGCGCGCCGACTGGTGTGCGTGACCCCTGGTCATTTCTTAAGTCCCGCCAGATCATTGCAGCGCGCTACTCTTCTAAAGGCGAGTCATGTCCGTGATATGACATCTGTGCGGGGATTGTGGCAACTGGTACGAATTTAGAACAATCTAAGCGCGTGGAATACACTAGCGCGACGGATGGACGGTCGGCCGTGCGGGCCAGTCCTGCGGCGCGAATTCAACGCCCCAGAAATGAGGGCTGGGCGAGAGAAATTCGACGCCGACTCGTGTCCCTTTGTCAGACATATCGCCGAGGTAGACGACCCGGCATTCTTGCTCTTCTTCGGTGACGGGGTTGATCAGCACCACTTGCGCGCCCAGTTCCAGCGATTCGTGCAAGTAGAGCAGGCCGCCGTGTGCGTTGATCACGATGGTCTGGCTGTTCTCGCGAAACTTCCGGCCATCGGTGTTTTTACCGGTGGCGCGCACGGGAATGCGCGTAAACACTCGCGAACTGCGACGTTGCGCACTGGTTTGTGATTCAATCATGGTTACCTGGTATCGTGCCTCCGGCACGCGCTCGAGTCAACCATCCGAGTTTCGAAAGTGTCCAAAAAACACAGTCGCAAAAAGCTTGCTGAAATTGCGCAAGGTTGCCTAGAATCGCGAACCGCTGTGTGGTAGGGTTCCAAGGTCTTGGTAGGGAGCCGCACTGTTTACCGGCGCCGTAATCGTAAATTCCTGGCGGAGCACGGAATGAATCTTATCGAATCCATAGAATCGAAGCGCGAAGAGCACCTGAACGAGCTGAAAGAATTTCTGCGCATACCCAGCGTCAGCACAAAAAGCGAACACAAACCGGACATCGAGCGCGCCGCCCATTGGGTGGCGGAAAAATTACGCGCTGCGGGCCTGGAAAATGTGGAAATTACGCCGACGAAAATGCATCCGCTGGTCTACGGCGAGTCACTGCATGCGCCCGGCAAGCCGACGGTTCTTTTCTACGGCCATTACGACGTGCAGCCCGCCGAGCCGCTTGATTTGTGGACCACGCCGGCCTTCGAGCCGGCCGTTCGCGACGGCAAGCTCTTCGGGCGCGGCACGGCCGACGACAAAGGTCAGGTGCATATCCACATCAAAGCGCTGGAGGCCCTGAAAAATCAAGCCGGCA
>Ga0210396_10002012_pt1 | contig 21023 bp, 14 predicted proteins | sample IncBWH17OmetaG_FD_155466 | JGI IMG/M metagenome (GOLD analysis project Ga0210396, IMG submission 155466) | Forest soil microbial communities from Barre Woods Harvard Forest LTER site, Petersham, Massachusetts, United States - Inc-BW-H-17-O ... | reverse complement strand
TATTTCGGGTATAGCAAGAATAACAGTAAGCTAAAGACCTTATAAATACTTCATTCCCAGATAAAACTTCCTTCGAGACCCTTTCGCGAGTTATTAGACCCTTACGCGACTTGTGAAAGGGTCTTTTTTTATACATTTGCAAAATTATGGGACGCATATTTGAAGTACGCAAGCACACGATGTTCGCCCGGTGGGACCGGATGGCCAAGCAGTTCACCCGTATCGGTAAGGAAATAGCCATTGCTGTAAAGACGGGGGGACCCGACCCCACCACCAACCCGGCGCTGCGCCGGTGTTTTCAGAACGCCAAGAGCGTGAATATGCCCAAGGACCGGGTAGAAGCCGCCATCAAGCGCGCTCAGGGCAAGGAAATGGAGAATTACGAGGAGATCCTCTACGAAGGCTATGCGCCTCACGGGGTAGCGGTATTGGTGGAGACTGCCACGGACAACCATGTCCGGACGGTGGCCAATGTCAAATCGCATTTCAACAAATTGGGGGGGACACTGGGCAATAGCGGCAGTGTGAGCTTCCAGTTCAAGAAGATGGGTGTCTTCAAGCTCAAGCCGGAAGGCCTCGATGCCGATGAGCTGGAGCTGGAGCTGATCGACCATGGGCTGGAGGAGATGGGCGAAGGCACGGGCGAGCATGGCGAACCGGTGCTGGTGCTACGGGCTGCCTTTAACGATTTCGGGAAGATGCAGAAGGCGTTGGAAGAAAAGGGGATCACGCCGATCTCTTCCGAGAACGAATGGATCCCGACGAGTACCGTCGAGTTGCCCGAAGAGCAGGTACAGGATGTGTTGAAGCTGGTGGATAAGCTGGAGCAGGACGAAGACGTGCAAAAGGTATTTTACAATTTGAAATAATCATAAAGGCCGCTTTTCAGCGGCCTCTTTTTTTTTATTATTCTGCGACCATCTCCCGGATCGCATCCATGATATCTTCTGCATTGGGTTTGCTGAAATAATCGCCGTCGCTGGAATAAGCCGGGCGATGCGCCTTGCCGGTAATGGTCCGGGGGGCGGTATCCAGCCACCGGTAGCCGCCTTGTTCTTCCATGACTTGATTATAGATATAGGCCGCCGCGCCGCCGGGGACGTCTTCATCTACGATGAGGATGCGGCTTGTTTTTTTCAGGGAGTCCACGATGTGATGGTGGATGTCGAACGGCAGTAGGGTCTGGACGTCGATCACCTCGCAATTGATGCCTTCCGTTTCGAGGGCCTGCGCTGCTTCGCTTACGATGCGAAGGGTGGCGCCATACGAGACCACGGTGATGTCCTCCCCTTCCCGGATGACTTCCGGCACGCCCAGGGGTACGCGGAATTCGAGCAGGTTGGCCGGCAATTTTTCTTTCAGGCGGTAGCCGTTGAGGCATTCGATCATCAAGCCAGGATCGACCCCTTCAAGGAGCGTATTATACATCCCTGCAGCTTGCACCATATTCCGGGGTACACAGATATGAAGGCCGCGTAAAGAATGGAGGATCATCCCCATGGGCGAGCCGCTATGCCAGATGCCTTCCAGCCGGTGGCCGCGGGTGCGGACGATCAGTGGAGCGGTTTGGCGTCCCGCGGTGCGGTATTGCAGCGTAGCGAGATCGTCGCTCAACGGCTGCAATCCGTAAAGCAGGTAGTCGATATACTGGATCTCGGCGATCGGCCGGAGGCCGCGGAAGGCCATGCCGATACCCTGGCCCATGATGGTCAGTTCCCGGATGCCTGTATCGAAGATGCGATCGGCGCCGTGCCTGGCCTGTAGCCCGGCAAAACCCTGGTTGACGTCACCGATCTTTCCCAGGTCTTCGCCAAAGGCCAATACCTTGGGGTTATTCGCGAAGAGGTCGTCGAAATACCGGTTCAATATTTCGTAGCCATTGAGGATGGGGGCATTGTGCGCATACACGGCTTTGACCTCCGGCACCTGCAGAATGTTACGGGCGCCTTCGTGATAGAGGTGGCTATTGTATAGCTTCTCGTTCTCGGTTTTCAGTTCCTGATAGTAGGTGTTTGCATTTTGAGCTGCCGGTGTTTTGCCACCGAGCCCGATGGCCTGATGCAAGGTTTGCAGCACTTCTTTTCTTCCCGGCTCCCGGTTAGCCGCCAGCGTCGAGGCCAGTTTCCCCAGTTGAGCGGATTGTTCGGGCATTTGGGCGGCAATCTGGTGGATCAGTTCCACCGAACGGGTAACCTGCACCCGGATGGGCGCCTGATATTTTTCCCAGGCCAGGTTGCGGCTGCTGCGAATATGCACCTTCGCTTCCGTTTCGATCTCGTTGAGCTCTTCTTCGCTGGCCAGGGCATTCTCCATGATCCATTCCTTCATCTTTTTGATCCCGTCCCATTCCCTTTCCCATTCGAGACGTTCCGGCGATTTGTAGCGTTCGTGGCTACCCGAGGTAGAGTGACCCTGTGGCTGCGTCACCTCTTCGACATGGAACAAGACCGGGGTATGCGTATGCCGTACGGAACGGATACCGGCTTCGAAGGCTTCACACATGCCGGCATAATCCCAGGCTTTGACCTTGTAGATATCGATGCCATTGGTCCCTTCTTTTTTCTGGAAACCCTTGAGCGCTTCCGAGATCGACCCTTTGGTGGTCTGATACTGACGGGGGACGGAGATGCCATAGCCGTCGTCCCATACGAAGATGGCCAGGGGCACCTGTAACACGCCTGCTGCGTTCACGGTTTCCCAAAAATGCCCTTCGCTGGTAGAGGCGTCGCCGATGGTGCAAAAACAAACTTCGTTGCCTTTATTGGAGAGTTCGGTGAACTGTTGCAGCACGGCGACTTCGCGGAAGGCCTTGGACGCGCTGGCCAGCCCCAGCGCTTTGGGCATCTGGGCGGCGGTGGGCGCCAGGCCCTGTGTCAGGTTCTTCCTGTTCACGAGATCCAGCGGTGACCCGTCCGTATCCACGAAAGCCGTCGCGAAATGCGAGTTCATCTGGCGGCCGGCGCTATGGGGGTCATGGCTGGGATCGGGGTCAGCATATAGCTGGGCAAAGAATTCTTCGATAGTAGCCGCGCCAGTGGCGAAGGCGAAGGTCTGGTCGCGATAATAGCCGGCATAGAAGTCTCCGGGTTTAAAGAATTTGGCCATGGCCACCTGAGGAACCTCTTTCCCATCGCCGAAGATGCCGAATTTGGCCTTCCCTGTCAATACCTCTTTCCGGCCCAGGAGGCTGGCTTCGCGGCTCTCGCATGCGGACCGATAATCGTTTAGCACCTCTTCCCTGAACTTATCGAAAGACAGTTTCTCGGGGTCGACGTGATCCAGCACTTCGCCGGGAAATAGATTTTCCATTAGAGTGAATGTTTGAAACCGATAAATAACACGCGTATCTCATTGATTGTTAAAAAAATAAAATAGGCGACAATTTATTGGTAAAACTGGTGTTAAATACTAATTTTATAATTGGCCAAGGGCCAGCAACTTAACGCAGCCAAACTATGAAAAAATTAGCAATTGTGATCAGCCTTTTTACCACCGTTTTGGGTGTCCATGCCCAAGCGGTGAATAATGGGGGGACGGCGGTGACGCCGCCGCCGGATGTTTTAGTCGTCAAAGACAACAGTCACAACTTCGGTAAGATCCCCCAGGGCCGTCCGGCCGTTACCACTTTCGAGATCGTGAACACGGGAACCACCGCCTTAAAACTGGACAATGTGCAGGCCAGCTGCGGCTGTACGACGCCTGTTTGGAGCCGTGATCCCATAGAGGCCGGGGCTACCGCCAAGATCCAGGTGGGTTACAATGCCTATTCGCAGGGGCCTTTCACCAAGACGGTCACGATCATTTACAGTACTAACCGGACCAAGACGCTTACTATCAGCGGCGAAGTGTATGCCGCTCCCGCCAGCTCGGCTCCGGAAAATTCCTCCGTTCAATTATTAAAACAAATAAACTGATACAACCAATGAAGAAGCTATTCCTATTTGCCAGTGCATTAGTTCTTGGGGTGAGTGTTTTTGCCCAGCAGGCCCAGAAGGCCGAAGACGTAGTAAAATTCAAGGAGCTATCCTACGATTTCGGTAAGATCAAGCAGGGGGTGCCCGTAGCGCATGATTTCGCCTTTACCAACACCAGCGACAATCCCGTGATCATCGAATCCGCCATGGCCTCCTGTGGCTGTACGACGCCTGTAAAACCCGAAGGAGCTATCCAAAAGGGCAAAGACGACGTGATCAAGACCGGTTTCAACGCCGCTGTCGCCGGTCCGTTCAACAAAAGCATCACGATCAAGGTGGCAGGGGTCCAAATGCCGTTGCAATTGCATATTACCGGTGAGGTGCTGACGCCGGATGCATATGCCAAATACGAGGCTTCCAAGGGCACCAAGGGGGGCCGCTAGAGCTAAATATATTTTGTGTTGAAGCCTCCGCCCGCGCGGGGGCTTCTTTTTTTATACTTTTGCGGCATGTTAACCATCAGTCAACGCGGAAAACAAATGCCCGCTTCACCCATCCGGAAACTCGTGCCCTATGCCGAGGCCGCCAAAAAAAAGGGGATCAAGGTATTTCATCTGAATATCGGTCAGCCCGATATCGAAACGCCCAAGATGGCGCTGGATGCGGTAAGACACTTCGATTTCAAGGTGCTGGAATACAGTCATAGCGCAGGTAATGAGAGCTACCGGCGGAAGCTTTCTTCCTATTATAAACGCGTAGGGATCGATGTCGATTATACCCAGATCATTGTGACTACCGGTGGCTCCGAGGCGATCCTCTTTGGGTTTATGAGCTGTCTGGATGCGGGGGATGAAGTGATCATCCCCGAGCCTTTCTATGCCAACTACAATGGTTTTGCGGTAGCCGCGAATGTGGTGGTCAAGCCGCTGACTTCGTATATCGGGAATGGTTTTGCCCTGCCGCCTGTAGCCGAATTCGAAAAACTGATCACCCCCCGGACCAGGGCCATCGTGATCTGCAATCCCAATAACCCTACCGGTTACTTGTATAGTAAGGAGGAGATGGAGACCTTGAAAGAACTTGTGGTCAAGCATGGGCTTTATTTGTTCTCCGATGAGGCCTATCGTGACTTCTGTTATAGCGGGACGCATATCAGCGCCATGAATCTCAAGGGCGCCGAGGACAATGTGCTGATGATGGATACGATCTCCAAACGGTATAGTGCCTGCGGTGGGCGCATCGGAGCGCTGGTGACCAGGAATCAGGCCGTCTTGGACACGGTGATGAAATTTGCCCAGGCCAGGCTGAGTCCGCCTTCTTTTGCCCAGATCCTGGGTGAGGCGGCTACGGAGCTGCCCCCGGACTATTTCGATGCGACCAAGGCGGAATACCTGAGACGCCGGGATGTGCTGGTAAGCCGGCTTAACAAGATGCCTGGGGTCTATTGTCCGAATCCCGGTGGAGCGTTCTATGCGATGGCGAGTCTGCCGGTAGATGATACCGACGTGTTTTGTCAATGGCTTTTGGAGTCCTTCTCCTACAATGGGCAAACGGTGATGTTGGCGCCTGCGGGCGGGTTTTATGGAACCAGGGGGTTGGGAACTAAAGAGGTCCGGCTGGCTTATGTATTAAATACCGGGGACCTCGAAAAGGCGATGGACTGTCTGGAAAAGGCGCTCGAAGCGTATCCGGGGACGCGGAGATAGATTTTTTTTTGACTTCGCGTCTTCTTCCGCGGTTTCCATGCATTAAGTTTTTTTACTATTTATTTATAGATTTATTGAAATAGGCGGATTATAGGGGTTTTTGGCAGTTTTTTGGTCTTTTTAAGCCTCATTTTTGATATTATAAAAAATTACATATTTTGTTTGTTAGGATTTTCGGTAAAATATTTTAAAAACATGATCAAATAATTTCCTTTTTCCGGGAAAAACTCCGATCTTGCACTCAGGTAAGAACGGAACAGTGAAATAAGAGTAGAATTTGATAAACCGATTTAGCAATTTAACTTTTTGATATTATTCGGTTCTTTTTTAGGTGTGGCTTGGTTCTTACATTTGTGGGCGCAGCGAGGATGGTGGTGAAGAGAGGAGAGAGCTGCGGCACTTACAACACAGATCTTTCGAAGATTTTTCATATGGCAAGCAATCGTTAGACGGCCTTCTGTTTTCACAGAGGGCCTTTTTGTTTTTGGGCGGGGCGCCAGGCTTGCCTGACACCTCGCTGATGGACTCAACCTGCCGACTTAGACTTCCGGCCGACCAACCGACTTGGCCGACCGTTGGTTTTCATAGGGGCTTCTTGCTTTTTTCGGGCTCTTTTGCTTGCTTTTTACGCCGATTTTTTTCTATCTTCGCACCCCGTTTGAGGGATTTGCCTTCCGGCAGCTTCTTACAGACGGATAACCGGCGAGATAGCTCAGTTGGTTAGAGCACAGGATTCATAACCCTGAGGTCTCGGGTTCAAATCCCGATCTCGCTACATCCGGTACTTTCACCGAAATTTTGAAAGGGCTGCTCCACAACGAGCAGCCCTTCTTCTTACAGAATACTATCGTTTACCGGGCCAACACTCGCCGTGGCTCCTGCTGGCCCGAAAGAACAAGATCAGCATCTACCGGCGCGATCTGAAGGCGTATACCCTTCGCGTTATTTTGGTTACGCCGGATGACACCCTCGCCGGATTGGGAATTGTCCGCATCCTTGACATCTGATATCTTTTTTACCAGGCAACAGCGGGTTGTATCTGGAAATAAGAAATGATGTGATTGACTGGAAAGGGAAGCCCGCTCTCTTTATCGAGAATATAGTGGATCAGGGCCCACACGTCTCCCAAATCACCCGGCTGGAACTGCATTTTGTATCGCTTATTTATAAAATTTAGGATCAATGGCAATATTTCCGCATCAAAATCATGATACAGGTGGTGATATATCTTTATCCATCTCTTATCTTTTCCCGCCAGGATCATTTCATAGCCGAACGAAAGATTCCGGGAATTGGGCGTGTAATCATCATAAATCGTCCAACCATCTTTTGACGCGAGCGCTCTCCAAAGGTCTCTATTATGCAAGTTAACGAAGTCCGTAGTCCCGGTATCCGGCCTTTCCGGATTTGGGTACGTACGTACGTAGCTGATCGTATATCTGGGAACAAACACAATATCTCGCCCGGCAAATTTATCCAACGCCAGGAAGAGGATTTCTCGGTAATAATAGTCCGTATACGGCAGCAGTTTTATTTTTCCCCGCAGCGTGTCCCCATCCTTCAGCAAAATATACCCATACTGGTCTTTCGCATCGTTATAGGCATTGGTGAACGAAGTCCTGTCTTTTTTTCCCGGCCACTGCGGAGCGTTCTGGCCGTATCCTTCAAGCGTCCCGCAACCGTAGAGGGCCATGACTAAGCAGGCCATCCGCAACCAAATAACAGATCGATACATATCGGATTATTTATCCTGGCTACTTCATAAATGTAGAAGGTTACGGATTAAACGCAAAGGCAACGATCGCTCTTAACCCGCGGTTAACCTGGGGAAATTCTAAAGGAAATGTACCTCGATCCCCTTACAATCAGCGTAACTGCCCTTGCAGATAACCTGGGCGTTGCCCGGAAAACAATTTCTCAACTGGTCAATGGCCATATGGGGGTTAGCGCTGAAATGGCCTTAAGGCTTGGCAAAGCCTTTAATACCACCCCCGAGCTTTGGTTGAATATGCAGCGGAATTACGATCTGTGGCAGGCAGGGTCGAAGATCAAGGTGACACATATCCGGTCGCTCCGAACAAAGGAGCAAAGGCCATATAAGGCCAATTAGTGGCTTTACATGTAATTCGAATTAAACTTTTTCTTCATGTTTTACGCAACCGATACATAGTGTTTCAAGACCAGCTCTATTTCTTCAAGTCTAAAAGGTTTGGAAATAAAATTGTTCATCCCTGCTTCCAGGCAACGCTCCCTATCTTCCTTCATCGCATCAGCCGTCAGTGCAATGATGGGAATATCGCTATATGGCTTTGAAAGGCCCCGTATGGCGCGCGCGGCTGAATAACCATCCATCTCCGGCATATTGATATCCATGAAAATTATTTGAGGATCATGTTCCGTCAATAATTTAATGGCTTCCCTTCCATTAGAAGCTTTGATCACCTTAAAACCCATTTTACCCACTACTTCTGAAATAAGGAGCATGTTCAACGGCTCATCTTCTGCAATCAGAATGCTCCCGTTTTCTGTGAACCGAAAGGGTTCCGGGCCTACTACAACGGAGTCTTCTTCCAAGCTCTTTTTTTCAAAAATGGAGGCCAGGATCTTTTCGAGCTCGTCAAGTTTTACCGGTTTGGACAGGAACATATCGATCCCTGCTCTTCCTGCTTCCTCCCGGACCATGTTTTTTTCCAGAGAGGACAACATGAGTATAAATGGCTGCGGCCGGTCTTTCAATAGTCGCTTAATTTCTTTTACCAGGGTAACGCCATCCATCACCGGCATCTGGTGATCCGTGATGATCAGATCGAAAGGTTGGTTTTCGTCAAGCGCCTTTACCAATATCCCCAAGGCTTCCATCCCGCTGGTGCAAATAGTGCAATCAATGCCCATGTACTCAAAAATGTCCTTCATCAACCGGCAATTGGTAAAATTATCATCCACCACGAGGATGTGTTGGAGAGCAGACCTTTGAATTATCACTCCGGCAGACCGTTCATGGATGATTTCCGGGGCGAGATGCAGGGTGAAGACACTACCTTCGCCCGGTCGACTTTCCACTTCCAGGGAGCCTCCCATCATTTCAGCAAGGTTTTTAGCGATGGTAAGACCCAGCCCGGTGCCTCCATATTTTCGGGTCGTGGAAGCATCTGCCTGCGTAAAGCTCTCAAAAATCTTGTGCAACTTTTCTTGCGGGATGCCAATGCCGCTATCTTTGACTGATATGGACATATGCTGACATTTTCTGCCCTGTTCGTAATGTACGCTGTCCCCCTTCTTCACCGAGACAAGAATTTCCCCTTTGTCAGTAAACTTAATGGCATTTCCGATCAGGTTGACCAATATTTGCCTCACCCGCGCGGGGTCGCCCAGGATCTGGTCGGGGACCAGGGGGGCTATTTCACATATCAGCTCCAGGTTCTTTTCAAAGGCCTTAATAGCCAGCATGTCTACGGTTTCTTCTACCAGGTGGACAAGACCGAATGCGGTGTTGTCCATGGAGAGCTTGCCTGCTTCGATCTTGGAATAATCAAGAATATCGTTGATGATGCCCAGCAGGTTATGACCCGAGCGGTGAACATGCTGTATATAATCCCGATGGGGTTTCTGAATATCGGCAGTCAATACCAGGTCCGTGAATCCGATAATGGCATTCATCGGGGTGCGGAGTTCGTGGCTTATGTTGGCCATAAATTCGCTTTTTGCCTGGTTCGCCAGTTCCGCTTCCCGGCGTGCTTTTCGTTCTTCTTCAATTGACAAAGCCAGTTGACCCGTCCGCTCCTGCACCTGTTGCTCCAACGCCTTTTTCTGGGAATGGATCAGGTGGATGCGTATCCGGTGGATGCTGATCATGATTCCGACGATACAGGTTGCCATCAGCAACCGGCACCACCAGGTCATCCAGAAAGGAGGCGTGATCGTAAGCTGAAGGCTTGTAATAGCCGAAGACCAGCTTCCGTCATTGTTCAGTCCTTTCACCTCGAAAGTGTAGGCGCCGGGATCCAGGTTCGTGTAAGTAGCCGTATGAGCAGTACCAATGGTATTCCATTTCTTGTCAAAACCTACCAGCCGGTAGACATATTGTTTTTTTTCAGGGATGGTATAGTTCAGGGAAGCAAATCCGAACGAGATCACAGACTGTTTATAGGAGATCGTTATTCCCTTTGCTTCCGAAATGTCTTTTTGCAAAAAAGGGCTCGTGGCCCCATCAGCGGCAACAGGCACCTCTTTATTAAAGATCTGAAAACTCGTGATCAACAGCGGGGGGTCAAAACAGATTTCTTTTATACTATCCGGGTAAAATTCATTGAATCCATTCACGCCTCCGAAATACATAGCCCCTGACGAGCTTTTAAGACAGGAATGCGCCTTGAATTCATTGGATTGGAGGCCGTTGGCTGTGGAGAAATTTTTAAAGGTCCGTGTTTGCGGATTAAACCTTGACAAGCCATGATTGGTGCTGACCCATAAATTTCCTTTATCATCTTCGAGGATCCCGGAGATCAGGGCATCTGGAAGTCCGTCCCGGGTAAAATAACAGGTAAAATGACCGGATTGCCTGTCCAGGCAGTTCAGGCCGGACTTAGTGCCTATCCAAATATTTCCTTCCCGGTCTTCATAGATGCAGTGAATACCATTATCACTCAGGCTGTTCCTGCTGCCGTCATGGACAAAATGGGTAAATGTCTTCGTTTTCTTATCAAAAAGATCCAGCCCCTTGTCAAGCGTCCCGATCCATATATATCCTTTGCTGTCTGTGAACAGGTAGAGGATCCTGTCCCCGCTGATGCTGTTGGGATTTGAGTCATCGTGCTTATAATGTATGAAATTTCCCGATTTGGATTGGTATTGGTTCAGTCCGTCTCCCCAGCTCGAGATCCAAAGCTCATGATCCTTATCCAGTGTCATGGCCCCATTGTTATTCCCGCTGATGCTCGCCTCGTTTCCAGGGTCCTTCCTTATCTGCCGGAAAGTTTTCTTAACCGGGTTGTACACGGTGGTGCCGTCTCCGCAGCTTCCCATCCATATATTTTTATCCTTGTCCTCCCGGATGGAGATGATATAATTCCCGCAAACGCTGGCGGGAACATTGGGATGATGCCTGAAATGAGTAAACTTTTTTGTTTTCGGATCGAATAATTCTACTCCTCCGCCATCGGTCCCGATCCAGATATTACCCCGGGAGTCTTCCAGGAAATCAAGAATATTGTTGTTGGAGGGGCTGTTGACGGAACTGCTGTGTTTGTAGAGAGTAAACTGATTGGCCGCCCGATTGTACAGATCGATCCCGCCGCTAAAGGTTCCTATCCACATATTGTTATTCCGGTCTTTATAAAGGGAATAAATGGAATTATTGCCCAGGCTGGTATTGTCGAGATCGTCGTGTGCATAATTCATGAAATTTCCCGTCTCAGGGTGGAAAATGCTCAGCCCCCCGTTCTCGGTCCCTATCCAGATATGATCCTTATCATCCCCGGCCAGCGTCAATATCACATCCCGGGGCAGGCTATTGGGGTTGTGGGGATCATTCTTAAAATGATGGAATTGGTGATCCGGGAAATTCAGCTGATCCAATCCTCCTCCCCTGGTGGCTATCCACAGCCGGTGCCTGCGGTCTTCAAAGAACCGCAGGACGGTATTACAGGACAATGACCCGCTGTCCCGATCGTTGTGTTGAAAACGGGTGAAGCGCCCGCTGCTTTTATCCAGCAGGTTCATACCGCCGTGAAAAGTGCCGACCCATATGCGATGCCGGCTGTCTTCCAGGATAGTCGTAACATCATTATCGCTGATACTGTTGGGGTTGTACTTGTCATACCTATAACTGGTAAACCTGCCGGTGTTTGCATCCAGCCTGTTCAACCCGCCGGTCTCCGTGCCGACCCATAGATCCCCCCCGGAATCTTCGGTGATGCAATTGACAAAATCATCCGAAAGACTACTCCTGTTTGTCTTATCGTGCCTGTACTGGGTAAACCGGTCCAACTCCCTGTTAAACTTATTCAATCCTCCCCCCAGGGTCGCCACCCAAATATTGCCCTTGGAATCTTCGACAAGATCTTTAACATAGCTATTGCTGAGGCTGGCTGAATCGCGCGGATTATTCTTATAAACGACGAATGTATATCCGTCATACCTGTTGAGGCCGTCCTGCGTACCGAACCACATGAATCCCCGGCTGTCCTGCAGGATAGCAGTTCCATTACTTTGAGAAAGCCCGGCATCCGCGCCGATATGTTCAAATTTAATCGTGGGGGTCTGGCAAAAGGAACAAACCGACACTTCATTAAGCAATATAATAAGTAGGTGCCGTAATGTTTTCATTGTGACTCGAATCGGGTAACTAAGTCCTTCAGGGATTTATTCCCTACTCCAACAGATTAACTGACCTGTTATTGCTGACGGTGAGGGCAATATAGAAAGGTAGAAACAAGTAAATAAGAAATACTAAGTGCAAGTATGTACTTTTATAAATTCACCGGATGCCAGAACGAAGCAACCGGGCGGCTGGTTCACATGGCCCGCTGGGTATATCCGGCGGGTATCTGGAACATCGAAGCCGGGAAATTCCCGCGACTCGCCGTGATGATCTGCATGTCCATCGAAAAAACCGTTGACTGCATGTCCATTTTTACAAAGAACCCGCCACAACCCGCCTTGTCCAACGCCTGCATCATTTTTGGCGTCACATTCTGAAGGGCCATCAACTTGTCCATGATCGTATAACCGGGTACGTCGGTACTCGTCCATATATCCTCCGTGATCCCGGACTTTTGGCCGGCGGTGACGACCGTCAACCTGGAATGGATGCATTTATACCCCGACACGGTCTCGTTGCCGACTTTGGTCACCTGGTAAGCGGGACCGGAATTGATGGCGGCCGTATCTATGATATGCAAGACAAAGGTCTTGTTCTGGGGATAGAGCAGGATGCTGTACCCGGGCAGGCCTGCATGCCCGAGGGAATGTGTCTGCAGGCCTGCCATACTCATATCGGCGCGGATATCGTGCCTATCGGTAATGGCCACGGATAAGGTATCGTTGCTGCTAGAATCTTTACCCTTTACTTTGAAGGTATAAACAATATGGTATTGATAGAGCAACCCGCTGCCGCCGGTTGCCGTCGTAAAATTTTTGATAACGGCGGCGGAATCCGCCGGGGAGATCGAAGGCTTCGGTTTCTTCGCCTGCGCCATCGACTGGGCGGGGTATAAGGCTGCCGCCATCAATAGGACGACAATAAAGATCGGTGCTCTTTTCATACCGGTGATTTTAAAGGATGAGTAAAAATCGGTGTCCCTTCCCTATCTTTCATGGAATGTCCCGTCGAAGTAAAGGGTCATTTCCGTGCTTTTCTCGCTGACGTCGAATTTGTTGAAAGTGATGGTTTGCGACGGCGCGCCATCGAAGTCCAGTGTCAGGACCAGGCTGCTGATATTCCAGGTATCCGCCCCGTTAGGATAAATATGCAGATGAATGAGACCGCCATTCTTTACGAAATATCCCATGTTCAGGTCGTGGTATACCCCGCTCGTTCCGGTGAACTCGGTAAGGAAGTTGTTCATGGTCAGCGGGACTGAATAGTCCTCACCGCGATTATAAACAACATTCAACGGGCCGGTCTTATACTGGGCGATGAAAGGTTCGTGGCTGTCCACCGTTTGCGGGGGATTGTTATCATACCCGTTAAAATTATTGTGCGTTCCGGCATTGCCGCCATACACGGCAAACGTGTAATGGTCATCCGCCTCCTTCCCATCCGGACCGGTAGAGAACTTTGCCCAGATGGCCTTTAACCTTGCACCATTGGTATTAGGTACGCAATTGCGTTCATGAAAATCATCCGTCGCACTGTAAGAGCCGATCACGTCGCCGGCCATATCTTTAAACGTGTAGGCGATCGGCTGTACGCTCTCGTTGGAAACGTTCGCGAACATGGCTTGTATCTGGTGTTCCAGCTCTTTCTTATTGAAGGATGGCGTGGCGTTCTTACTCGCGCCACCGACTATATAACAATTGATCGTATTCGACACGGAGGAACTCTTTGACATCTCACCCAGGGTGAAATTGACCGATGCGCCGAACCCGCTGTAAGCAGCTTTGAACTGATCCGCTTCCTGGGACGTGTTAAACGTATAGGTGAGATTGGCCAGCACGCGAATACCGTAACTGACCTGGCTCATAACCATCAGATTCCGGATATTCTCGGTCTTGGGATCCACGAAGAAACCGCTATCCTGGTCCTGAAGGTCGATGGTATATAAATATTTTGTCGCATCGATCGTCAGGTTTACCGAATTGGAAGAACTGGACGAGCTATAGTCATTCGAGGCGCTGAAACCGGCATAGCTGCCTCCGCCACTGACCCGCAGCGCCTGGGTGGCGTTATTGCCCGTCTCATAGACCTTATAGGTGAACGATTCATTGACGGCCGGCCCCCTCATCGATTGCCGGAGTTTTTTTACGCCGGCGAGGACCGTGCTCTGAGCAGGAGATTTCACCACTACATAGCCGCTCCCGGTGGCATTGGGGTCTTCGTTGATCAGCGTAATGGGATATCGCGGCCCCGGTGGTTCATTGTAATTGCCGCCGAAAAAATTATCGAACGTGTAGATGGCCCCGGGGTAGATATATCCGGCCTGCTGCTCGTAGTCGGCATTGAGAAAGCTGGTGCTGCTGGCCGTCAGCACGACGGTCGAACTGGCGCAATCCCATTGAATGCTGTCCGTCTTTTTGGTTTCTTTCTTCTCGGTGCCCTTTACCGTTCCACCCTGATAGGTGGTGGGCTGGCCTTCAAAAGAGGGGTTTTTTACCAGCTTCAAAAAAATATGATGGCCACCTTGAATGGGAACGGTCCTCCGCGCCGTATCATCCATCGCCTTGTTGTATTTCTTTTGCCGATTGGCATACTTAGGGGTCTTTTTGTATTCAGGGTCGTTCATATGTATCAGTCGGGTTGTCGATATATGCGCCTCCCCGTCCGCGATCAGTCCCGTGGCCGCCGCTGGTTTAGCTGTGGTCGTTGTGGGCTTGGCCTGCGCCGTCTGAGGCGGCTGGGTGGTCGAAGTGGCCGCTGTAGCCGCGGCCGGCTGGCTCTTTACCGGTGCGTTGATGGGTTTGGCTACCTGTTTCGCCACCTGGGCCTGTGCGGAGATGCTGCAAAGAACGACCGCTACCGGAAGGAATAAAACGGGCCTTATCCTGTTGAAAAAGGCAGACAAGTTACTAATGCGTTTCATGATTGATAGGTTAAATTTTATACGTTTTTAAAGTTTATGCGCGGGTTGAAAAAATCGATAGGAATCGCCTGCCGCTGATCCGGCAGGTCGCAATAAAAAGCAGGTTTAGACATGGTTCGCCAGGACGTTTTCGGGGGAGCGGCCAGGGTGTCGGCAGGCTTGGTAACGGTGGAATCGGCCCCTGATTTTTTGTTTTTGGAATTGTTTTTCTTTTTGAACAGGTTGGTGAACCCCTTAAAGACCTTGTCGGAAGCACTGTCCAGCTTGTTCATGGCATTATTGGACGTGTTATTGGCTTTTGTGACGGTTTTGTTCTCGGCAGACTCCTTCACCTGCTGGGGAATAGTCTTAAAGGATTGGTCTGCCGCCGACTGCGCTTTTAAGCCGCTGACGCCCGAGACCAGCAGCAGGACAAGGGCCGGGCATGTGATAAAGCGCCAATGAATAGGTATTCGCATAGCTGTAGTTGTTAAGTTGTAGTTGTTTGGTTTAGTTGTTGGGGATAGACAAAACTATTTTTAATCGGGCTCAGATAATATCCCCTAAAAAGGGTAATTTGATCTATATATTAACTTTCTAGTTTTACAGAAGCGGCATCAAACCCAGTTATATGGCACGATTGTTCCTTATCGCGGCTGTCATCCTACTCACACTTACTGTCTCCGGGCAAACTACCTGGGAAAGAGGAAGGGATAGCTTGTTGAAACTGCTGTCCATTTCCAAAGAGGATAGTAATAAGGCAATGGTGCTGACTTACCTGGGGCTGCAATACCAGTATAACCAGCAGGATTCCGCCGTTTATTATTTGAAGAGGGTTTATACGCTGAGTACCCGGATCCATTATGTTCGGGGTATCGTGAACAGCCTCACCGTGCAGGCCGGTATCCTGAGTGATCAGGACAAACAGGATGAGGCGATCGCACTCGATTCGGAGGCAATCGTGGTTGCGAAAAAAACGAACTATATAAAAGGGCTGGCCGCCATATATAATAACATTGCAATCCCTTATAAGAATAAAGGTGACAATACCACCAGCCTGGATTATTATTTAAAGGCGGCTTCGCTGGACGAAGAGCTGCACGATGATTATCGCCTGGCGATGGCCTATGCCAATATCGGCGCGGTATATAACAATATGAAAGAATTTAATCAAGGCTATGCGTATTCCCTGAAAGGCTTGTTGCTGGCCCGGTCTTTAGATCATCAGACTGCGATGGAAAGCGGCGCTATCAATCTTGCCGGAGCGCTGATACCGCTGAAACGGTATGATACGGCGCTGGTCGTACTGAATGATGCCAAGGATCTGGCAAAAAAATTAAATGATTACGGCATGGCGGAGGGCGCCATGAATGATATTTGTGCGATATATCTGGAAACGGGCCAACCGGAGCTGTTGAAGCAAAACGCAACTGAATTGTTGCGTTTTGCGACATCGGTGAATGACAAGCAAGGCATCTGTTTTGGGTTGGCAGACCTATCGGATTATTTTTTTGAAAAGAAGGAATATGGCCAGGCAAAAGTCTGGTCCCAGAAGGCCATAGCCCTGGCGAAGCAGGAGCGGCTTATGCAAAGTTTACGATCCGCTTACCAGGGGGCGGCTAAAATAGACCTGGTGCAGGGAAATGTTGCCGGCTACGACCATTACACTAACCTGAAGGATTCGATAGATGCGTCGATGTTGTCGGATAAGATATTAAAAAATACGCAGGAGCTGGAGGCGAAGTATTTTCTGAATAGAAAGCAGGCCGAGATCGATGATCTTAATAAACAGCAGAAAATAGCCCAGCTTACGCTAAGGCAGCGCAATACGATAAACTGGGTGCTGGCGGGTCTGGTAGTGGTGATCGCATTAATAAGTCTTTTATACAGCAGGAACTACCGGCAGAAGAAGAAACTATTGGAGGCAGGGACCATGCTGCAGCAACAGCGCATCTCTGAATTGGAAAAAGAAAAACAATTGCTGGCCGCACAAGCCGTTCTGCAGGGACAGGTAGAAGAGCGTGCGCGGCTGGCCAAAGACCTGCACGATGGCTTGGGAAGTATCTTATCGAGCGCCAAATACTCTTTTACGAATATGAAAGAAAATCTGATCATCACCCAGGAGAATGCAGAGGCATTTGAGCGGAGCATGGGTATGCTGGACAAATCCATCATCGAATTGAGAAGGGTAGCCCATAATATGATGCCGGAGGCACTGATGAAGTTCGGGCTGGATACGGCTCTGAAGGATTTTTGCGGCAGTGTAGGTCAAAGCGGTGCCATCGAGCTCACCTATCAATCCTTTGAAATGGAGGAAGCCTCAATTCCGACAACCGTCTCGTCGGCCGTCTACCGGATCATCCAGGAACTGGTCAATAATATTTTGAAACACGCCGAGGCTACGACGGCCCTCGTACAGTTGATCAGGAAAGACAATGCGTTGAGCATCACCGTGGAGGACAATGGGAAGGGTTTCGATACCGGTATTCTTGACAACAGTACCGGTATAGGATATCTCAACTTGAGGAACAGAGTGGCTTATCTCAACGGGACTATAGATATTCAAACCGCTCCCGGCAAGGGGACTTCGGTAAACATTGAAATTGGAAATATTGCGGCATGATCAAACTATTCATCATTGACGATCACCAGATGATCATTGAAGGGATCCATTCCCTGTTAAAGGATGAGCCGGAAATAATATGGATGGGGAGCGCCAGGTTGCCCGACGATCTCCTGCGATTTTTAAAAAAGGAGCAGCCGGACGTGCTCCTGATGGACATCAACCTGCCTCAAATGAGCGGGCTGGAACTTTGTAAGGAAGTGAAAGAGAAATATCCCGCTGTCAACATCATCGGGCTAAGCACCTCCGACCAGGCAAGTATTATTATAAAAATGAAAGAGAACGGCGCTTCGGGGTATTTATTGAAGGATGCGTCGAAGCAGGAGATCCTGAAGGCTTTGCAGGAGGCAAATAAAGGAAGGGACTATGTGAGTTTTTCCGTGGCCGAAGTGTTAAAAAAGAAAACGCCCGATGGTCAGTTGGCGGTACTCACTAAGCGGGAGAAGGAAATCCTGGAATTGATCGCGGAGGGTATGACGAACCAGGAGATTGCGGCTAAGTTGTTCCTCAACAGTACTACGATCGATTCACACCGCAAGAATATGCTTACAAAATTCAAAGTGAAGAATACCGCTGCCCTGATAAAGATCGCCGTAAGCAATCATTTAATCTGATCCAGGAAGAGTTAACCCGGTTCACTGCTTATCAAAATACGGTTTTTCGTTATCTGGTTCATTTTCCTGCTGCTGCCAGTAAGCCAACGTCACGATCTGGCCTCCCTGCGTCTTTAACAATCGCCCGAAGATCGCGTTTATCGGGTTGAACATCACATCTGTTACCCCAATCGTGAATGTGGCGGGCATCGGAGCGGGCGCTGGGGCGGACGCGGTCGTATCGACTGGACCGGGACCCTCGGCAGGTGGGGTTGGAGACGATGCAGCCGCGCCGGCGGGGGCAGCCGCAGGCGGCGGAGTTGCGCCGGGTGCGGGCGGAGGAGCCGGCGCGGCTTTGGGGGGCGGGCTGGGGACGACGACCACCGTATACCGGTTATACTCCAGTATCCGCCGCAGGAAATCCGCGCGGTCGGCGGGGACATTTTTTTCAACAATGGCGCATTTTATGCCGTTGAGGTCCTCGAACAAATGATTTTGATTGATAGCCATGTTTTAAAAACCTGTACTCAATGAATAAATGTAGTCATAGACCCATCCAACAAGCCCTGTTATAAGGATACCTGCTATGCAGACCACGAAAGCTATATTGGGCAGCAGCGGTATTTTCAGCGGCCGGATCGGCTCGGGCTGGGTATCCATGAAGATCGCCTTTATCACCCGCAGATAATAATACAGCGAAATCACCATATTCAACGCGGCAATGCCGATGAATACATAATTCCCTTTCCCCGCGCCCGCCATCAGCAAAAAGAACTTACCGAAGAAACCGGCAGTAGGCGGGATGCCTGCCAGCGAAAACAAAGAGATGGCCATTACCCAGGACAACAATGGATTGGTGGCATATAGTCCCTTATAGTCATCGATGTCTTCTTTTCCCGTTTGCGCACTGATCAACGATACGACTCCGAAAGCACCCAGGTTTGAAAAAATATAGACGAGGATAAAATAGACCACCGACGCCTCGCCTGTCCGGGAACTGCCGGTTATACCGGCAAGGATAAACCCCGACTGCGCTATCGAGGAAAAGGCCAACAATCGCTTGAGCTTATCCTGACGCACGGCGAACAGATTGCCAACCACCATGGTCAACACCGATAAAAGGACCAATATCCGGTACCAGGGCGCGGCCAGCGGCTTAAAGACCAGATATAGCGCCTGGATGAAGATAAAGAACACCGCTCCTTTAGAAATGACCGACAAGTACGCGGTCACCGCGACAGGGCTCCCCTCGTAAACATCTGCCGTCCATAAATGAAAAGGGACGACGGATATCTTGAAGGCAAAACCGGATAAGATGAAGATAAAGGCAAAGAGCTGAAATGCGCTGCCGTCGAGTCGTTGGGCGATCGTATCAAATCCAAGGGTCCCCGTGGCGCCATAGAGCAGGGAGATACCGAATAAAAGCAAGGCGGAAGAAAAGGCCGAGGATAGGATAAATTTCATGGCGGCCTCCGACGACTGTCTTTTTTCCAGGTCGAAGCTCGAAAGGGCAGCCAGCGGAATGGTAGACAGTTCAAGGCCGAGGTAAAACATCAGCAGGTTACCCGCGGAGATCATAAAGAAAAAGCCTGTCAACGTAGCTAATAACAACATATAAAATTCCGGTACATGCCGGTGATCCTTTAACCAGTCGTACGCCTGTAGCGAGATGATCAGCGTCCCCAGGTTGAGCATGTTCTTCTCCAGGACGATCAGCCGGTCCGTATGGAACATGCCATTGAACAAAACGGCATCCGGACAGGCAAAAAAACCCAGGATAAAATTTAACAAAAGCAATAAATTAACGAGGCGAAGAATGACTTCGGTCTTGAACTCCGCAGCCCCCACCTTCATCAATAATAGAAAGAAGATAATGCCGGTGACGATCAGTTCCTGCCTCAACGAGAGAATAATGCCAGCCCACATAAATTAATTCATTTAATGATGAGTTCGTTTAGCCAGAAAGGTGCAACGCCGATGGCAATAATGCCGGCCCCCAATAAGATCCCCGCCAACTTCTCATTCCAGGTCGCATCCGTAAGCCCGTTATAATTAGGCTCCCTGAGCGGTCCCATGATCGTTTGCCCCGTCGCCCTAAGGATGTACACCGCCGTGATCACGATGGAGGCGCACGCGAATATCGTCGCCAGCCGATACATTTCACCGGCATGCTGCCAGGAGCCCATGAATACGGTGATCTCCGCCACAAAACCGCTGAGGCCGGGGAGTCCCAGAGAGCACAAACCGGCGATCACAAAGAGGGTGGAAATGAAGGGCATTATTTTCAACAGGCCGCCCAGCCGTTCGACAAGTCTGGTATGCGTCCGGTCGTAGATCATCCCGATGGCGGCGAAGAAAAGGGCCGTCATCAGCCCATGCGAGATCATCTGCAGGACGGCGCCACGAATGGCCGTTTCCGTGAGCATGCCGATGCCCAGCAGGATAAAGCCACAATGGCTGATGGACGAATAGGCATTGATATATTTCAGATCCTTCTGCATCATGGTGGCAAAGGCGCCATAGACGATGGCGATGGTCGCCAGCCCGATGATGTAGGGCGAATATTCCCGCGCCGCCTCAGGCATCAGGAAGACCATCCGAAGACAGCCATAACCGCCCAGCTTCATCGAGACACCAGCCAGGAACATCGACGCCGCCGTCGGAGCAGATGAATGGCCATCCGGCACCCAGGTATGAAAGGGAAACAAGGCCGTGAAAATGCCAAAGCCGACAAATAAGAAGGGAAAAAATACCCGTTGAACGGCAACCGGGAAACCCTGAGCCAACAGGACCGGCATGTCGAAGGTGTGTGGACCGCCCACGCCGCCGGTATGATAGTACATCCCCAGCAAGCCGATGAATACCAACGCCGACCCGCCCATGAGCATCAGGGCCAGCTTCATGGCGGAATATTCCTTACGCCCCGACCCCCAGATGCCGATGAGCAGGAATTTCGGGATGACGGACAC
>Ga0210396_10002011_pt1 | contig 21041 bp, 19 predicted proteins | sample IncBWH17OmetaG_FD_155466 | JGI IMG/M metagenome (GOLD analysis project Ga0210396, IMG submission 155466) | Forest soil microbial communities from Barre Woods Harvard Forest LTER site, Petersham, Massachusetts, United States - Inc-BW-H-17-O ... | reverse complement strand
AGTCCTCGCCATCCCCGGCATCGGCAAGGGAATGCTATTGAACCTGCAAGAAATGTTCAAAGAGGGCAGGCTGTCTATGCACGCCGAACTGCTCAAGAAGTATCACCCCTCGATGCTCCAATTGCTTAAGATTCAGGGCCTGGGCCCCAAGACCATCGCCCTGATCTGGAGCGCCTACCAGGTCTCTGACCCCGAGGGCGTGGAGAAGTTGGCTCAGGAGGGCAAGATTCGCATTCTGCCGCGCATGGGCGAAAAGCACGAGCAGAAACTGCTGAAAGCGATTCAGGACTATCGTCGTGTCGCTGGACGCTTCCTCCTCGACACGGCGGAAGCGCAAGCTGCAAAAATCATCGAGCACCTGCAGGCTTATCCCGGAATCGAAAACATCACGCCTGCCGGTTCGTTGCGCCGAGGACGCGAGACCGTAGGCGATCTCGACATATTGGTGACTGGGAAAGCGTGCTGCGACGATGCAGAACGGCAAAAACTGATTGACCACATCATCAAGCTGCCAGGCTTAATGGACATCATGGCTCGCGGCGAAAACAAGGTCAGCTTTCGCGTGCGCGGCGGCATGCAGGTAGACGTTCGCCTTCTCTCCCCCGATTCCTTCGGCGCCGCCATGCAGTACTTCACCGGCAGCAAAGCCCATAACGTCGCCCTGCGCCAGCGGGCGTTAAAGATGGGCTACACCTTGAGCGAATACAGCCTGGCACAACTGGACAACGAAAAGGTTGTCGCCGGAAAAAGCGAAGAAGAGATCTACGCCAAACTCAAGCTGGACTACGTCCCCCCTGAACTACGCGAGAATCTCGGCGAGATCGACGCCGCCGAAAAGCACACCCTGCCCACACTCATATCGCAAACCGATCTGCAGGGCGATGTCCACATGCACACCGTCGAAACCGACGGCCGCAACACCATCGAAGAAATGGCCGAAGCCGCCCGCGCTCATGGCTACAAATACATGGCGATTACCGACCACTCCAAGAACCTTGCATTCGCCAATGGACTCGATGACCAACGCGCCGTCGAACACATCAAACGCATCCGCGCCGCGAATGAAAAGATCGACGGAATCCGCATCTTCGCCGGAATCGAAGTCGACATTCTTTCCGACGGTACGCTCGACCTCTCCGATTCCGTGCTCGAACAAATGGATCTGGTCATCGCCAGCGTGCATTCCCACTTCAACCAAAGCCCCACGGAAATGACCGACCGCTTGCTCAAGGCCGTGGAAAATCCCAACACCTCATTTTTAGGACATCCCACGGGACGCCTGCTGCTCCGTCGCGACGCCTACCAGTTCGACGTCGACGCCGTCTTGAAAGCCGCAGCCCAACGCAAAGTTGCGATGGAGCTAAATGCCTATCCCGACCGCCTCGACCTGTGCGACCGACATCTTCGTTTAGCCAAACAATACGGCGTAAAGGTCGTAATCAATACTGACTCCCATCACACCTCCCACCTCGACAAAATCCGCTACGGCATCCTGCAAGCCCGCCGCGCCTGGCTGACCAAAGAAGACGTACTCAATACCCTTCCTGCCAAAGAGTTGGCGAAGGCGATGAAGCATGCCTGGCCAATGTAGGCGCGGGCGTCCCAAGCCTGTGCGGAGCAACTAGAAACTCATACATCTCTTCCTTTGTGCTTCGTGCCCTTTGTGGTTGACGCCTTTTCTAAATGCCAGAACTCCGAACATGCACGAAGGACTCGCTTGCCAATTGTTACAGCCCCGTTAAAACTGGCTCCAAAGGTAGAGATCGCAGACGAAACTACACTCTCCAAATTACAATTGCCTTGCCGCCAAAACGACCATGGCTAAAGCGATTCCCATACGCGCTACCGAAACCATCACGGCGAAAAACGCCGGCAAGAAGTCTGACCGGCGAAACGGCCGCGGTCGAATCGCGACAATCGCAACCACGACGGTGCCAACCGTTTCTCCCCTCGACAATCCCGAGCTCTACGTGAATCGGGAACTCAGTCTTCTGGATTTCCAGAGGCGGGTGCTCGAGGAAGCGCAGGATGAGACCGTTCCTTTGCTGGAACGTGTCAAGTTCCTCTCCATCGTCGGCTCCAACCTGGAAGAGTTCTTCATGGTGCGGGTCGCCGGCCTCAAGCGGCAGCTCGAAAAAGGCGTGCTCGAATGCGGCCCAGACGGAATGACTCCTGCGGCCCAGCTCGCCGCCATCCGTGAGCGAGTGGCCAAACTGTTTCAAGCTGCCCACGAGTGCTGGCAAGAACAAATCCTGCCGTCCCTCCGCAAAACCGGCATCGAGGTCGCTGACTATTCCCAGTTGACGAACGCGCAGCGATCGGCCTTAAACAGATATTTCCACGAGACGGTCTTCCCCACCCTAACTCCCTTAGCCGTTGATCCGGGTCGGCCTTTTCCGCACATCTCGAACCTGAGCCTGAACTTGGCCATTCTTATTCGCGACAAAGAAGGCGTAGAACATTTTGCCCGGGTCAAGATACCGAATTCGATCCCTCAATTAGTGGCCGTGAAACCGCTCCCACGCCAAAAAGGCGCCGACACGAAGAACCCGGTCTGGCAATGTTTTGTCTGGTTGGAGCAACTGGTCGTAGCTAACCTGAAGCTGCTCTTCCCAGGCATGAGAATCCTGGATGCGCACCCCTTCCACGTCACTAGGGATGCCGACACCGCCATTCAGGAACTCGAGGCCGGTGACTTGTTGGAGTCGGTGGAAGAAGGTGTCTGGCAGAGGCGTTTTGCCGACGTCATCCGGCTGGAAGTGAATCAAGCCATGCCGCCGTCCGTCCTCAAAATCTTGATCGAGAATCTTGAAGTCGATCGCGACGATGTCTACCAGCTCAAAGGACCCCTGGCTCTCAGCCGGCTGCGACACTTAGCTGCGGTGGATCGTCCCAAACTTAAGTATCCGCCGTTCGTAGCGGCAGTCCCCGCCGCGCTGCAGCCCCAGGAGGAGACAGAGGACATATTTGCCGCCATTCGCCGGCAAGACATCCTTCTTCACCATCCCTTCGACTCCTTCCAACCGGTTGTCTCCTTTCTGCAGCAAGCTGCGAAGGATCCCGCCGTGCTGGCCATCAAGATTTCTCTTTACCGCGTGGGCCGAAATGCGCCGGTGGTGGAGGCTCTGCTCCAAGCAGTTGAAAACGACAAACAAGTTGCCGTGCTGGTCGAGCTCAAGGCGCGCTTTGACGAGGAGAGCAACATCGAGTGGGCCCGCAAGCTGGAGCGTGAGGGCGTCCATGTGGTCTACGGATTGCAGAACTTGAAGGTCCACTGCAAGACCGCGCTGGTCGTGCGTCAGGAAGGAAATCTCATCCGGCGCTATGCCCACCTTTCCACCGGCAACTACAACGCGATTACTTCCCAGCTGTACACCGATATCGGAATGTTCACCTCCGACGAACAGGTTGGTGCCGACTGCACCGACCTGTTCAACTATTTAACCGGCTATTCTGACAAAGCCGAATACCGAAAGCTGCTGGTTGCGCCCATCGATCTGAGAGAACACTTGGAACGGATGATCCAGCGCGAGATCGATCATCAGCGCCACGGCGAGCGTGGACACCTGATCTTTAAGATGAACGCACTCGTCGACAAGCGCGCCATCCGCCTGTTGTATGAAGCATCGCAGGCTGGTGTACAAGTTGATCTGCTGGTGCGCGGGATATGCTGCCTGCGACCGGGAATGAAAGGGGTAAGCGAAAACATCCGGGTGACCAGCATCGTAGGGCGTTTCCTTGAGCATAGCCGGATCTACTATTTCAGGAACGCCGGCCAGGAAGAGATCTACCTCGGCAGCGCCGACCTGATGCCGCGCAACCTCGACCGCAGAGTCGAAGTAGTGTTTCCGGTACGTGACCCCAAATTAATCCGCCATCTCCACGACGAGGTTCTCGCCATCTACTTGGCCGACACCGTAAAGGCCCGCCACATGCAACCGAACGGCGGTTATGTGCGAACCTCGAACCGCTCCTCCCACGAAGTTGCGAACAGCCAGCAATTGCTGATCGACAGCGCAGTAAGCCATTCGACGAGTTGAAGCGTTTTCATGCCCACGTAGACCCGGACGCCCGCGTCCGGGTAACCGCGCATCGCGCGGCAGAAGCGGTTTGAATCTCACTCACATATCGCGGATGTAGGTCGTGATCGCAGACCGAATCTCGATTGAACGAGCACGCGAGCGAGCCTCTTTGTGATTTCGGCTGGCAAAGCGATTACAATCGGAGACGAGATATGCCCGAGGACACACCATCTCCCCCATCCGCACCTCCCGGCGCACCGGCCCCATCCCAACCTGGCATTCCGTTTCACATCGGGGAAGAGTTCGGTACCGCGAAAAGAAACCTGCCGCCGGTAAAGATCGTTCTCATCGGAGCGGCTATCATCGCGCTGATCGCGGGTGTCATCGCCTTCGTGCAACGGCCGCAATCTGCCGCGACGGGATCGATCGACGACGTAGTCTCAGTGGAAGTTCCCGATCAGAATCTGACGATGGTGGCGATCAACGTGTCAGTCCAGAACAACGGGAAGAAACCTTATTTGATCCGTACCATCAAGTCCGACCTCGATTCCGGCAGCGGAACATTCTCCGCAGACGCCGCTTCCCCTGCCGACTTCGACCGCTACTTCCAAGCCTTCCCTACGCTGAAGCAGCACGCCCTCAACCCGCTCGAGCGCGAAGCCCAAGTCGAACCCGGAGGTCGGACCCAAGGAACCATCATCGTCGCATTTCCCGTAACCCCGGACGCCTTTATCAATCGCAAGTCGCTGAGGGTAATAATCCAACCCTACTACCAACCAGTCCCTCTGGTCCTAACCAAATGACAGCAGCCAAGTTAGAATCCATGCTTAGCTTATAGATAATTTTTAAGTGTTCCACATGGAACACAACTCGCATATCATTGGCCGCTTGTCACTGGTACGGGCGCGTTCTTGGGCGTGCTCAAGTATCCCACTGCCTGTTTCTTGTCCACGGACCAGACCACCATTTCATACAGCAAGTGATCGCGCCCGGAGTAAAACTGGATGGGCTCGCTGACGTTGCGATCTTTCTTTTCGATGGTCTTGTCGTCAGAGGTAACGTTCACAGTGAACTTGCCCTTCTTGGGATCGGTTTTCTTTAGTTGCAGGCTGACTGTCGAAACAGGCTGGGGCTTCGCGCCTTTGACCAGCGTGAATTCGTAGTAGTTGCGATCACCTTTGTGCTTGAGCACTTCGAGGTCACTGCGCGTGTTCGCGATCAAGCCGCTCTGCACACCCAGGTCGCCAATGGTGCTCTGCAGCTTGGCTTCGGCGGCGGCGAGTTCGGCTTTGGTCGAGGCAACGTCGGTCTTGACGCCGCCAACATCTGTTTTCACGTTGGCGACTTCGCCGTTCACCTGGCTCATCTGCTGCTTCTGTTCGTCGGCGAGGCGTTGTTGCGAGGCGCGTTGCGAGGCCTGTTCCCGTTGCAATTGGGCCGAGCGGGTTGCGAGCTCCTTCTTGGTCATGCCCAGCTGGGTGGCCAGGGTTTCGGCATCGGCCTCGGCGGACTGCATGCGTTTAGCGAGCTCGCCGATCTGCGCATTGCTCGCGGTTTGAGCCTTGCCCATTTCATCGATGCGTTCGCGCAAATTGAACAGAAAGTAAAGTGAGCCCGCAACGTACATGACTGCAAGCAGGGACACGATCCACTTGGTGGCGCTTCCCCCGGACCCAGTGGGGGCTTCGGGTAGGTATTCGCCTTCGTCAGCCATAAGTTTTCTCCGCTCGTTGTGATTGGTGTTGTTCTTATTGTTGTGCAGGCCAGCCATAGTGTCAATCGCTGACCGTGTGCGGCGGTTGTTGGTGAGCGCATGCAGCAGCTTCGGGAGGCTTGGTGGTTCCTGAAGAGCAACGAAATATGGGCGGGACGCGACCCCTAAGCTCTGCGTTTGCAACACGGTGAAGAAACCCAAACGGAAGCTTGCTTCAGGCGTATGCTGGGATTATGCCTTACCTCGCGGAACACCTCTCCAGCCTTCGTCACGAAATCACCGACCTCCGGAACAGGAACGTTGTCTATGCGCAACAGAGCCAGCACAGTCCGGTGGAGCGAACCGCTTCGGATGTGCGTGAAAGCCGGCTGGTGCAGATCAAGCAAGAATTGTCGAAGATGCTCAACCGTCCTGACGATACCGCAGTCTGGTGGGGAAACGTTCGCAAGACGAAGCACATAGCTTGAGTGAGCCGATGAAGTCATCGTGTATGATGACGTCGTTTTGCATTTCACCTGCGCAACCATCGGCATTGGCTTGTTCGTCGTCGCGGCCACGTTTTGGATTCTCTACTTCCACGAGGTCCTCTTCAGATCCGGGAGAATTCGGACGCAATGGCTGAAGAAGGCGCTTGACCGACCTGGCACTGCTGCTCCTGATCGCCCTCGTCTCGTCGCTGTTTTTTCTCATCCTCAGCGGTGGTCGACCGAGTCATCCTCGTTAGGGCTCTGACTTCAGTTGTGCGAATGCAGTCCGCTGGGACTGCAAATAACGCCAGCCCTCATCACTGGTTCCAGCTTTGCAGGCCTGCGGCTGTAGAATCAGCATCATGGTATCTATGTACCATGGTAATATAATCGAAATGACCCGCGATAAAGAACTAGCCTCATTGGTCGAAGTCGAACGCGTTCAAACCGGCGTACGGCTCGAAAAACGAATGTTGAAAGTATTGAAGGCGATTGCAGAACTGAAAGACATGACTCTTGGCGACCTGTTGGAGGGAGTCGTGCTGCACGCTTTCGAGGGGAAAGCGCCTTTCTCTTCGGAGACGCTCAAGGAGATTGAACAATTCAAGAAGCTCTACGGCATGACTTTGAAGGCATCCGATAGCCATCAATTAAAGGAGCGCAGGCGATGAAGACGGCTGTGGCTATTTTTCTTGCAGTGGGCGCACTGGCGGTAGGGGCGGTGCTCTATCATCGCCATCGCGCAGCTTCCGGCGGCCCTGTGGTTCACGTTCGCAATGAGTTCGAGTTTACGGTTCAGGCTCCTTACCAGGTTGTGGCTCCGTTATTTGGGCCAGAGGGCGAGCGTGCCTGGGCAGCGGGGCATTGGGATCCGCATTTCTTATATCCGCAGCCAGCACAGGATATTCAGGGAGCGGTGTTCACCATCCGGCACGGCCACCATCACGCCTATTGGATCAACACGTCCCTGGACTTGGACGCCCGGCACTTTCAGTATGTTTACGTCATCCCGGAGGCGATGGTCGTGCTCATCGATGTTCGCTTCTCAGAAATCGATCCGGCCAACACGAAGATAAACGTCGCGTACGAGCGAACCGCTCTGAATTCCGAGGCTAACGAACACGTTAAGGAATTGGGCAACTCGGACCGCGAGAGTGGGAAAGAATGGGGCACCGCGATTAACGACTACCTGGCGAAGCAGAAGGTGGCGGGTTACTAAGAGCGCCTAACAAAACTTCCATCCCGGCAGCTATTGAGCATTGAATAATATAGTGACACTTCTAGTTGGTTGCTATCGTCGGCCCATGGGAAATCCGGCGGGGGTACGGCGAGACTTTCAGGCCCTGGGGCACCGGCGCTTGCGGGCGGCGCGGTTGCTGGCCAAGACAATTCATCAGTCCGAGGTGGCGCGCCGGGTCGGCGTGCACCGGCAATCGGTGAGTCGGTGGGCGCAACCACTGGAAGCGGAAGGATGGCACGGTCTGACGAAAGCCGGGCGCGCCGGACGCAGACCCCGCCTGAGCGCAGAGGACTTGAAGAAGATCCAGCGCGGGCTGAAGCGTGGGCCGGAAGCATTGGGCTACGAGACCGGACTGTGGACAGCGTGGCGGGTGGCGCACTTGATCGAGGAGGAATGCGGGGTCCGCTACCATACCTCGCAGGCTTGGCGCATTCTGCGGCAACTGGGTTGGAGTTGCCCGCGTCCGGTTGGACGGGCTCTGGAGCGGTGAGCGCTATGCCGATGTTACGGCAGCTACCCGAGATCCGTGCCGGTTTCGGCCCTCTGCCTTTTGTTGTTCTAAGGAGGAACGGGAGAAGGATCGCCTTCTCCCGTTCTGCTGTGTTTAGTCGTCGTCGGGGTCCTTGCCTGCGGGCAGCATGGGTGCTCTGAAGTTTCTGGCGTGCGGGGGAGTGACGCAGGAACTGGAGTCGCAGCGTATTTCGGGATACGCGAACAGAGATTCGTGTCCCTGCTTATCGACCGAGCCGACAGAGAGGAAGAAGCTGTCGCCGGGATTGAGGCCGAGTGTCTGAGCCGAGATCAGTTGTTGCTGGCCGGGATGGGGAAGGGTTACGCGCTGGCGATAGAAGTTTTCGCTTACGGAGCGAGCAGCTACCACAAAGTGGTCGACCTGGCCTCCCTGGGGCTCTTGGAATTGGATCTGTACGCCTTGCACGGAGTTGCCGTTGGCGGTGAAGCTCCGAGGTGATCCGGGCGCGCGCGCCAGGTTCCCCGCGACCCCAGCAATTACCTGCGCGATGGTTGCGGCATAGGTGGGAGTAATGAACTGGACTTGGTCATTGGGCGAATGCTGGTGGGTGGTGATGAAGCTGGTGTCTTTGCAAAACGCGGGAATCTGGGCGGGCGGAGGACAGGGCAGCGGTAGTATGCCGCAGCTGTTGTCGACGGGCGAAGGCGAGCACTCGAAGGTTTCCATGAAGCGGACTGCGGGGATGCCATTATTGATGAAGGATACATGGTCGCTGGCTCGACCGGGCCGATCTTCACGGAGTTTGGGGGCCATGGTGATGGATGGGACGTACGCGCCACCCCAGGTTCCGACGTTGCGCATAACGCCGCGAGACGGAGAGGTGTTATCGGTCGTGCCGTCCGGATCCGTGCTAAACCGTTCGCGTGGGATTCCCGAGGAATACAGCCGGAAAAACCCGAGATCGGTGGGGCTGTTGGCGGCGGTGTCGCCGCCTGGGATATCCGTGTTCAGCATCGCGATGACCTCTGGGTTCTTGAAGTAACGGCTGAGGTTGGCAGCGATCGAGGCAGAGCCGAAGAGCCCTTGTTCCTCGCCGGAGAAGGACATGAACACGATGGTGGAATTGAATTGATGACCGGCGAAGGCACGCGCGAGTTCGAGGACCACCGCAGTCTGAGCACCGGAATCGTTGCCGCCGGGCGCGTCCGAGCTGGAGTCAAGAACGTTGGTCGTACGTGAATCGTAGTGACCGCCAATGATCACCAGTTGATTCGCATTTTTTCCAGGCAGCCAGGCGATCACGTTGAAGGTTGGCGAGTTTGGGCAGTTTGCGTGAACAAATGGGTCGAGGGTTACTTGAAGCCCCGGGATGGAGCTGTATTGGTTGAAAATGAAATCGCGGGCGGCGGTCACGCCCTGTCCTTGTTGGGGTTGGTCCGAGCAAGATTGCCGCGTCCGGAAGTTCTGGAGCGTGGTTGCTGTGTTTAGAATGCGGTTGGAATCCACATTGCTGAGGATTGCGCTAATTTCTGGATCCGTCGTCACGCCATTGTTTTGACCAAATCCGACAAGCTCGAGTGCCAAAACACAGCTCAGTACCACGACTCCGCCGATCAACATTCGTTTCATACATAGATCTCCTTTCGGTTGATTGTTTTTGGTCAGATCGAGGCGGCGGACAGGCCAATTGGGAGCGGAGAACGTCTGTCGCGGTTACCATACACCTTCGGACCGCCTCCACACAATGCCCGGTGCCCCGATGAGCAGCGTTTTAGCTTGTGATACGTTAACGGCAGCATGGCAATTCCGTATTACCACGTTGATGCATTCACGGGTGAGCTCTTTGCAGGTAATCCGACGGGGGTCTGCATCCTTTCCGCTTTTCCCGCGGATAGCATCAGGTAGAAAATAGCGGCTGAGAACAGGTACAGCGAGACCGCTTTTGTCGTTCCTCGCGCTGATGGTGATTTCGACTTGCGCTGGTTTACACCCAAAGTCGAGGACGACTTATGCGCGGCATGCGACCCTGGCATCCGCCTCTGTGCTCGCGCGGCGGAAACACAAGGTGTGGCCGGTTCGTTTTCACACCCGCAGCGGCATGTTGACCGTCGCTCAGGACACCGCCGCTCAGGGCAAAGACAGATTTGAAATGGACTTTCCCGCCAAGCCACCCCAACCATGTGAGATGCCAGTCGGCCTCTTGCCAGCCCTAGGTTTGAAAGCGGCGCTAGTAATGAAATCGCGCGATTACCTCGTGGTGGTGGATCAGGCTGAGCAAGTGCGAGCGCTCTCACCCGATATTGCCGCTCTTGCCAAACTGGACGCCGGGGGCGGAACGATTGTTACCGCTCCCGGCGAGGGTGACGTGGATTACGTGTGCCGAATGTTTCTACCGTCGGTCGGCATCAATGAGGACCCCGCAACCGGCTCGATACACTGCACACTGGCTCCCTATTGGGCGGGGCGGCTGGGTAAGGACACGTTTCGCGCGCAACAACTCAGCGTCCGCGGTGGATACATGCGGTGCATAGTCGACGGCGATCGGGTGAAGATCGCCGGCAGGGCACACTTGTACCTTCACGGCACACTCGAACTCTAAAGGTCTGCCTTCAGGTGCTTCACGGTCCGTGATGAATACGCGTACACGCCTGCCGCCAGCACCATTACAATCGATGGCGCGATCAGCCCGAGACCAAGCTTTGAAACCAGAAATCTGCTGCCCTGAGGGCCGGTAATTGCGGCTGTCTAAAGAGGCCCGGCCGCCTCCAGCTCTAGTAACGAGCCGGAGGCGGCGAGGCGCGGAGATTGTTACTTAGTGATCACTTTGAAACCAAAGTTGCCGCCGGTACTTGGAGAGTAACGTCCTACCATTTCAAGCGTGTCATTGAGGCCATCGGAACGGCTCAGAGTCTTTCCTTTGGGATCGTTAACATCGAAATACTTGCCCCCGTGAAGCAGGAAACCATGAGTTTCTGCCCCTGAATTGGTGTAATAGGTGCCGGTAATGTCGCCCTTGTTGTTTGGAGTATGGACGATGGTGCCGACGTCTGCCTTGGGGTCGCTGACCTTCTTGAAGGTCGTCCCGGTTTTGAGGAAAGAGTCGAAACCACCGGACGAGTTCGTGGCATACACGGTGATCTGGCCCGCATTGTTGACTCCCCAGGCTACCGTATTGGTCTCACCCTTCGCGTCGATGCTCGTATACTTCGTACCTATTTTTGAAAAGCCGTGCGAGGCGCCGGTGGAGTCGAGGTACAGACCCACAATTTCTCCCTTGTCATTGATTCCGCTAGCCTGGGTTCCACTCGATTTGGGGAAATTGATGGCTGTGAACTTCCCGTTGGCGTACATAAATGCAATGTCCAAGCCGGTTTTTGTGCTGACGCACCAGCCAACAACTGCCCCCGCGGTATTGATCCCGAAGAAGGCGATAGAACCGGCGAGGCCGCCGGTCGTCTGACAACCCGCCTTGTTAACGGTGGTTAGCTTCGTCCCAGCGAGGATCATACCGTGCTGAACCCCCTTGGCGTCCACATAGTCGCCGGCAATTACCCCGCCATTGTTGACCGCATAACTGTCGGTCTCTGTCGCGGTCTTGTTAGCATGAACATCCGAAAAGGTGAAGGTTAGGGGAGGCGCCGCCGCAATTCCTACCGCGACGAACGTTAGAACGATCAATACACCAAGAATGGACCTTTTCACTGGTTTCTCCTCCTAGAGAAAGTTGAGTTGCTCCCCGCCGCTGGCGCAAACCAGCGCAGGAGTTAAAAGCGAGGGATTGTCCCGCGTCAGAAGAGCTGGACCTTGTATGCTCCCAGACGCCCTACGCAGCAGATGCTCCCAGCAATATCCCACTGGTGACACCGCAACCGTATAGAGTCCCCCTCACACCGCGTCTGCACCGCACACTTGCGCAAAGACGGTGACTTCGCGCGACACTGGCGGAAAGTCGCGGAAGCGGTTGAGGCCGCCAATTATCTTCTTGGCTAACGCTACCGTCAAGATGAAAGGTTTTGCACTTCTCAGCTAAGGGCTTTTGAGGCGGGGGTCAGGAGCCGCAAATCCTGCCCGGTCATTTCTTTTGGCTGGTCAATTCCCAGCATGCCCAGAATCGTCGGCGAAATGTCGCGCAGTGAGCCTCCGGGTTTGAGCGTAAACCGTTTGCTGTTTTCGGAGATCACGATGAAGGGGACGGGATTGGTTGTGTGCGCGGTATGCGGGCCGCCGGTTACGGGGTCGATCAGCATTTCGGCGTTGCCGTGGTCAGCAGTGATGAGCATTGCTCCGCCTTTAGCCCGGACGGCGGGCTCGATGCGGCCAAGGCAGGCATCCACCGTCTCTACAGCTTTCACTGTAGGTTCGATTTTGCCGGAGTGGCCTACCATATCGGCATTCGCGAAATTCACGATAATCACGTCGAAGGTGGCGCCTTCCACCGCCTTGACCACGGCATCGGCAATAGCGGCGGCGCTCATCTCTGGTTTCAGATCATAGGTGGCAACCTTGGGCGAGGGCACCAGCAGACGGTCTTCGCCAGGGAAGGGCTGTTCCACGCCTCCGTTGAAGAAATAGGTGACGTGGGCATATTTTTCGGTCTCGGCCACGCGCAGGTTGCGGAGATTCACTTGGCCCATCACGTTGGCGAGGATATTGTTCATCGACTCGGGCGGGATGACGACGGGCAGGTCGAACTGTTTGTCATATCGAGTCATACAAACATAGTCCAGACTCTTGGGGACGCGATCGCGAGGAATGGTGGCGTCGAGATCGTCGGCCCCGGGCAAATCGCGTCCAGCTTTTTCGTTGAGGCCGCTGTTGCGCGTTAGGGCGCGGGTAATTTGACGGACCCGATCGGCGCGGAAGTTGAAACAGATGCAGGAGTCCTCGTCGCGAATGGTGGCGAGAGGCTCGCCTTTGTTGTCGACGCAGACGAAGGGGACGACGAATTCATCCGTCACGCCCTTGTTGTAGGACGCCTTGACGCCCTGTACCGGGTCCACATACTTCGCGGCTTCGCCGTTGCCGTAGACTATGGCGTTGAAGGCTTTGGCGATGCGCTCCCAGCGTCGGTCGCGGTCCATGGCGTAGTAGCGGCCGCTCACGGTCGCGATCTTGCCGGTGTTGTACTCACGCATCTTCTGCTGAAGTTGTTCGAGGTAGCCGGCTCCGTTGGTCGGCAGAGTGTCGCGACCATCCATGAAGGCATGCACGACGACGCGATCAACTCCATTTTGTTTAGCCATGCGGAGCAGCGCGTATAGATGAGTCTGGTAAGAGTGCACGCCGCCGTCGGACAGCAATCCGAACAGGTGGAGACGCCGTCCGCCGGCGCGAGCGTTTTTCATGGCTGCGAGGAGGACCGGCTGAGAGAAGAACTCGCCGTTCTGGATCATCAGCTCGATGCGTGTGCTGTCCATGTGCACGATGCGTCCCGCGCCGATGTTAAGGTGGCCCACTTCACTGTTGCCCATCTGACCGTCGGGAAGTCCAACGTACGGGCCGCTGGTTTGAATCAAGGTGTTGGGATACTCGCGCAGAAGGCGATCGTAGGCGGGCTTGCGGGCGAGCGCGATGGCATTCGCGTTGGTCTCGGCGCGATAGCCCCAGCCGTCGAGGATGATTAGGACAAGTGGTTTGGGACGGAACATAAGCTCTCAGCTCTCCAGCGATCAGCTTTCAGAAAACAACGCTTCGCGGAACTACGCGGATGAACGTCTGCTTAACTGCTGGGCCTTCCCGGCGAAGAAGAAACACTGAATATTAATTCTTTTGCACGGACGGCGGGGTTGCTGGTGTGCTCTTCGGTTTTTGTTGATCTTCTTTTACGATTTGCTCGGCCCGTTGCATCATGGCATCCATTTGCTTCTGCATTCGCGCGTAGGAGGCCTGCATCGCCTCGGAGGTTAAGGCGGGCATCTCCCGCATCATCTTTTGGCCGGTCGGGGATGCGTAAAAAGTGCTCATGGCATCGATGTCAGTCTTCGAAAAGTGCCTCCGGTAGATCGGGATCATGTCGTCGAGAATCGCGTCCATGGGCATATCTTTCATGGTTTCCGAAATCAGTTGGTCGGCTCGGGCAATTCGCTCGGCGGAAGTTTGCGGATAACGGTTCTTGAGAGATTCGTGGATCATGGCACTCTGCTGTTTCATCATGGCGTCCATCACCTGACGCATTTGTTGGTGAATTTGCATGACCTCGAACAGCTTCTGAATGTCTTCTTTTGTGGCGGGGGCATCGCCGGTTGGGGATGCGGGTTGTTGCGCGAAGGCTGTGCTGGCCACGAAAAGGATTACCGCGAGGAAAACGGAATGACATTTCATAGAACTCCTAACGACTGCAAAAACTGGCTACGGATCGCGCGCATAAACGCAGATCTAAAATACCTCGAGACGAAGGGTCTTAGGCACCGATCGCGGATCAAAGTGGCAGCGTACTGCCTCGCGTACCATTTCACGCAACTCATCCATCGATTCGGCTTTGGTGAAAATAGGATGGCCGAGAGCGCGAGCTTCGAAACCACCCTCGAATGATTCTTGTAGGGAGAAAATGATCTCGGTTTCGGCCATATTTGCCCCCTCCGCAAGTTCCTTGGGCAGAGGGTCATGGAAGTCGTCGGGCACGGTAAATTCACCCTTGGCCGAGCCGAGGAATCGATTCTGTCGTCCGCCGAGTGGCACCAGCTTCGCCACCGGTTTCCCTGCCTCGGCGATAGTGACCTCCTCGCCTAACGCCACGGGTTCGAGCAGGCGCGACAAGTCAGCCTTGGCCTCATCAATATCGACTTCCATGAGGTCATTATAGCCAAGTCACGCAATTAGACCTGGCGGTGCCGATTACTTATGTTCGCAGCCTTGCTCACTGTTCGCTCTTATAGTTCAGCGCCTTCAACCCCAGAAATCTCGCTGCGCTTCCCAACTCTTCTTCGATCCTCAGCAACTGGTTGTACTTTGCGATGCGATCGGTGCGGGATGCTGAACCCGTTTTAATCTGTCCCGCTCCAGTCGCCACGGCCAGGTCTGCGATGAAGGTATCTTCCGTTTCACCGGAGCGATGTGAAATCACCGAAGTATATCCGTTGCGGCGCGCCAGATCGATCGCGTCCAGCGTTTCGCTCACGGTACCGATCTGATTCACTTTGACGAGAATTGAATTCGCTACGTTCTTGTCAATTCCCTCCTGCAGGAATTGTACGTTGGTCACAAACAGGTCATCGCCCACGAGTTGAATCTTGCTGCCCAATTCTTTGGTGAGGTTCTCCCAACCGTCCCAGTCCTCCTCGGACAAACCGTCTTCAAGAGAAACCATGGGATAGTCGTTCGCCCACTTCGCCCAGAACCGCACCATGTCGTCCGAACTCTTTGCGGACTTATCGGACTTCTTAAAGACGTATTTGCCATCCTGGTAGAACTCGCTGGCAGCCGGATCCAGGGCGATGGCAATCTCTTCCCCCGGCTTGTAGCCGGCTTGCTGGATGGCCTCGAGCACGACCTCAATAGCTTCGACATTTGATTTGACGGAAGGCGCGAACCCACCTTCGTCGCCGACAGCGGTGTTGTAGCCGCGTTTCTTGAGCACGCCCTTCAGAGTGTGAAAGACTTCAACGCCCCAGCGCAAGGCTTCGGAAAACGACTCGGCGCCGACGGGCATCACCATGAATTCCTGGAAGTCGACATTGTTGTCGGCATGTGCGCCCCCGTTGAGGATGTTCATCATAGGCACGGGCAGCGTGTTGCCGCCGGCACCGCCGAGGTATCGATATAAAGGCAAGCCGAAGGCCGTGGCCGATGCGCGGGCGGCCGCCATCGAGACAGCAAGGATCGCGTTCGCGCCGAGGCGTCCTTTGTTCTCGGTGCCGTCGAGCTCGATCATCTTTTGGTCGAGTGCGCGCTGGTCGGAGGCGTCGAAATTGGCCAGGGCCTCGGCGATCTCGCTGTTCACATTCTCAACCGCCTTGAGCACGCCTTTGCCGAGGAAGCGCTGCTGGTCATCGTCGCGCAGCTCGACGGCTTCGTGCTCGCCGGTGGAGGCGCCACTGGGAACAATAGCGCGTCCGCTGGTTCCGTTGGCCAGAGTGACTTCGGCTTCGACTGTTGGATTGCCACGTGAATCGAGAACCTCACGGGCGTGGATATCGGCGATATTCATTATGGGCATGAGTGCGTCCTTTGTTGGTTCACAAGACTGGCGATTATAAATGAACCGGACGATACGGCTCAGTGACGCGTCGACGGTGACCATGTTCGCACGCTCACAGAAGTCAAACTGACAGCACTCTCCCCGCACCACACTTGAAACCCCGTGCCTCCGGTGGTTCGCTTACTGCATCCGGCCTTGTTCTCGACTCACAGGTACCTTAGAGTCGATTCCGGATGCAAAATCGCACGGAAACTCTGGGAATTGGTTCGCGGGCGCCGGATTTTTCACTCACTGCAGCCAACTGCGAAGGAGTTTTTTCGCTTTCGAGTCTGCGGGCGCGCAGGCCGGTGATTCTGGAATTTGTGCGCGGCACCTGGTGACCCAACTGCGTAAGACGCATGGCCCAGTTTGAGCCAGTGAAAAGCGAACTCGAACAAGCCGGGGTGCAGATGGTCTTGATTGCCGCCGAGAAGCGCGACGGGATGTTCAAGCCGGCAAAGTTTCTGGCAAAGCATCCGATCTCGTTTCCGTTTCTGCTCGATGAAGATCGAACAGTGACGAAGGCGTATGGGCTTTATCACCGGCTGGGCACGGATGCAATCAACATCGCGCATCCGGCTACGCTGGTCATCGACGGCGGCGGCACGGTGCGTTACATCTATCGCGGCGAGAACCAGACGGATCGAGCGCCGATGGAAAGAGTTATGGAGGCGGTCCGGAAACTGGCAGCTGCGGGTTGATTTGTCATGAAAGAGGTTCGAAAAATTGCGACCGACTGAGGAGGCGAAATGAAGAAACTTGCATTGCTTAGTGTGGCGCTGCTGGCGGTGGCTGCAGTGGCACAAAACAATATCTCACTGCCTGCGGGCACAAACCTAAGAGTAAAGCTGGTGCAAACGCTGACGACCTCCAGCAAGAGCGGGGATCCATTTTCTGGCAGAGTGACCGAACCGGTAATGCTCGATGGAAAAGCTGTGATTCCCATCGGCGCCACCGTGCAGGGCCGCGTGGTGAACGCCACAGAGCCGCACCGGGTTTCCGGCAAGCCTACCATTACCATCTTCCCTGACACCTTGATCATGCCGAACGGGGACTATTTTGTCCTGAGTGCCACGCTCGAGAAGACCGACCTCTTTAACGGAACGAGTGTCAACAACGAAGGGCAGTTCAAGGGTAAAGGGTACGACAACAACGATCTTATCGAGATGGGGGCGGGCACCGGTGGCGGCATGCTCGTAGGAGGACTGATTGGCGGAGGCAAAGGCGTTCTTATCGGCGGAGCAGTCGGCGCATCAGTGACCGTGACTCACTGGTTGGTCAAGAAGAACTCGGCCTCGCTGCCTGCCGGCACTCTGCTGACGATGGAGTTGAGCCGTCCGTTGGCAATGACTCCGGTGCCTAGCGCTCCTGGAAACTAACTCACCGTTGTCAGACTTTAGTTTCGGTCAGCCGGATGCCGTCGCTTCCGGCTTTTCTTTTCCGGCCTCCTCGCAACTCTTGAGGAAATTCGCCAGCCTGGCTTGGTCTTCCTGAGACATGTCCAGGAACTTGATCCCGTTCCCGAATTGCGGATGGTGAGTTACGACCACCGCCTTCATTGCCAACCGTGTTTCTTCGACCCAGAGAACAATATCCAAATTGCTCCCTACAGGCAGCGTGAAGCTCATTTCCACATAGCATCCGCTGAGGCTGAGATCGGCGGTTTCGGCATGGCTGGCGACGGCTGCGCCTTCCGGTTTGAACTCAATTGCAATCGTGGCCTTGGTGCGTGGGTATTTTCTGCGCTCCTGCTGCGGCACTTCGTGAGGCTGCTCGGTCATGGCTGTTCTCCTTTCCGAACCAGGACGCCTCTGAGTGCAATGGTGCCCCTTAACGACTGGAAAGAAAAGGGCTAATCGACAATAAACTTGATTGTCAGTGTTTATTCTCTTTGATCGGGGTTCCGGTTGATCAGGCGGAATTGGTTCGGTTAAAGGAAATGGGGAGCTTAGAACGCTAAAGCAGCAAGGTCTTCTTCGCTGAGAAGACGCAACTCGATCCATCCCTCAAGAGGGAGCGCGTCAACCGGCAAGCGGTTATGCCAAAGACTGAAACGCAGGCGTAGTAGAGTCGTCACCGGGGTGGTTGCTTTTCCTTCGGCGCTGCTGGCGGAAGCCACGGGCGTTGCCAGCAACCATGCCAGTGGGAGTTTGAATTCGAAGTTTCGTAGCAAGGCGATCTTGACTTCTTCGCAGGGCTGGTCGGACGTCTCCAAGGGCTGTTCTTCATCCGAAGAGGTGACTCGCCACGATCGTATGGTACCGGCCTCGACTCGTACGTCTGTTCGCAACGCGCGCCTTGGACGCTGTGCCTCCGCTGCCCAGGATTCGAGATTGACTACCAAGTCAAAATCCATCTCGGGAGGCTTGCCCACGAAATCCAGGCGGCCGTAGACATAGGTGTCATTGATTCCCGCATACACCGAATCCACCAGAAATTGCTTGCCATGCATCGCGCCCGCGCGGTGGTCCGCGGTATAAACCGCGGCACCCATCCACTCGAAATAGCGAACCATCTCGCCCGTGATGCGAGGATGGATGTAGTGAGTCTGTGGCGTGAACTCGGGTCGAGTCTCTGCGCCGGCAATGGGCTGGGCGAGGTAATCGGGCGGGATCGCGCCCAGGGCTTGATACACGTTGGAGAGATGCTTGCGATAGAGTTCGTCGAATTCGCGGTCATTCGCCGAATGATGTTCCGGGCCATACCACCAGTTCCAATCGCTGCCTTCTGCGATGAGCAGTTCTTCGAAGGCCAGTTTGCGTTGCGCCTCACTCGCCCGGGGCGCATTCGCGGCATAGAAGTTGCGGGCGTGGTAGAGATAATCCCAGGAGCGGTTGTCCTCTGGAGCACCGATCCACACGTTGAAGTTGGCATTGATCCAGGAGCCGGGAACCAAAGAGGTGAGCTTGCCGAAGTCATGATGACGGGCGATCGCCTCGGATACCGTGACCGCCTCGACCCCTGCTTCGCGCTGCAGAGCGTCATAGAAACGGCGAAGGAATTCGCGGCCTGACCCAGGGTAGTATTCCCAGGCGTTTTCGCCATCGAGAATGATCGACACAACGGCGTCTCGTCCCTGATTGAGAACCGGTTGCGCGGCTTGCTTGATGTTGTGGATGAGGTGGTTGGCAGCGTCCTGCGCAGGCATCCCCGAATAAACGAATCCGATCAAGTCTGAGATGGTGTGATCGCGAAAGATCAAATGCATCTCCGTCGAGCTGCTTTCGAAGCGGTGCATGGTATATAGCTTTTCGGCGTTTTGGGCGGAAAGACGGCCTTCGCCATCACGCGCGAAATTAATTCCCAGGCTTCGGCCCAGAACGCCCTCGTCCGTGGCCATCCAATTCACACCCAGCCTCCGTGCAATAGCAAAAACCTCTTCCGACACGCTGCCCTCGGAAGGCCAGACGCCGACCGGCCGAACGCCGAAGACTTGCTGATGCAGATCCAGGCCGCGCCGGAGTTGTTCCCGGGCGTCTTCTGGATGGAGAAAGCGGTTCTGGGGTAAGGGCAATCCGGGACTCGAAACGGCACCCATGTTTGTATCGCAGACCAGTGGCAGAATCGGATGATAGAAGGGCGAAGTCGAAATTTCGATCCGGCCCTGCTGTGCGGCGGCGGCATGGGCGGGCAGCACAGTGCCCAAGAAAGCGCGCTGGCGGGCGATCACCCGTGCCTGATCCTCGAGCGAGAATCCCTGACTTTTTTTTATGAGCGCGGCGACATCCGGGTCTTCCAGGAAGAACTCGTCGAACCAGGCGATCTGCGAGAGCACTTGTAAATCGGTGAAGTCCTGCGGCTGAAAATACTTTTCGGCCCGTTCGGCGGAATCGCCCGCTCCGCGGAAACGCTCCCAAAGCGCATGGTAGCGCGGATAGCGGCCAATCATGTTCACCGGATTCGCCTGAAACAAATATTGCAGGGCGAAGCGGCGTTCGTCGGCCGTGAGATCTTTTGCCGGCTTGGCTGCGACCTTGAGGAACGGATCGTCGGCCGTTCCGGCAACGTAGTCCTGGATTTGCGTGATCAACGACGGAACAAGGTTGAAGGTCTGGTGTACGTTGGGGAACTCGTCCAACAGTTTGACCATCCCATAGTAGTCTTTGAGGGCGTGCAGCCGAACCCAGGGAAGACGGTATTTGCCCGTGACCAGATCTTTGTAGAAAGGCTGATGCTGATGCCAGAGAATGATTACGCGCAGAGCGGCCATTGAACCTGACGGCTCGTGACGAGAACAAGAGCCGTGCTGAGAGTCTAGCATGCAGGCCATGCAGTGGCGGATCAGCGTTGCGCTTATTTGAATTGGGTCGAATTTAGAATGGCGTCATCCTGAGTACCGCGCTCTTCATCGGGGCGAAGCATCCGGCGAGGAGTGTTTCGAACTCGAAAACGGCGGAAAACCTTGAATCGCGGAACACGCAGAGAAAACCGCAGGGATCGCTGAGGGAACAAATCCGGTACACTACCAAGGTCAGGTGGCCCAATTTCTTCGATGACGAAAACCCCGCTTACGATGAGTTCGCGCTCTGAGGCCGGCCTCCTGACCGAGCAGGATCTTTACCTCTTCAACGAAGGCCGCAACTACCGCACCTATGAAAAGCTGGGCGCCCACCTCACCTCTCAAAACGGCGAACCCGGCACGTCGTTCAGCGTATGGGCTCCGAATGCGAAGACGGTGTCGGTCATCGGCAGCTTCAACGGCTGGGATCCGCGTTCCCATCCCTTGCGCGCTCGCGAGAGTTCGGGCATCTGGGAGGGTTTCATCCCCGGAGTGACCAAGGGCTCGGTCTATAAGTTTCATATCGTCTCCAACCATCATGGGCACGTGGTCGACAAAGCTGACCCATTCGGAATATGGCACGAAAAACCGCCGCGAACCGCCTCCGTCGTATGGGATCTCGAATACCAATGGACCGATCAAGACTGGATGAAAAACCGGCAAGCGAAGAA
>Ga0210396_10002008_pt1 | contig 21056 bp, 18 predicted proteins | sample IncBWH17OmetaG_FD_155466 | JGI IMG/M metagenome (GOLD analysis project Ga0210396, IMG submission 155466) | Forest soil microbial communities from Barre Woods Harvard Forest LTER site, Petersham, Massachusetts, United States - Inc-BW-H-17-O ... | reverse complement strand
CCGCCCGCTTTCGATCGGATCCCGGTCGGGCTAGCCGCGCTCCACGCACATGGCGATGCCCATGCCGCCGCCGATGCACAGCGTGGCGAGGCCTTTCCTGGCGTCGCGACGCGCCATCTCAAAGAGCAGCGTCACCAGTACGCGGGCGCCGGAGGCGCCGATCGGATGGCCGAGCGCGATCGCACCGCCATTGACGTTGACCTTGCCGGTATTCCAGCCGAGGTCCTTGTTGACCGCGCAGGCCTGCGCCGCGAAGGCCTCGTTGGCCTCGATGAGATCGAGGTCGTCGATCTTCCAGCCGGCCTTCTTGAGCGCGGCGCGGGACGCCGGAATCGGACCCGAGCCCATGATCGCGGGATCGACGCCGGCCTGGGCCCACGACACGATGCGTGCCAGTACCTTGCGGTTTTCCTTGGCCGCTTCACTCGCCTTCATCAGCACCACCGCGGCGGCGCCGTCATTGATGCCGGAGGCGTTGGCCGCCGTCACCGTGCCGTCCTTGCTGAACGCCGGGCGCAGCTTGCCGATCGCATCCATGGTGGTGCCGTGCTTGGGGTGTTCGTCGGCACTGACGACGATGTCGCCTTTGCGGGTCTTCACGGTAACCGGCGCGATCTCGTCGTTGAAGCGCCCGGCCTTCTGGGCAGCCTCCGCCTTGTTCTGGGAGGCGACCGCGAACTCGTCCTGCTGCTGGCGGGTAATCTGCCACTGCTTGGCGACGTTCTCGGCGGTGTTGCCCATGTGATAGCCGTTGAAGGCATCCCACAGGCCGTCCTTGATCATGGTGTCGACGAACTCGAGCGTTCCCATTTTTACGCCGCCACGCAGATATTGGGCGTGCGGGGCCATGCTCATGGATTCCTGGCCGCCGGCGACGACGATTTCCGAATCGCCGTTGAGCAGCGCCTGATAGCCGAGCGCGACCGTGCGCAGGCCCGAGCCGCAGAGCTGGTTGACGCCCCAGGCCGGGCTCTCCACGGGGATGCCGGCCGAGATCGAGGCCTGGCGGGCCGGGTTCTGGCCCTGGGCCGCGGTCAGGATCTGACCCATGATGACTTCGGACACGCGGCCCGGCTCGACACCAGCGCGCTTAAGCGCTTCCTTGATGGCAACCGCGCCGAGATCATGCGCCGGCATGGTGGCGAACGCACCGTTGAAACTTCCGACCGGGGTGCGGGCGGCGGCGACGATGACGACATCGTCTGACATGGGCATCTCCTGAGCTTGAGGTTCTTGGATCGGATGGGGCGGGCCGATAAGGCGGGGCCAGTCTCCCTATTATCCTGTTAACGCGGCTGACGCATGTCAACGGCAGCGCATCAGAATTGTGCAGGTGGCTTGTTCACTTCGAGGCGGCCGCGTCGCCGAAACCGGCGATCGTGATTCGGAGGTTCGCCATGCCCCCGTCTAACCCAGGGCGCCGGGACCTCCGGGAGCCCCCTGGGGTGCTTTCCTCGGGTCCTTCGCACCCCTTTGTGCGGCTGCTCCGCAAAAATGCTGCGCAATAAAAAACTGCTCGGAAATTAACCGTGGTGCACAAAACGGTAGCCGAACCCCTTTGAAAATGTTTAGTTTGTTGCGGATGTGTAGCGCATTGCCCTGCGGCAACGCCGTCGGGTTCCCTTCTCCTCGGTTGCAGGTGCGAGCCCCATGGCAAAATCAGACCAACCCACCACCATCAAGAAATACGCGAACCGGCGGCTCTATAATACCGGCACGAGCACCTATGTGACGCTGGAGGACCTGGCGGCGATGGTGAAGGACGGCGAGGACTTCCTCGTCTATGACGCCAAGAGCGGCGACGACATCACCCGCTCGGTGCTGGCCCAGATCATCTTCGAGCAGGAGAACAAGGCCGGGCAGAATCTGTTGCCGACCACCTTCCTGCGCCAGCTCATCCGCTTCTACGGCGACAGCATGCAGATGGTGGTGCCGAAATATCTGGAGCAGTCGATCGACACGCTGACGCGCGAGCAGGAAAAATTCCGCAAGCAGATGGCGGACACCTTCAGCGGCACGCCGTTTGCGCCCCTGGAAGAACACGTCCGCCGCAACATGGAATTGTTCCAGCAGACCTTCTCGATGTTCAAGCCGTTCGCGCCGTCGCGCGGCGGCACCGTGGTGGATATAAGCAAGCCTTCGGAGCCCGCAGCGGAAGACGGCAATATCGACGATCTGCGCCGCCAGATGAAGGAAATGCAGGAACGGCTCGAGCGCATGTCGAAAGAGCCGAAGAAGGACGAGTGAGTCGCTCACGACATACACCCTGCCGTCAACACTTACTCCGCTGTCGTCCTGGCGAAAGCCAGGACCGATAACCACAGCCATCCGAGGTTACAAAGGCTGGAGCCCCAGCGTGTCTAACAACAGGCTGCGGTGGTAATGGGTCCTGGCTTTCGCCAGGACGACACCGAGTTTGGTTCACTAGCCTTTGGGCTCACCCCGCCTTCGGCATCACCGGCGTATCCGCGGTCCATGGGCGGTCGGCGCGCGCTAGCCCGATCAGGCGGCCCTGGATGTAGTCGCAGCCCCAGTCGCGCAGCATCAGCGCCGAGTGCTCATCCTGCACCCACTCGGCAACGGTCTTGATCTGGAGCCGACGCGCCAGATCGATCAGCGTCTGCACGAAGGCGCGGTCATCGGCGGAGCGCGCGATGTTCTGCACGAAGGCGCCGTCGATCTTGACGATGTCCACGCCGAGCTTGCGCAGGTTGCGGAACGAGGTGTAGCCGGCGCCGAAATCGTCGATCGCGATCCGGCTGCCAAAATTCTTCAGCCGCGTCACGAAGCCACGCAAATCGTCGATGTCCTGGATCGCGACCGTCTCGGTGATTTCGACGATCAGCCGCTCGGCGACGCCGGGATGGGCGTGCATCAAGGATTCAATCGAGGCCCACCAGTCCGGATCCATGGTGGTGTCGGGCGAGATGTTGAGGCTGAGCTGGACGTTTGGCGAAGCGGCGAGCTCGGCAACCACGAGCTCCAGCACACGATGATCGACCAGGCGAATAAGCCCCAGCCGCTCGGCGACGGGCACGATGTCGGGAGCGAGCAGCACGCGGCCGTCATCCTGCTCCATCCGCACCAGGCATTCGTAGAAGGCGTTTTCGCGCGAGTAAGCTGCAACCACCGGCTCATAGGCCATCACGATGCGCCGCTCGTTGAGCGCGGTGACGATCTCGTCGGTGACGCGGATGTTGACACGGCGCTGGGCGTCGCGCTCGACATTCGGCTTCCAGGTGAGGAACGAGCCGGCGCGGCGGCGCTTGGCGCTTTCGAGTGTCTCCTGCGCGCGGTTGATCGCTTCATCGGTCGAGCGCGCATATCGCGGCACGGCGACGCCGCCGATCGAAGCCGTCACCGATACCGGACCGGAGCGCGTCGGCACCACCTCGTCGCGCACGGCCGCGAGGAAGCGCTCGGCGGCGATATGCATGTCGTCGATGGTGCAGTTCTTCAGGATCAGGCCGAATTTGTTGCCGGAGAAGCGGCCAAGCACGTCGCCGCCGCGCAGCCGCGCGCGGATCCGGCCCGCGATCTCCGAGAGCACGGCATCCGCGACATCGAAGCCGAAAGCGTCGTTGACGCGGGCGAGGTGATCGATGCCGATCAAGAGGAAAGCACTGGTCGAGCGGAAGCGCTGGGTTTCCTCGATCGCCTCCGCCAGCGCCGCGATCAAATGCGTGCGATTGAGCTCGCCGGTCAAGGGATCGTGCCGCGACAGCTTCATCAGCTCCTCGTCGCGGGCGTGGCGCTCATTGTTGACGCGGACGATGCCTTGCGCGCGCGAGGGCTTGCCGTCGGGGCCGGCAAACCAGCAGCCGGTTTCCTCGATCCAGGTGATCGGCGCCGAGGTCGAGGCGCGGACGCCGTATTCGATCCGGTAGGGCGTGCCGTTGCCACCATGCACCGGCGGCGAATGCGCCAGCGCCTCAGAGCGGATGGTACCTTTCGGCTCGATCAGCTTGGCAAATTCGGCGCCGCTCGACAGCGCCTCCGACGGAATTTCCCCAAACACGACGCTGAGATGATCGCTCCAGGCGATCGCATCGCTTTCGATATCCCAGACAAAGGCGGCCTGGCCGAGACAGGCCAGGATATTCGAGGTCTGTGGAGAGTCGGCTGTCACATTCGCCTCGTTTCGGGACACCGGCAGGATTCCTCGCAGGTGATTCCCCGTGGTCAGGATAGGGCCTGATTCGCCCAAATTCCTAAACGAAGTTCATAAATATTCTGGAAACCACGTTTCGCAGTGTGCAGGAACGCCCGCGCGCGGAAGTGGTATGTTGTTTGCGGAATCAAACCGTAGCAGGGGCCATGTGTCCCGGAATGTGACGGTTTGCAGTGTCCAGCGTTTACCAACATGAAATAGAAGACGGCGTCTTCGAGGACGTTGAGACGCCTTGCGTCGCGGTCGTGGCCGTCACGCCGACCGTCTATGAGGCGCCGAAGCTGGCGCTGCCCCGTCCCAATGCAAACTATGTCGCCCAGCTGATCGCGACCGCCGAGCAGCTCCCGCAAACCCGCAACCTGCGGCGCGCCGAACCTGCCGACGCGCTCTCCGCCTATTCGGCCCGTCAGCTCAAGCTTCAGGGCGAGACCGTGGCGGCAAAACCCGCCCATCTGGAAAAAGCCGCTTAACGCTGCGGCGCTTCGGGCGAGGCAGCTGGCGCGGCACCCGGCTGCAATTCCGGCGACGGCTCGGCCGTCGATTGCGTCGTCTCCGTACCTTTCGTTTCCGAGCCCTTCGTTTCAGAAACCTTCGTTTCAGAGGCCTTCGCTTCAAAGTCCTGGGCCGCCTTGGGCGTCGGACGATCCGAGAGCACCGAATGGGCAACCGAAGCGGCCGACGCCGTGGAATGGGCGCTGGCCGCAGGCACGGGCTCGATGCGCGGTTCGGGCGCAGGCTCCTCGGTCCGCGGCGGAGCGCGCCGCGCGACGGAAGTGGAAACCGGCGGCCGGCCAGCGCGGAGCACGATGCCGCCGAGGAAGTCGACCATTGTCATCAGCGCCAGCAGGAAGAAGGTCGAGGTACCGAATTTCGGCCACAGCACGAATTCAGCCACCGAGGCGGCGCACACGATGAACGAGAGCAGATGGTCGGTGATGTATTTCGAGCCGGGCTTGGCGCCCTTCGCGATCTCGAGCAGCAAGAGCAGGATGCCAAGCGACAGCAGGACTTCGCTGAGCGTGATCGGCCATTCGGCGCCCGACGGCAGCGTCACGCGCACCAGCGGCTCGGTCAGCGACACGCTCGGCATCAACCAGACGACGATGTTGTAGATCGCGAGCGGAATCAGCAGCAGCGGGAAACCGACCATCGGCGTGGCCTTCTTTAGCTCAGGACAGACTCAGCGCGTTCCACAAAGATATAGCGGCAAAGCGCACCTGCTTCGCCACCTTAAAATCGTTCCCGAGAACCGTCTGATCTCGCCGGCCGAGTTCGGACAGGCCAAAGCGCGTCCGCCCGCTGTCGGCCTGCGATCAGGCTTCCTTCTTCGGCTTCAAGACCTGGCGGCCCTTGTACATGCCGGTCTTGAGGTCGAGATGATGCGGACGGCGCAGTTCGCCGGAGTCCTTGTCCTCGACATAAGTCGGCTTCTTCAGTGCATCCGCCGAGCGGCGCATGCCACGCCGCGAGGGCGAAGTTTTTCGTCTGGGAACGGCCATAACGGGTCCTCTAGGGGGTGTTGCGGAGGCATCGCCCGAAAAGCGGGACGCCCTGCCGAAGCGAGCTGCGATGCGGATAAGGCCGCGCTTATAGAGGATGGGACCGAGTAAAGCTAGGGTCGCGTGGGGCCAAAATCGCCGAAAATCGGCTCAAAAGGCGCGATCGTCGTGCCAGCAGGTGGTCACGATCTGCGCCCGCGCCGCATAGGTCCCGGAGAGCCGCCGCAGGCCCGGCCCTGGGCTGCGGGCGCTGCGGGTATGCGGATTGGGCAGAATCGACGCCAGCAGCGCCGCCTCCCGAGGCGACAGGTTGGCCGCGGAATGGCCGAACGCATAGGCCGATCCGGCCTCGGCGCCGAACTGGCCGGAGGGGCCGAGCTCGGCGATGTTCAGGTAGATTTCCAGGATCCGTGGCTTCGGCAGCACCGCGTCGATCCAGAGCGCGAGCGGAAATTCCAGCGCCTTGCGGATGTAGCCCGCGCCGCCCTGCCAGAGGAACAGGTTCTTGGCGACCTGCTGGGTGATGGTGGAGGCCCCGCGCATCCCCTCGCCCTGCTCGGCATTGTTGATGGCTTCCCGCAGTGCGCCGAAATCGATGCCGTGATGCTTGCAGAAATGGGCATCTTCCGACCCCACCACCGAGCGCGGCAGATAAGGCGACATCGCCCCAAGATCGATCCATTGCCGCGACACCGGCGCGCCCGAAAGCTGGCGCCAGAGCATCAAGGTCGAGACCGGGTGGCCGGTGCGGTAGAACGGCGCCAGCACATAGGGGACGAGCAGCGCCACCAGCACGATCAAGGCCAGGGTTTTAAGGGCGCGCAAAACGGTCTTTTCTGCTTTGTGGTAAAGGCAGCCGGTGACTTGGATAAAGCGCTGTTATCCCGCTCACAGTTCCAGCCCTTTTCAAGCGGTTTTATGGCCCAGCCGGCTTCCTCCCGCAATTGACGAAGCCCTCGGCATAAAGGATTGTCCGCCCGATTTTGCCCCTTGGAGCCTGATTGAATGACCGGTACTGCCCTCGATTTTGCCAAGCGTCTGGACAAGACCGCGGAGGAAACCGAAGCCCTGCTGGGCCAACTGCTCGCCGATCAACTGGAAACGGACGAGATCACCCGGCCGAAGCGGCTGATGGACGCGATGCGCTATTCCACCCTCGGCGGCGGCAAGCGCTTGCGGCCGTTCCTGGTGGTCGAGAGCGCCGCGGTTTTCGGCGTGCCGCGTGACTCCGCGCTTCTGGCGGGCTCGGCACTTGAATGCATCCATTGCTATTCGCTGATCCATGACGACCTGCCGGCGATGGACAATTCCGACCTGCGCCGCGGCCGCCCCACCCTGCACAAGAAGACCGACGACGCCACCGCGATCCTCGCCGGCGACGCGCTTCTGACGCTCGCCTTCGACATCGTCACCCGCGACGAGATTCATCGCGATCCCATGGTTCGCCTCTTGCTGACGCGGGCGCTGGCGCGCGCCTCGGGCATCGGCGGCATGGTCGGCGGTCAGATACTGGATCTCGCCGGTGAAGGCCGCTTCGGCGACCGCGAGCCGGTCGACGTCGCCCGCCTGCAGCAGATGAAGACCGGCGCATTGCTCCGCTATGGCTGCATCGCCGGCGCCCTGCTCGGACAGGCTTCGCCCAAAGAATATCAAGCGCTCGACGATTACGGCAAAGCTCTCGGCGAAGCCTTCCAGATCGCCGACGACCTGCTGGACGTCGAGGGCGACGCCGCCGCGCTGGGCAAGCCGGCGGGCGCGGATGCAGCGCTGGGCAAGACCACCTTCGTCACCCAGCTCGGGATCGAGGGTGCCAAGCAGCGCGTGAGCGACCTCTTGGCACGCGGCGATTCCGCGCTCTCGATTTTCGGCGCGAAGGGCGACGTGCTGCGCGCGACCTCGCGCTTTGTGGCTGAACGCAAGAACTAGCGCATGATCCGGACCCGCAGGGCCGCGTCAGCGCAAAGTGGGAACCGGTTTTCCGACGAGATCATGCGCCAAGCTTAAGGAGGAAAATGCCCGGCAACGAGCTCGAAGAGGGCCTTCTTCGATTCCGCAAGCTGCCGAAGCCGGTGCGGGTGGTCTATGCGCGGCCGCGCACCTTCATCTCGATCGTGCTCGGCATCGTCTCCTACCTCCTGCTCCCGGCTTCGCTGCGCCCGGTGACGCGGATGCTGATCGGCTGGGACGTGTTCGCGACGTTCTATCTCGTCCTCGTCTATTTCATGATGTGGCGGAGCGAACATCGCAGCATCAAGCGCAACGCGGTGCTGCAGGATGACGGCGCCTTCTTGATCCTGCTCGTCACCGCGCTCGGTGCGTTCGCAAGCATCGCCGCGATCGTGTTCGAGCTCGGCGGGAAGGATCGCGGGGTAGCGCAATTAGGCCTCGCGACCTTGACCATCGCGCTGTCATGGGCAGTGGTGCACACCGCCTTCGCGCTCCACTACGCCCATGACTATTACCGCGGCACCAAGCCCGGCGGCCTGCAATTTCCGAGCGGCGAGAAGCAGGATCACGCCGACTATTGGGACTTCGTCTACTTCTCTTTCGTGATCGGCATGACCGCCCAGGTCTCCGACGTAGGGATCACCGACAAGACCATCCGCCGCACCGCGACCGTGCACGGCATCATTTCGTTCGTGTACAACACCGCGCTCGTGGCCCTGATGGTGAATATCGCGGCGAGTGCGATCTCGGGTTGATCATCGGCATCACGCGCGACTACGGGCACTTTCCCGACATAATGGCTCCGGACGTGTTGCAGCCAACCGCGCGCTCAAGACCCGTCAGCGGCCGGGTGCCCTGCTGCGGCGGCGAATTGTAGTAGCTGTTGCCACGTTGGCGCGGCGGCAGGGCGCCAGAACCGGCGTCGTAGCCGGATCCGCCGCGGGCGCCAACCTGACGATCCCGCGTACGCGGGCTCGGGCGATCATTGTCGTCGCGCTTGACGGTCGCCTTGCCGCGCCGCTTCTCGCATTCATTGTCGTCGTTGACGAACGAACCCTCGGCGCAGACGATCTTCGTGCAATGGTCGCCGTCGGCCTTGGAGCCATGCTCGCAGACCAGCGGGCAGACGCGCGACGGCTTCTGCTTGATGGTATCGAGCGTATCGGCGTTCACCGTCTTGACGTCGAGCTTGGTCCCGGCGCTGCGATTGAACTGCGACAGCGAGCGCTGCGAGGACGAATCCCAATCACCATCGGCATTGCCGCTATAGCAGCCGACGCGGCGCAGCTCCGACTGCACCGATTTGGTGATGTCCGTCTGCGATGGCGCCGGATTGAGCGCGGCCACGGTGACGTTCTTCTCGGGCGCCGGCGGCACGGGCGCGGGTGCAGGCGGGGCGGCCGGGACCGCCGCCGCCTCGACGCGCTTGCGTTCGGCATCGGCAGCCTGCTGCTGCGCCACCTGCTTGGCCTTTTCCGTCTCGATGCGCGCCTGCTCGGCCGCCCTGGCATCGGCCTCGGCCTTGACCTGGGTTTCCTTTTGCGCGCCTGCGGCGGCGAGCCGATCGCGCTGCTGCTCGGCCTGCCGCGATTTCTCGACGGCTGCCGCATGGGCCTGATCGGCCGAGATCTTGTCGAGCTGCAGCTTGGCGAGGCTCGCATAGAAGCCGTCTGAATGCTGAGCGAGGAACGCTTCGAACGCGCCCCTGTTGCCGACCTGCAGCGCCAGCTCATAGTCGCGGCGGATATCGGCCTGCGCATCAGGCGCGGGTGCCGGCAGCGGCGCCACCGACCGGTTCGGCACCAGCGGCACATCCTCGCCGCCAAGCGAGCCGTATACATAGGGCTCCTGCCGATTGCTGGTGGTCTTCAGCACGTCGTCGCGCACGAAGCCGAAGGCGCGGCGTATGTCGAGCCCGGGCGTGGTCAGATGGGTCGCCAGCGCTGTCGTGAACGGGCTGTTATTGCCGCCCCCATCCTGCGCGGTAGAACCGGCCTTGGCCGAATAAGCGATCAGCGTGTTGGGGCTCGCCGGCTCGACCTTGGCCAGCCCGCGCCCGATCGCACGCGTCGCCAGCGTCTTCTTCATCTTCTGGGCAAACGGATTGTCGCGGCAGGCATCGAGGATCACGAGCCGCAGCCGCCTGGCGGGCTCGACCGTGACCAGGATGCGATCGAGCGAGAACGCTTCGTCATAGACGTCATTGTCGCGCTCGAGCTTGGCATCGACCGGAATCAGATAATTGCTGCCGTCGACCTCGATGCCGTGGCCGGCGTAATAGATCACGGCGATGTCGGCATCGTTCGATTTGTCGGCGAAATCGCGCAACACCCGCCGCGTCTCCTGCGCCGAAAGATTTTGCTTCAGCTCGACCAGGTCGAAACCCGCTTTCTTGAACGTGTCCGCGATCAACGCCGCATCGTTGACGGGGTTGGTGAGCGGCGGCACGTTTTGATAGGCCGAGTTGCCGAGTACCAGCGCCACGCGCTTGTCAGCCAGCGCCGGCTGACAGATCAGGATCAAGCCGGCGGCAAGCCAGAATTTCAGCGATCCGAACAATCCACGCACACCCATGATGGCGCCTCTTGAAAAAGTCACGGCAGTCATGCCGCCAAATCCTATCTCACCATGCTTCGGTCCGGCCGGTTGTGAGCCAGGTCACGAACCAAGCCGCGAAGTAACCCCCGGAGCAACCACAGTTTTCCGTTTGTCCCTATGCGTCTGTATGGCCAAGTGTCGCATCGGTTCGGTCATTTGCCGCGCTCTTTGCGAAAGTGCGTTTTCCGGCCAAGATCGGGCTGAAACAAAGAAAATTCCGGGAGAAGGCGATGCGTGGCGTGGTGTTTCATGGCGAGCGTGAGCTGGAGCTGATGCAGTTCCCCGATCCGACCCCCGATCCCCATGAGGTCGTGATCGAGATGAAGGCCTCGGGCATGTGCGGCAGCGATCTGCATCAATACCGAAGGCCGAAAGGCCAGGGCCAGGCCAGCGGGATTCCGATGCGGGATGGACCGGTGATTGCAGGCCACGAGCCCTGCGGCGTCGTGGTTGCCGTCGGCTCGGCCGTGGGCCCGCAGGAAGCTCGCGTCAGCCAGCGCGTCATGGTCCACCATTATCAGGGCTGCACCCAGTGCAACCATTGCCGCTCCGGCTGGCAGCAGCTCTGCCAGGAGGTGCCGGTCAAGGTCTATGGCAACAACGCCCATGGCGGGCATGCGAATTACCTGAAGGTGCCGGCGAACACGCTTGTGGCCCTGCCGGACGAGCTGTCGTTCTCGGCAGGCGCGGCGATCGCCTGCGGCTCGGGCACGGCCTACAGCGCACTGCGGCGCATGAACCTCTCCGGCAACGACACGATTGCGATCTTCGGGCAAGGCCCGGTCGGACTCGCCGCCACGCAATATGCCAAGGCGATGGGCGCCCGCGTGATCGCGCTCGACATCAGCCCGCAGCGGCTCGATCGCGCCAAGGCGTTTGGTGCCGACGCCGTGATCAATCCCGGCTCCAACGATCCCGTTGCGGCGATCAAGGACCTGACCCACGGCCGCTACGCTGACTTGACGCTCGACACATCGAGCAATCCGGACGCAAGGCTGAACGCAATCCGCGCCACCAAGGTGTGGGGCACGATGTGCTTTGTCGGCGAAGGCGGCAACGTGCATATCGACGTCAGCCCGCACCTCTTGCGCCGGCAATTGACCCTGGTCGCGTCCTGGACATTTTCGAACATCATCCAGGCCGAATGCGCCCGCTTCTCGGTCGAGCGCGGGATCGACGTCGATCAATTGTTCACCCATCAGTGGAAGCTCGACCAGGCCGAGGAGGCCTATCAGCTGTTCGACAAGCAGGTCGACGGCAAGGGCGTATTCTTGATGTGACGCGACTCGGAATGACAGCAAGAGGAGATACAACCGTGAGTCATGACCGTTCATCCGTCGAAACCGTGGTGCAGCACTATTTCGACGCCCTCTACGAGGGCGATGCCGACAAGATGGGCACGATCTTTCATCCCTCCGCCGATCTGCGCTGGGTCGACAAGGGCGAGCTGAAGGTGCTGGCCGTGCCGGATTGGCTCGGCCTGATCCGAAAGCGTGCTTCGGCGAAAGCCGAAGGCAAGCCGCGCGAGGATTTCATCGTCACCATCGATCGCTCCGACGAGAACACCGCCTTCATCAAGGTACGCTGCCAGCTTCCGCCGCGCTATTTCACCGACTATCTGGTGGCGATGAAACTGCAGGACGGCTGGCAGATCGTCTCGAAATCCTACCGCTACGACCTGCGCGATTGACGGAGCCCACCCGTCTCGTGCAACACAGGCGGGATGGAAGCCACGTTCCAGATTTTCCTGTTCATGCTCGCGGTGCTCGCCGGCACCGCGTTTGTGGCGCGCCGGATCAATATCGCGCCGGCGATCCTCTTGCTGCTGGTCGGCATCGCGTTCGCCTTCGTGCCAGGCGTCCCGGCCCTGGAACTGCCGCCGGAGATCGTGCTGCTGGTGGTGCTGCCGCCTTTGATTTACTCGGCGAGCGTTGCCATGAGCTGGCGCGAGTTCAAGCAGAACCTGCGCCCGATCACCCTGCTCGCCGTGGGCGGGGTTATCTTCACGGCGGCGGTGGTTGCTGCCGCCACGCATTACCTGATCGGCCTGCCCTGGAATGTCGGCTTCCTGCTTGGCGCCATCGTCTCGCCGCCCGATGCGGTCGCGCCGCTCGCGATCGCGCGCCGGCTCTGCATTCCCCGCCGCGTCCTGGTCGTGCTCGAGGGCGAGGGCCTCGCCAATGATGCAACCGCGCTGATCCTGTACCGCTTCGCGGTGATCGCAATCACGACTGGCACGTTCTCGCTGTCGAAGGCGACCGGCATGTTCTTCGCGGTCGTCGCGGCCGAAATGCTGTTCGGCATCGCCGTCGGCTGGATCTCCATGCGCGTCCGCCACTACGCGCGCGATCCGCAGATCGAGATCACGCTGTCCTTGATCACGCCCTATCTCGCCTACTGGGTGCCCGAGCATCTCGGCGGCTCCGGCGTGATCTCGACGGTGGCCTGCGGGCTCTACATCAGCTGGAACGGGCCGTTGTGGATTTCCTCGGCAACGCGCCTGCAGGGCATCTTCTTCTGGAACTTGATGATCTATCTGATCGAGGGGCTTCTGTTCCTGCTGACGGGCTTCCAGATGCGGCTGCTGTATGAAAAATCGAAGGCGTTTCCGCTCGGCGACATCCTCAGCGCGACGGCCCTCGTCGCAGTGATCGTGATCGTCGCGCGCTTCGTCTGGACTTTTCCCGCGACCTATCTGCCGAGGATGCTCAGCAAGAGCCTGCGCCAGCGTGATCCGTCGCCGCCCTGGCAACACATATTCATCCTGTCGTTTGCCGGCGTGCGCGGCGCGGTGTCGCTGGCCGCCGCACTGGCGCTGCCGTTTGCGCTTTGGAACGGCGACCCGTTTCCCGATCGCGACCTCGTGCTGTTCGTCGCCTTCGGCGTCATCCTGGTGACTCTGGTCGGGATCGGCTTCAGCCTGCCCATGGTCGTGCGCTGGCTCGGCGTAGCCAATGTCGGGCGAAACGAGCTGATCGCCGAGCATCAGTCGGAAATCGCGGCCCGGCGCGAGGCGCTCGATGTGGCGCTGCGCTCGCTCGATGCGATCATCGAGAAGCGCGAGCTTCCCGACGACGTCGTGAGCCTGCTCCGCGCACGCCATGAGATCCGCGCCAGCCAATTGCCGGATTCGCTCAATCCCGAAACCCATGACGTTTCGGCGACCGGCACGGGGCTGACGCGTGAACTGATCGCGGCCGAACGCAAATTCATTCACATGATGCTGCGCGACGGCAGGATCACCGACGAGACCCGCCGCCGCATCGAGCGCGACCTCGATCTGGAAGAAGCAAGCCTCGCCAACCGCGAATACCGCGAAATCCCGCTGTGACGGGTTGGATTCTTGATTGAGCATGATCTCCGCGCAAACGCTTCGCGTTTGTCGCGAGGGAAAACCGCTACACACTTTTCCGGATCATGCGCTACTCCGGCCGCCGGCAGACGAGATCGATCTCGATCAGCGCATCATAGGCGAGCCCGGTCACGCCGACGCAGGTGCGGGCGGGCAGCCGATCCTGCGGAAAATAGCTGCGATAGGTCTCGTTCATCGCAGCGTAATCCTCCTTGAAGCGCGTCAGGTAGATTCGCGACATCGCGACATGCTCGAGCCCGAGGCCGATACCTGCGAGCACGATTTTCAAATTCGCCATCACCGCATGCGTCTGCGCGACGATTCCTTCGGGCAGCGCGCCCGGCGTCTCCGGCCGGTCCGGCATCTGGCCGGTGACGAAGACGAAGCCGTCGGTTTCGACGGCGTGGCTGAACGGCGCGACCGGCTTCGGCCCGCCGGCGATCATGTGAAATTTCAAGGCTTGTTCCCTATTTGGTGAGATAGGCGTCGTCGAAGAGGCTCTTGCGCAGCACGGCGTGGACGCCCCAATTGCCGTCGACCACCTGCGTGACACCGAAATCGATCGCGGCCGACATCAGCGCGATGGCTTCGTCCTCGCTGAGACCTTTGATGTTCATCAGAAAGCGCCGCATCTTGCGAAACGCATCCTTCATCGCAAGATCGAGCGAGGATTTGGCATAGACCTCGCTCTGCCCCTGCGTGCCGAACTCGGCGAGATAGTTCGGGTGGCTGAAGCCGGTGAGCACCCATTCGGTTTCGGTCTCGATCAGGGGATACGTGAGATCGGCGAAGGGCTGGCCGGCGAGCTGGCCTCGCTTGTGCAGGACGACCTGGAAGGTGCCGGTCATCGAGCATTCGATGGCGGTGCCGCTGATTTCACCGTCGCCCTGCGACGCGTGGGGATCGCCGACCGATAACAGCGCGCCGGGCACTGACACCGGCAGATACACCGTCGAGCCCTTGCCCAGCCGCCAATTGTCGAGATTGCCGCCGAAATAGGAGGGCGGCACCGAATCGACGAAGTCCGCCTCGCGCGGCGCCAATGCGATCACGCCGAAATGCGGACGCAAGGGAATGCGGATGCCGTCGAGCACGTCGTGCCGCCGCTTGACGCTGCGCGGCGGCACCGGCACGCCGGGATAATCATAGGTATGATGCGTTACGCCGAACGGATCGGTCTGCGGTTCCCAGCGATAGGAATAGGCGGCGCGCGCATACGGTGCCGCCGCATCATTGAATATCTCGTAGATGGTGACGACCTCGCGCGGCTTCGCCTCGGCGAGAAATTCGTCATAATGATAGCCCCACCAGGCGGCGACGCTGCTGCCGAACACGCGGCCGGCGAATTCCGGATTTCGACCGAGACGCGGGACCATATCGAGGATCCGCACCTCCAGCACGTCGCCCGGCTGCGCATCGCGGATGGCGACGGGACCGGTGCAGATGTGCACGCCAAATCCCTCGCCCGCACCGCGGCCGAACACCGAAGCATCCATCGGCCCCGCGCCACGGCGATCGACCGTCTTGGCCTCACGCGTCCAGCGGAAGATTTCCTCTGCCGCAGCGTCTCCTGCGATCATGCGCTCGGCATCATCGGAAGCGTGCTGGGTCAACGTCTCGATGGTGATGGTGTCGCCGGAGCGGATTTCCGCCTGCGGCTGCAGCGCGCGGCTGAAGTAGCCCCAATGCACCCGCTCCGAGGCGATCGCGAGGTGATGATGGACCGGCTCGACCACACCCCGTGTTTCGTCATTGGCCGCGGGCAAGGCGGCGATTTCGCTCGCCGCCATCATGGTTCGCTGGTGACGCGGCTGCGCGAGCGCGTCTTGCGGCCAGCCGCGGTGGCCCGCGGTCGTGATCGAGGCCGCGGTGCGCTGCTGGCGGAAATCGCGAGGCGACAGGCCGAAGCGGGCGCGGAAGGTACGGCTGAAATGCGCGGAATCGGCAAAGCCATAGCGGTAGGCGATCTCCGAAATCGTGTGATGCGCCTCGGCCGGATTGGCGAGATCGGACCAGGCGCGCTGCAGGCGCCGCTCGCGGACATAGTGGGTGAAATTGTCGCCCGTGCCCTCGAACAGCTTTTGCAGATAGCGTTCCGAGATGCCCTCGCCTTGCGCGACCCGCGCCGGCGTCAGTTCGGCATTGTCGAGCTTGCGCTCGATCGTCTGGCAGATGCGATTCATGATCGCGGTCTTGGTCGCGCTGCCGCCAGTGTCGGAGCCCGACGCGACAAGCTGCCCGGTGAACGCGAAAAGCAGGTCGGCCAAACTCTGCGCGACCGCGTCCCATTCCGTATCGGACAGCGCGTCGAGCGATTGAGCCGCCGAATCCAGCGCGCGGGAAAATACGCCGGCAAAGCCCCGCGGCGCCACCGCACGCGGCTCGATCCATCCGGCGCCGCCGGCCTTGCGGCCGCGAAACGCATCCGTCGTCACATAGAGGGAGATCGCGCGCAGGTCGCGCTGGAACAGCAAGGTCCAGTCGCCATGCGGCGGCAGCATCAGGAGATGCCCGGCAGGAACGATCTGGTGGCCGCCGCTGCGAAGCACCACGCCGTCCTCGATCGGGAGCAGTGCGATCGGCAGGGCATCATCGCCGCCGGCAGCAAGTGGCGCCAGGCCCTGGGAGCCAGCCGCCAGCTTCACCAGCGTGACGCCCTTGGTCGAACGGCGCGAGGCGGTGGCGTGTCCGGCATAAAAGGTGGGCGCGGAAAGCGGCTGCAGGCCGACCGTGTTCAACACGTCGCGCCACGCCTCCGGCCGATCGGGCTCGGCATAGGATTCACTCGTGAACGGACGAAAGCTCATGCACCGCAACCCACACAGTCGCAGCATCGAAGCAACCTCCGTGCCAGTGGCACGGCGGCAGCGAGGTGCGTGGACCAGGTGTCGCGGAACCCGAAAATCAATGAATTCCAGCCTTGAATCAGCTCCTTAATCGCATCTGAACATGTTTTTCCGGATCGAACCGTGCACGCCCCAATTGGCGTCGACCACCTGGGTCACGCCAAAATCAGCGCCGACCGACATCAGCGAGATCGCCTCGTCCTCGCTCAATCTGTGCACGGTCATCAGGAACCGCCGGAGCTTGCGGAAGGCATCGCGCATGGCCCGATCGAGGCTCGAATGATTGGCGATCTCGGTCTGAGCGTCGGCGCCGAGCTCGGCGAGATAATTGGGATAGGTGAAGCCGTAGACCGACCAGGCCTCGTCGTTCTCCAGCATCGGATGGCTGAGGCCTTCCAGCGCGGTGCCGGCCAGCTCGTTCTTCTTGTGCAGGATAAATTCGAAATCACCGGTCAGCGAGGTCTCGATCGCGGTGCCGCCGAGCTCGCTGTCGCCTTGCGCCGCATGGGGATCGCCGACCGAGAAGAATGCGCCCGGCACGGCGACGGGGTAATACATCCGCGCGCCCTTGCCGATGCGCCAGTCGTCGATATTGCCGCCGGTGTAGCTCGGCGGAATCGAGCTGACGAAATCCTGCTCCGACGGCGCGAGCCCCATGGTGCCGAAATGCAGCCGCGCCGGCACTTTCACGTTGGCGAGGATATTTTCCCGCTTGCGTATCGTGGTGTGATCGACGCGCACGCCGGGATAATCGATCGACGCATGCACGATGCCGTCGGGATCGGTCTGCGGCGTCCAGACATAGTTATAGACGGCCTTCGCGAACGGCTCGCCCGACGTGTCGAGCTCGAAGATGGTGACGACTTCGCGCAGCTTCGGCTCCTCGATCAGGTCGTGGTACTGAAAGCCCCAATTGGCCGCGACGTTCGAGCCGAAACATCGGCCGGCGTAGCAGGCCTTGCAGGCTGGGCGCGGCCTGACGTCGAGAATGCGCACTTCGAGGATATCGCCGGGCTCGGCGTTTTCGATCGCGACCGGACCGGTCAGGAGATGCACGCCCAACCCCTCACCCGCACCGCGGATAAATGGCCCCTCGGTCGGGCCGGAGCCGCGCCTTGCCATCGTCTTCTGCTCTTTGGTCCAATGAAAGATCGCCTCCGCCCCGGGATCATCGGCGATCATTCGCTCGTAATCGTCGTTGGCGTGGTGGGTCAGCGTCTCGATGGTCGCCCGGTCGCCCGACTTCAGCGTCAGCGCGGGCGCCACCTTCTTGCTGAAATAGCCCCAGTGAACGTTCTTGGGCGAAACCGGAAGCAGATGATGGATCATGCGGGCAACCTCAGGCGGTGGGTGGAGACGTGAAACGGGCGATCGTCGGTCATGGCGGCGCTATTCCTCGGCCATGGCGCTGAGGAAGCGCTGCGCCACCGTGGTCCTGGGCCTGGTCAGCACCTCCCGCGCCGGCCCCTCCTCGACAATGGTGCCGCCGGACAACAGCACGACACGGTCGGCGACCTCCTCGGCGAAGCGCAATTGATGCGTCGAGATGATCATGGTGAGGCCATCCTCGATTGCGAGCCGCCGGATCACTTCCAGCACCTCGTTGACGAGCTCGGGATCCAGCGCCGAGGTCGGTTCGTCGAGCAGAAGCACGCTCGGATTGGGTGCGATCGCGCGCGCGATGGCGACGCGCTGCTGCTGGCCGCCGGACAAATGACGTGGCAACGCATCGGCGCGCTGGCCGAGGCCCACGCGTTCGAGCAGTTCGAAGGCGCGGCGATCGGCATCGATGCGGCTCCAGCCGTGCACCCAGCGCAGCGGCCCCGCGATATTCTCCTTGGCGGTGAGATGGCCGAACAGATTGAACTGCTGGAACACCATGCCGACGCCGACTTCGGCGCGCTCATTGGCGAGCTCGCGCGGCGACAATTTCCTGCCGCTGTCGGCGAAACCGAGGCGCCGGCCGCCAACCCTGATCGAACCGTCCTCCCAGCCCTCGAGATGGTTGATGCAGCGAAGCAGCGTGCTCTTGCCGGAGCCGGAGGGGCCGAGCAGCGCGACCACCTCACCGATCCGCACCGTCATCTCGACGCCGTCGAGCACGATCTGCTTGTGATAGCGCTTGCGCAAGCCTTCGACGCCGACCGCGATATTGTTGCGGCGAAGCATCTCGGCGCGCTTGGCGTGATCGACCAGTTCGAGCTTCGGCCGTGACGGCGGCAGCTCGGCAACGCCGGCGTCCACGATTCCACCCTCGGCGACCTCGATCGGCTCGCCATCGGGCTGAGAGCGATACCAGGGCAGCAGCCGCAGCAATCGCTTTTGCGAAGATGCGCGATCGAGATCGAGCCAGGCCTCGACCACGAGCTGGATGATGGCGATCGCGCCGGTGAGGCAGAGATAGATCAGGCCGGAGGCGAAGAAGATCGAGAAAAAATCAAAGGTCGAGGACGCAAGCTGCGTCGAGCGCAAGGTCAGCTCCTGCACTGCGATCACGGAAGCAAGCGAGGAGTTCTTCAGCGCGCTGACCGCCTCCGCGCCGAACGCCGGAATCATCGCCCGGATTGCCTGCGGCGCGATGATCCGGCTCATCAGCACACCCGGCGTCATGCCGAGCGCCTGTCCGGCCAGCACCTGGCCACGGTCGACGCCGAGCACGCCGGCGCGCAGAATTTCCGAGATGAAGGGCGCCTCGTTGGCGGCAAGCGCGACGCCTCCCGCGAGAATCGCCGGTAGTTTGATTCCGATATGCGGCAGCGCATCGTAGACGAACACCATCTGCAGGATCAGCGGCGTACCGCGGAAGATGATGCTGTAGCCGCGGGCAAAACCCGCGAGCACGGCGAACCGGCTGAGCTGCATCGACGCCAGGATCACTCCCATCATCAGCCCGCCGATCAGCCCGAGAGCGGTCACCTGCAAGGTGACCTCGATGCCCTCGAGCAGATAGGGCAGGCTGAGATAATGGAAGAACAGCGCCATTACTTGACCGTGAGCAGGCCCGGTTCCTTGAGGTTATTGGGATCGAGCTCCCACTTCTTGAGCAGCGCGAGCTGGTCGCCGGACTTGTAGATCTCGATCATCACCGCCATCACGGCTTCCTCGAATTTCGGCTTGTCCTTGGGCACGGCGATGCCGACAGAATAGGGAATCGTGACCGCGACCGCCTTCTCCAGCTTGTCCGGATTGGCTTTGACCGCATTGTCGACGGTATTGACGTCGTTGACATAGGTGTCGGCGCGGCCAGCCAGGATCGCCTGGATGCAATTGGCGTTGTTGTCATAGAGCTGCAAGGTCGGCTCCGGCTTGCCGGCTTCCTTGCACTTGGGCGCCATGTCCTGCACTAGCGGCACCTCGACAAAGCCGGTGTTTTCGGCCGCCGCCGCGCCGCACAGCGTCAGATCGATACCGTGAATGCCCTTCGGATTGCCCTTGGCCACCAGCACGCCGTCGAACACTTTCGAATAGGTGATGAAGTCGGCCGCCTTGGCGCGCTCTTCGGTGGCGTAGATGTCGGAGATCACGATGTCGGCCTGGCCGCTCGCCAGCGTCGTCAAGAGGGCGGCGAAGGTGACGGCCTTGTAGGTCACCTTGAAGCCGAGGCATTCGCCGATCTCCTCGCCGAGATCGATGTCGAATCCGACATATTTGTTCGGGTCCTTCGGATCAATCGCCTCGTAGCCCGGCGTGTGCGGATTGATGGCGTTGACCAGCGTCTTGCCTTTCCAGTCCGGATATTTCTCCGCCAGCGCAGCACAGCCGGAGGGAGCCGCCTTGGCCACGACCGGCGCACAGAGGCCGGCAATGACGATCGCGGCAAACACGGCGCCACGCGAGCCGGCGGCCGAGAGGCGCCGCATGAGTTCTTCGATGAACAACCGCTTCCGCATCTGTTTCTCCTTCGACATTGTCATGGCCGCGCCATGCTCTGATCTCGGGAGAAGCGTAAGTTCGGACGGTTTTGCCGGCTTGTCTGTGGGCGCACTAAAAATTGGATGAGGGGACGTCACAAAATAGGCAGCGCTGCAAATGATTTGATCAATCGACTATGCTCCCGGGGCAGGGTGGCCCGCGGCCTGTTGATCCCGCCGCCCATGTGGGAGAGCTTCAGTCCATGACCGACGACTGCGATCAGCGTTCCGCGAACTTGATGGCCGGAATCGCCGCCTGGTTCGACCGCATCGATCCGGGTACGCACCGGCGCATCAAGGGCTTGCGCCTGGTGACGGCGTTTGGCCTGGCGGCACTGCTGGCTACCGTGCCGCAGATTTCCCACGGCCACACGGCGATGCTCGGCCCACTTGCCGCCGGCTTCGCTCTGTGGGCGAGCGTATCGGAGGCGCAGACGACACGCTACCGGTCGGCGCGCGACCTCGTCCTGCTCTGCCTCGCGGCCGGCATCGGCGCGGCGAGCTTTGCCCTGATTGCACCTCGCCTTGGAGAGGGCTGGGCGGAGCTGGTGCTGGTGTCCGGCAGTTTCTGCGTCGGCTATCTGCGGCGCTTCGACGTGCTCGGCGCCGGGATCGGTTCGCAAATCTTTATCGGCCAACTGCTGGCCTTTGGCGCGGGAACAACCAGCGCCAACCTTCCCACCATAGGGCTCGCAACACTGCTGGCGATCCTCGCCTCCGTGGTGCCTCGCA
>Ga0210396_10002007_pt1 | contig 21056 bp, 32 predicted proteins | sample IncBWH17OmetaG_FD_155466 | JGI IMG/M metagenome (GOLD analysis project Ga0210396, IMG submission 155466) | Forest soil microbial communities from Barre Woods Harvard Forest LTER site, Petersham, Massachusetts, United States - Inc-BW-H-17-O ... | reverse complement strand
GCCGCCATGGTCGTATAGGAAGGAACTGTAAATGTCGCCGTATCGGTCCCGGTTAAAACGGATGCGGCCGGGATCACGGCGGCCGTCGGCAATGTCGCTATAGGAGTAACTACCGAAAGAGAGGCCGGCAGTAGTGTAGATCCTGCCGCGCTTTCGGCGGTCATTTCGGCTGTGGCCGGCAATAAGGCCGTTGAAGATCCAGCATCTATCGCTGTCGGAAATGCGGCGGCCGCCGTGCTTGCGCCGGCAGTTGTGCCGGTGGCCAGCGCGTCCACAATCCCGGTCCCGGTCACGACGGCGGCGACCGCTAACACGACGTAGCCGGCATCGGTATAGATCGGTTTCCAGGTGTTTCCGCTGATCCCAAGAAATGACCCGGACCCGCCCACCTCTGACCATTGATACCCGTAATGATCGCCGGTGTTTAAATCCTGCACGTCGGAAACATGGTTAATGTCGCCGCTACCGGTCGGGATTTGTGTGGTATTGACGGCAAAAAAATGGGCGCTAGCCGACGGTGGAATTTGAAAATAGGCGAATCCGGAATCCCCCTGGAAAGCAAAACCGTAACCAGAGGCCGGATTATTTCTTGGACGAATACGGCCGTATCCGTCCGGGCAATCGGGGATCGGAATCAACTGTAGATTTCTCGAATTAATCTGGGCGTTTAAATCCAAATAAATGTCCGGCGATGGGTTTGCCGGGTTTGAAATGCCGCCGTAATCGGAAATCGCCGCCGTATAAGATAAATAGAATCCCTGAATTTCTGTATCGGAGTATTGGCCGGCGAGCGAAGGATTCCAGTTTGTGAGAGCGAAATTTCCACCGGTTAAAGCGGTCGGACTTGGTGGTGGTGGCGCGGGCGCGACATAAACAGGCAGCGGGGTAAGGTTCAATCCTCGCGTCGCTATCTGCGTGTTTAATAATCCGACTTGATAAGAATACGTCGATGAGGTCACAACCGGCGTGTTGATCCAGGAATAGTAGAACCCTTCGATTTCTTGGTTTGTGTAATTGTCCTGGACTTCAACATGGTAGTTCGTTACATCAAAATTTCCATTCGTTATCGGATAGGGATTGGCCGGCGGGGGTGGCGGGGGCACTGGTGGTGGCGGTGCGGCGGGTGGCGCGGGTATGGTCTGAATGTTGGATATCGAAAAAGTGATCGGCCCGCGCGGCACCTGGGATTGAGTTAATGTATAAATCACCTGTGACCCATCGGGCAATAAGAAATTTAACATGGTGTTTCCGCTACCGATGAGCTGCCAATCCGTGGTTAGGCCAGGAAAAAAACTGAGAGGTTCAAAAATATTGGATGCGCTATTTGTATAGCCGGGTTTTGGCAAAACGCCGCCGGAATTACTGGCATACCATGGAGTCGTTGAGGTGACAGCACCGAGACTAGGACGAGTGCTATACAGCATGGTTAGATATCGTACACCTTTTCTTTTTTATTTGGTACTTCCCACCCCATAGGGTAGGCTTTCGCTGTCGGATCTAGGGCAATCCATTCCCCCGCGCGCGGTTTCCAGGCGCGAACGTAAATATGTCGATAATCAAATCCCGGCGCATTGATCGGCGTCACAATCACAAACTGGACCGAATACCCAACCGACTTTAAAAGGGCGGCCAGATATCCGGATGCGTCGTCACAGTCGCCCATGAAATAGCCCTGATTGGAAACATCGTTATCTATAAGGACCGGATTTTTTAGGAGTTCAATATCGGCGGGATCGTCAACATAATGAAGGACCGAAACGACGTAATTGTAGATTTCGGTAATTTCGCCGTCTTCGTCTTTTTCCGCCACGGGTCCGAGAATGGATTCCGCGCGCATACGAATAACGGCGTTCGGGTCACGCAGACTATCGTTGACCAAGCCTTTTAGCGTTTGGACGGTTTGGTAAACTCCCCAATCCCCCCCGATGAGTGAGGCATAGCGCGCCAGCACCCGCCGAGTTTAGCCCGCGTTGATTAAAATGTCAATCCTTCCCGTTGGTCAATACTTCGGTCAAAATCGCGCTGCCGCCGGCCGGCGCTTCCGGCGTTTCGGTTTCGGCTAGGCGAATCGCTTCGTCAATCACTTGATTGACCCATGGCAAGTAAGGCGTCAATGGCGGAATTTGTTTTAACCCTTCCGCGCGTTCGGTCGGATCTTTGGCCAGCTTAATCACTACTTCGTATACATCATCCTCTGTTTTTACGAAGGCCGGATATTTTTGTTTCATGACCGGGATCAAGAGCGGCACCACTTCCGTATCAAACACGTCCAGGAGATAATTCCCCCATTCCGGAATGGGCGCGTTCGCGCGAGCGCCGCCAATAAACTTCGGAACAAGGTCTATAATTTTTTTGGTCAATGGGTCCATTTCGGTTGGCTCTCCTTTAGTGAGCTGAGGTTGTTCCGGCGCGGGGGCCGGCGGTTTTATGGTCGCCATTTGTTCTTTAAGTTGCGGCAGAATTTCCAGGACTTCCTTTAACCCAGACAAAAGGCCGCCCTTAGAATCTCCATCATCGTCGCCGGTCACTTCTTTGACGAGTTTAAAAAGGCCCAGGGTTTCCTTGAAGGATTCCATGGGTTTATCTTTAGGCGTCATGCTGTTAATGGATTTCACCACTTCGACGATTTCCCCCAGGCTGCCAGGCCGGCCGGCACCGCCGGCACTTTGCGCTGCAATGAGGGATTGCAATACCCCCATGAGCGTATCGGCGTTTTGTTTTTGAGTGCTTAACATCATCGCCACCACAGGATTATCGAGAGGATTTTCCTGTTTCGGATTTAGGTTTGGTTTGATGATCGGGTCGGCAAACTTGAAATAGGTGCGGCCACCTTTCACCCATTTTCCGTTAGGATCGTAGAGAGTACAACGATATTTTCCGCCGCCGAATTCAATGCGTACTCCGTCAGGGTCGAAATTGGCTAGCGGATATTTCCGACAGATTGACCATTCCCCGGTTTCATCAAATTTTTCGACAAGGATTTTGACCGGTTGATCGGTAAACCGGTTTTGAAAATCAGAGAGCCATTCGCCCGCCTGGATTTGATCCTGTAATTCTTTTTCTTCCTCGGCGGCAGCGGTGGCCGCTTCGGCAGGGGATTGCTCAATGATTGGTTCGGTTTCGGGTTCTAAACTGACAGTAACTTTTCGCGGGCGTCCCATATTATTGTCCCCCGTCGGTTAAATGTACGTCGTTTAATTTCGCATACGCATACTCGGCCATGATCGCACGTGATTTGGAATCCGTCACGTCGCGACACTCTTTCGCCTCAAGATTCCAGAGTGTGCATTTATCGCCGCAACAAGGAAAATTCCCCAGGCGCGGCGTAATGTTCGCTCTACGCGGGTCCAGCTTATCGGGCTCCGGAAAAACGACCGGCGCATAAAATCGGTGACACACTAAAACAGGATTTTGACCATCTTTCGGCGGTTTAATTATTTCTGGCACTGTCACGGATTGGCCATTTGGCATAGGTTTCTCCTTTCAAAGTGACTAAAGTGGATAAATTCAACAAATAAAATTGACCTGCGTCAACCTATATGAAAATTTTAAATTAGCAGATTGTTCATTAAAAGATAGTGCGAAAAATGCGTGAACGGTTTTTGAGTTTCTTTGATGCGACCTTTACATAGGTAACTAGAGTAACATGGGTAACTAAGGTAACACATGGGTAACATATTTATTTCTCTAAAATTCAATACAATTATACCGTTTGTTACCTATGTTACCTATGTTACCCTTCTTTTTGAAAGTCTATAGCAGGTAGCCACACTTTAGATAGCTTCCCGGATGCCCTGGAAACCCCTTTTACGTAACCTATTTGGCGGAGTGCGTTCGCGATTCGTAGCTGCAATCTTCGATCTAACCTTTCCGACGGTACTCCGATTAAATTGCATACATCGAGGATTCTAACCGGTGTATCGAAAAGAAGTTTATCGCGCAAAAGATCCTCGAAAATATCCTCCTCTCGTCGTAATTCCTGAGCCTGTGCGGCCTGATCTTGTGGTACTACATGCCAGGCATGACCCGCCCGATATTCGGCGGCCGCTTCCGCGAAAAGTTGCTCGCGTGTCGTACGGATTTTTTCCAGGTCAACCTTGCCGCAACGTACCGGCCAAAATCTCCGGGCCCCGGTGGCATCGCGCAAGTATGTGTCCTCGTTTGTGGTGCCCACAAAAATGCAAGAGCGGGGATGATCCATAGAGCGACGTTCATAGGGAGATCGGAAACGATCCGACGAGCTGGATATGACGGCTTTAATTCGAGTGACTTCGGCGCGATTAAAAGAATCAAGTTCTGAGATTTCAATAATTAATTTCCCGGCAATCGTCAGGAAAAAATCTTTTTGATTGACGGATTCCGTCGCTTCGGCGTACCAAGGACCGCCAATCACGCTTAGGGCGGTCGATTTTCCAATGCCTTGTTTGCCTTCCAGCACGATCATGTGATAGACACGACAACCGGGTTGATAAATCCGCGCAGCTAGACTAATCCAAAAGTTAGCGCCAACGGCGAACAGATAGCTATTATCCTCGGCGCGCTCGCTTCCCATACAATCCATGAAAAAATCGGCAATGCGCGGTACACCGTCCCACTCCAAACTATTAAGCCAGTCTTTGGGTTCGTTACGAACATTCAGGTTCGCGTATTCATTAATGGCATTGCGTACCATCTCTAGACGGAGCATGGGGAAACCATTTACCTGTAGATGCGTCATTAAATGGATATCGTCGCTCTCATTCCATTCTTGAGGGATACCGTTTTTTATGTCTGAGAATATGCGTCGGTGGAAATCATCACGCCAGATATGCCCGGCCCAAGTGTCATTATTTTTTAGATAGTGCAAAACGCCGGCGGCATTACAGATCAATCGCCGGCGCTCTCTGGTTTCCTCATCTTTGGGCACCGTGGTTCCGTTACCATTGTGCGATGGGGCTGCCGTTATTTTATATCGCTCCGATTCAGGCATGGCGGCAAGCATCCTATCGCGCTCTTTCCTCATGGTTAGCAGTTGGTCAAGAGCGGCGGCATCAATCATTTGTTTGTTTTGGATTTTCGCTTCCAGGTCGGCGGCTAGCGTGGCAATTTGTTTCTGAATCTCTAAAACCGATACGACAGTTAAAGGCGTTGGCTGATTTGACGATTTCTGTAAATCTTCGATCATCCTATGGTTCCTCCCGAAAAAAAAACCCTCTCGGACGCAGAGGCACCCTGCTAGGCGAGGCTGCGCCGAGAGAGAAATTGATTGTTATGGTTAAAGCAGGGTGCCACGGCCAAGACAATACAAATCAGGTTAGTGGGTGTCAAACGCTTTATAGGATCGCGCCAGGCGCGCCAGGCTTATCAGGGTTAAACGATCATGCCGCTTTTCAGGCTAGGATACCCCGAAACGCCGGAAGGGGCATTTACGAGCGTTCTACCGGCATAGGTGTTCATTAAAAGTAGGCCTTGACTAATGAACACTCATCTGTTAGACTCACTTTACGCAATGGACACTAAATCCTATCATCCAAACAAGGGCGGCATTGAAAAACGCGAAATTGTATCCTTCGGGGTCCATTGCGTCGCGTTGAGTAGATGCCGCCTTTTTTTTGATGAGAGAGGATTTACCATCATGAAAACTCCGAGTCACGAAAACGATAATCAAATCCAACGACGATATTGGGATGCCTTCCGGATAGCCATTGAAGAATACAACCTAGCTGTCGAACGCAATGAAAACGGGTTTCTTATTCATGGACTGGCGCGCGTGGTGAGACTACGCGAGCAAGACCTAGACAAAGTTCTCGACAGGAAGGTGGCCTAAGATGAAAAAAACCATTATTGACGTAGAGCCAGCCGTCAAATTGTTACTAGAAGAAATGAAAGCCGCCGGCTGGACGAGTGAGGCCATGGAATATATTGACCGCGCCGTCAATGCCTATCAGGCGCTAGAAGAAGTGAAGACGTTCGCAAGAGCACTGCTTAAAGCCTTGGAGCCGCGCATGGCGCGAACGGGGGCAAGCGATACGGAACAAACGGCTATGAAATGTCTGCGGGAAGCAATCGCCAAAGCGGAAAGCGAGGGCCAATAACATGCACTGGATATTAATTATGTGGCTATTCCCAGGGTGGCAAATCGCCGGGACTGGATCGGGCGGTGTGGCAATGTCTACGGCCGTTTTTGATGACCGCGACGCTTGCGTTGATGCCATGAACACAATTCATAAAATGCAAAGTTCACTTAATGCTGTCTGTGTTCCATCTTCAAAGCACTAGCCGGCGCAATGGTTTCTATCTGGATTACTTTTGTTTTGGTTTTCGTCGGTATAGTCGTTGGCGTCATTGCAGGATTTGTTATTCGTGATGAGATCGGTTGGCGTCACGCCATCCGAATTAAAGAGCTGCACTCTATGAGGATCATATGACTGAAAAAATAGCAACGGCGCTCGATGCCGCATGGCAAGAGCGCGGGATTAAATGGCGGGAAGGCTCAGACATGATTGAAAAAGGAAATCTGGCCTGGAAAGAAATAGCGTCCCTTCCGGGCGCGCTGCGTGTCGGTATGTGGTTTGGAGTTTCCGAAGCGAGTTACGAAGCAGCGAAACTGGTAGCCGACGGCTACAAGTTAAGAATGGATTCCGACCTGATTTGGCATGACGCCCTGATTGCCGACAAAGGCGCGAGCGCAAAAATTTCATGGGAATATGTGGCCGATAAAAAAGCCTACCGGTGCATTTTACCGACGGGAGAAATTTTCGAACCTTAAAGAATATGGAAACGGGACTAGATCACTCAATCACTTGGGCATCTAAATTTCTCATGGATCATGGGACGCTATCCGAAACGAATTACGGAATAGTCCCTGTACACGATAACCCATACCCGCCAAAAGGAAATAAAGGGATTCATTGGGAAACCGGGATCTTACTATCGAATCTCGTCGAACGATATCAGCCGGCGCAAATCGTTGAATTAGGAACGTTTCAAGGCTATTCGACTTGTTGGTTATTATTTTCATCCTGGCGCTATGGCGGGAAAGTGGACGCCTTTGAAGTGTTCCCGGAAGGTCATTACGGCCCAATGATGTACGACTACTATCGGTTTCCGAAAGACAATTTTCGCTATCACCACATACCCGGCGGAATTTGGAAATACGAGAATCAGTTGCCAGAAACGATTGACTTTTTTTACCACGATACGGAACACTTGGCCGGCCCGACAAAAAAAGAAATGGAAATGATTGTACCGCGAATTCCAATCGGCGGGCATATTGTTATCGACGATATCTTGCACCCGTTCTATCCGACGATGCGGGAATATGTACATGGGCTTTTCAAAATAGAACTAGCCGATTCGTGGTCCTACGACATTCTGCATCTAGGTTGTGGCCTTGGAATCGCCGAGAGAAAAAAATGAGTTTTACAGACGATGACTTGAAGGGGCTTGAAGAATGGGTAAAAAATACTGAGCCAAATGAAGACGGATATTTTATTAGACAAACGTTCTTCGACAAAATGATGTTTTTCATTAAAAGGTTGGCAGCAGCGGAGAAAGCTAAACGTGCTCATGACGGCGTTGATGATTGCCCGTGTAACCATTGTAATGACTGGCGGAAGGCAGCCGGTAAATGAATCTCGATTTTTCCAAATGCAAAAGCGCTCGCGATGTCCAAAGAATCATAAGAAAATCCGGACTGAGGGAACGAATTAAGGCCATACACACGGTATTTAAAAGCTGTGTTTGTGGCGCACCCTGGGCGCGCGGATCACATTCAACGAAACGCTGTATCCAAATTATGCCAAAGGGTTGGAAGCAAAAGGACCTATGAATTATCGCGGCACCATCGCTTATCGCGCCGGCTTAGGCGGCAATGTTCCGGAAGGGTTTACCGCGTCGCTTGTAAGCGCCTGGGATTTTCTCTTGCGGACATATCATGTTAAATGTCCGTCTGAAAACGGCGGAGAGATTTGTACTTGCGAGGAAAAAGAGCCAGTCAACATACACTTTATGCGCGGGTTATCCTGTATGCTCCACGATTCCGCCAATCAGATCGCGGAAGGATTTCTAGGGGATTGGGTTCTATTCCTGGACACCGATCATGTTTTCAAATCGGATGCGCTCTTTGAAATGGTCCAAACATTCGAGGATAATAAATTGGACATTCTAAGTGGATTTGCACAAAAACGGCAGCCGCCATATTTGCCGCTGATTATGAAAACCAATTTTAATCCGTTGATTCCATTTGAGCCAATCATCCCGGACCCAATTACAAAGAATCTGCTCATTCCAATAGACGCGGCCGGCCTGGCCTGTACGATGGTTAGCCGGCGGGTCTTCGATAGAATTGAAAAAATGTTAAATGAAAGACCTTTTGATTTTCGACTGAAATTTGATCCTCGAAAAGTGGCAGGGTATCCAAAAGATGTACCTATAGGCGTATGGGACGGTTTTCAGAATCGGCATATTCCGGATAATTATCAAATGCCGCCGGATAGACGTTTTGATGAATTCTATTGGGAAGATATCTCCTTTTTCTGGCGAGCCGCGCTTTTGGGGTTTAAATCGTACTGCGCGCCATGGATTAAATTTCATCATATCGAAACGCGGATTGTTACCGATGACATGATGATGATCGACAAAAACCCAATACCACAATAAGGGCACTATGCTTAATCTCATTGACGAGGTTCCGCTACATACAGGATGGGGCCGGGTTTATCAATCCGGCGAATTAGCGTCATTAGACTGGAAGGATGACGGGTTAATTCTATCGGCATCTGGAAATCTGAATTTTCAAGGTCCCTGCCTTTGGTTCTATATGGCCGACAACGATCTTTCAGTACTACCCGAAAAAAGGTTATTCGCCGTTACGGCGACGGCAATTCAATTTCTCTCTCGCGGATTTGATGTCCTGATTCATTGCAACGAAGGAAAATACCGGTCCACCTATATCGACGTAGCGGTGCATATGGCGGCCGGCATGGGATTTGTGGAATCGTTTCAGCTCGTTAAAACCCGGCATAGCATCGCGGATTTAAGGGTAGGGACATTGGCGCAACTAAAGGAGCTACAACCCCATGACTGACATCGAACGGCAAAGTCTGTCGGTGTTTCAGGAAGTGCGCGACACGTTCACAAGAAACCACGTCAAAAAAGCTGACTTCATGTACACTATGGGCCACGTTCGGGATATGATAAAAAAACTCGAAAGCAAAGAATCGGGTTGCCCGACCGGGCTGCACTTGACCGCTTGCACCTGTCAACCTTGCACGGTAGGGCACTCGGCCTACTATCATCCTTAATGGAATCGAAAAAAGCGGTCCTTTATTATCGCGTATCGACCGATGAGCAAAACTGCGAAAATCAACAATCCGACTTAAAAAGATATTGCCAATTTCGTAATTGGTCGATTGCCGCCGAGTACAAAGACGAAGGAATTTCTAGCCGAATCACGCGCCCCGAAATGGAAAAAATGATGAATGAAATCCGGCGCGGGACCTATAACGTCCTTTTGGTTTGGAGCTATGACCGATTCGCCCGGAACGTCGCGCATTTAATGATGACGTTAGACGAGCTGAAAAATCTAGGGGTTGATTTCGCATCCTACCGGCAACAATTAGACACGACGAGTCCTATGGGTCATATGATGTTCACGGTGTTTGCCGGGTTCGCACAATTAGAACGCGACATGGTTTCAGAGAGAACCAAGGCAGCATTAGCCAGGCTGAAAGCGCAAGGCAAAAGACTCGGACCGCCAATCACTAGCCCAAAAGTTATAGCCGCTGCGATTGAAATGAGAAAAGAGGGCCTTTCAATGCGAAAAATTGCAGAGGCGTCTAATATGTCTCTTGGATGGGTCCATAGGATCTTAAAAAGTTATCAAAATGGCTATACACCGACACAAATACCGCGTGACTCCTGAATCCGTCTTCGGTTTGATTCACGTCCATATGGTCGGAAAATGTGTTGGTATGCGCGATGGGTCGCCCTGCCGGCACCGGCTAATTAAGTTTCTGAGCTATGACGATTTGAAAAAAAAAGGAAAGTTCAGGCCCAAGTATTTCTATATCCCTAACGGAGAAAATAGCAATGAACCAGGATAAAAGATTCTCACCTTCGGACACTATCAGAGCGCTCGCTATTACGCTATGGCGTAAACTAAAAGAGCCTATCTCCGGAACACCTCAAGAAATGGAGCGCGCCGAGATTGAAGAAATCGTAAATGCCTTTCACGCTCTCTTGCGAGATAGCGAGGTCAATAGAAAATGAGTTTTTCAGACGATGATTTGAAGCGGTTGAAAGTTATGCCATTAGCTGAAATTAATTTGTTCCTTCTTTCGGAAAATAAATTAGGAGCTCTCCTCGCCCGTCTGGAACCGGCGGAGAAACTCATGCATAGCCTGCTTTCGGTTATACCGTTTGAAGAAAGATCTTCAACGATGGACAATGAATGGTATGCCTGGCGTAAAGCCTCTGGAAAAGAGGGTGCATGAGTTTTTCCGACGATGATTTGAAGCGGTGGAAAGAGAAATCGGCTATTGGTGATAAAACGATGTTTCATGAAATGACAGTTGACCATGAAATCGTAAGGGCTCTCCTCGCCCGTCTGGAAGCGGCGGAAGCTGTGTGCAGGATATTGTTTGCTAAACCTTTTCCACTAACTAGCCACCAATTCGTAGTTTTAAATGAAGCGTTTCAAGCCTGGCGCAACGCCGCTGGAAAACCGGACGGCGGTTCGGGATCAGTTGAAGTGACAGAAACAAAAAATGAATAAAGCCCTCTTCAGTAGTCTGACAGATAGATGGGCAACCCCCCCTAGCTGCGTTGTGATATTTGACCGTTCAAGAAACCCCTGATTTTCTACCCTCTGAAAAACCGGCCAGATTCAACTAGTTAACAACCGGACATTTAATGAACGCTTAGGAAGCGGCGGCCGCCAAGATGTTATTGGCGACCTTGGAAGTTCCTACATTGGATACAGGTTGGCCGCCGGCCGCTGCGCCGGCGTTAATTTGCGCCTGGATGGGTGCCAGGACTTCGATTAGGTATGGAGAAAGCAAGTACACCGCGCCGGCCGAGATCAAGCCTTCAAACACCTTAATCCCTACCCGTTGATGAATTGGTCTATCGTAGAACTGGCGCCGCCGCTTAGCCATTGTTATGAAAGAACGATCATAGCGACCGCTGACCCTGAGATAAGGCCCCAGGGCATCCCTTGGAAATGGATAAATACGAAGGTCGCCAAAACGACGCCTACAGCTTTTGCTATGAGCAAGTTACTCACCCTGCTTGTGGTGCCGGTGATCCGGCGGGACCTGTCGCGGCCGGCGGCGTAGCGCCCGGTAAACCGGCCGCCAACCCGTCAAGCTGCGTCTTTAAGCTGTCAACGACTGCTATATCGGCGGTCAAATCAACCGGTGCCGGAATCCCTGCTATCGCGGCTTGCAGAGCGTTTACGGCTACGGTGAGAGCGTCCAGCGATACTTTCAACTGTTTTTCATCTTGCATAAGTCCCTCCACTATCGGTATTTGTTCGACGAGTAGTTTACTTAAAAGGCCAAGGCTTGATACTAATCGGTGATGATCTTTTTCGGCCTGGGTCTTTTTTACCATAGAACACGCTTATTCCCTCCACCCACAAATTGAGCAGTAAAATTTGTCCTCTGATCGCTCTTTTGATATCACGGTCCCGCAATGCGGGCAACTCCGGGTGATCCTATTTAAGAAATTGAACCGATGCCGAAATGACCGCCAGAGCGTGTTTCTCATTGAGATTATATCCCCCGGTGACGGCCATATGGAAATCAGCAAGAGTAGAAAGAGGAATGGTAGCCAGGTCAATAATTCCGCCGCCCATTGGAGAGCCTTCACCCTTACCATTAATCCCCCCACCTATAACGCCTGTAACCTTCTTCCATTGTGCGAGAGGCAAATAGCCCTGCGTTATAGACTCATGCCCGACAAAATCGTAGCCCTCGGCGGCAATCGCAGCCGACCAAGGCGTAGTAAAATTGATGCCGCCGGGCAGCGTGTAATAGACGTACCCATTCGGCCAGGCAGCCGGCAGCGTTCCTATATCTGTAGAGGATTGCGCGGTCGGCGGTACTACAGGTGGTGGCGTAACCACCACCGGCGTAGGAGTCGATGAATTGATATCGGATGGTATAGGTAACGCCAGTGGCCGACCATCCGGCCCTAGTTGAATAAGAGCTGTAGCGCCAAAACAAAGGCCCCCTATCAATACACCTACCGCGAGAAACAAAAGTTTTTTTATCATTTGAGATTCCAATCTATCCCGTTCGCTTTTAGGATCTTTTGCACGTAGCCTTTGACCATCTTCGGCGTTCGCTCCGGAACGGGGATGGCGTAGCCTTGATGTTTTACGTGGTGCCAAATTCGGTAGGCCAGGCTATGCGCCAATTTCATCGCCTTAACTTGCGCTTTTGTCGGCGGATTTTTAAATTGACCGTGCTTTTCAAAGTGAGGCACTAATTTTTTCCAGGTCATTACTTTGCGACAAAGAGGACATCTATGGAGAGAGGACGGCTTAGGCATCCCTTTTAGAGCGCTCATTTTCCACCCTCTGGCGCTGAATCATGAACGACACGGATACCCAGGCGGTCGGATACCGCCTGTAAAACTACCGTCTGCTTAGTGAGAGTGACGTTGAGAGCTTCGATTGTCGTTGTCAGTTTCAAATTGAGATACCACATTAGGAGCGCTACGAGGATTGGAAAACCTACGCGGTCAATAAACATCATGGCGGTTTTCAATCCCTGGGTGACAATGGCCGGCCGGATATCGTAATTTCCTTCCATTTAAGCGGTCTGTATCCCGGAAACTTCATCACCGACCGACACAATCTGAGTGGGATAGTCGCTTTCCGTCGCATAACCACCCGCGTAGATGTCGTTAGCGAATGATTGTAGATCGCCGGCCAGGGCATCTTGCCAGGCAGCGGCATAGCGTTTATTGCGTAGGAGCTGCACCCAATCATTGACCGATGAGGCCCAGGAATCGTATCGGCGGAACGGCCGTAAAATGATCGCGTCGGTGCCGGATTGGCTGACAACATCATTTGGCCGCACGAAAAAGGTTATGGGGTCTGCCGAGACTTCCTCATGGGTCTGTAGGATGATAAAAGGTGCCGCTGACAGGTCCATAGCTTGGATTTGATCCATAGGCGTATTGGATGCCAGGCCGTGCGATGACAGCCATGTATTTAAAGCGGCATCGCCGGTGTATCCGTAGAGATTATTCGCTTTCTTTGTTAATCCGGATGCACCCCAGGCCGATTCTAGCGCCGCCTGGGTGATGGTGATAAGAGGATCAATTCCCCATTGGGCCTGGATCGCTTGCGCGATTGGGGTCATTGTTGCGACAAAATTACTTTGGAGACTTCCGGTAGCCATGCCGATCGTATCAGTTATTCCGGATGTCACCGTTGAAAGAAAATCCAGGGGCCCGCTGCTGGATGAGTCCGAGGACGAAGCGGGCGCGCTGCTTTGCGATTTTGACAGGAGATAAAGACCGACGCCGCCTAGCGCAACGTACAGGATGGTTTTTTGGTCCTTTGGTTTCATGGGTCATTGATCCGTTGCCCTCTGCCCGCCTGTTTGTGGCGCGCCGGTGACAGCGGCCGTGACGTGATGCCCGCCGGCTACTATGAGTCCGACCGCTGCCGCGCCTATAATCGCCCATACCGCCGTTCCTGTCGTATCGAGTTCTACAAGGATGACATGACCAGATATGTCATGAGTGGAAAGCCAGGCGGGCGACCATGAAGCGATATAGTTAACGCCAAAGGTTTCGAGGATTTGTTGATGCGCGGCAATCGCCGCCGCGAGCAAAGATAGCAGACTAGCGCCGGCGGCCGGGCCGACTTTTCTTAGAATCACTTCCGCCGCGTACGTCTTCAATTTTTCCAGCCATGTTTGATCCATTGTACTGCCCCCTCAATTCATCATTGGCCAAAAGGCACAAATTTAAAATGGTTTCTGCAAACACACGCAACGGCCCATATATGGCTGCCTTTCGGGAGAGATCCTCAAGATCAACGTTGATAACAACATTCTTTGGGATCGTATGAGGTTTAACATCTTTCAATGCACCCTCCGGGCCGATAATCGCCCTTGAGCTTGAGGAAACGCTACGGTATAGGTTGTTTGGCATTTAAAATAAACCGTCGTACTAACGGCAACCGAAAACCGATAACTCGGTATCACTACAAAGGCATCCGTTGCTGATGTCGCGGGAACGGAGCCGTTATCCCAATTAGAGCCTATGACTCGTCCTAAAGTTGAATTCCCCGGCGTTGTGGTAATTCCTGCTACGGTTACACCTGTGACCGTAGACCCATTCGCTCCAATTTCAACGATACCGGTAATATCCCAATCACCGGCCGTTAAGGAAATATTTGTCATGTCGCCAATCTGGGCCGTCGTTGGCACATTTTGTGGGCCAAAAATAGATTCTATGTACTCTCCCAAATTTCCAGCGGCCGCATTGGTTCCGTTAGTAACTCCTTTTAAAGCTACAGGATTCGCTATCGTTGCGGTACTGACTGAGAATACTTGAGTGGCAATAGTAGGTGAGGCACTATTTTGGATGTATTGCGTAGAGCCAGGCGGTATCGCTCCGGACGAAATAGCGAATGAGGTCCATGTCGGAGGGCTGATATTGCCGTTAGAGCTTAATAGTTGTCCAGACGTGCCAGGAGTTCCGGATTGTACGATAGCTGTATTGATCGTGATAGTAGAAACTGTAGCGGCGGTTATGGTTCCCGATGAAACGCTAAATACTTGCGTCGCGGTTGTCGGCGTCGCTGAGTTTTGAATATAGTTCGTTGATCCTGAAGAAATGGAGCCGGACGATATGCCGGCAATGAAAGCAGAGCACCCAGGCCGTGTCTGAAAATCATAACAGACTTGCCCCGATGGGGTGGTGCCGCTTGTATTTTCGACCATGTAGGCATTGGAAGTTGTAACCGCCGAAAGAGCTGCCGCCGGCAAAGGAAAAAGCGGTCCTAACACAAGTGCAATAATCCATTTTTTCATCAGATTGTTACCTGGGTTGTCGTGATCCGCCCATCAGTCCCAATACTCAATACCCACCATTGTAATGACGAATCCTGCATCATGATCCCCGAAAATAGCGCGTTTGGGATAACAATAAATCCTGCGACCTGTAGGCCTAACAATATTCCGTCGGTACCGTAGAATCCTGCGATGAGATCGGGCGCGCTCATTGGGAACAAAAATAGACGTAATCAAATAGAGCAGTTCCGTTCCTTGAATAGGACATCCCGGTTAGTCCTGCGCCAGAACTGGTATTTAATTGCGTTTGGTAGAGAACGCACCCAAATGTTGCGCCTGAAATCGTCCCGGTATTATTAGCGGCCGTATTAGAAAAGGTAGAAGCATATACCGTCGTAAAAGATCCAGCGGAAGGGCTTGAAACGCAAACACCCCATAGATAGCTATGGGTATACGCTACAGAGCTGCATAGGACGCCTGTGGTAGTTCCGGATGCGGGTGTGCTGGATGAATAAACATCATAGGCCTGTGCGACTTTAAGGAAAGATAAAAGACAGGCAACGGCTAAAAATACTTTCTTCATTAATTTTTCCTTCCCGTCTGTAACGTGTGGAACACAATCGCGCCGAGTACCGTTGAGCTTGCCGCCGTAACCGTTGCGTTGTCGGCTGATAATTGCAAATAAAGACTTTGGCCGGCAGACATAAAATAGGGGCTTTCATGGTACCAACGATTATCCAGAATCAACAGCGGTCCATTCCATGCTGAATAATAGATGATGTTCCCCGAATCGTCAGGAATACCAGGGTTATCCGTTGGCGCGCCAATCCCCGAAATGCTATTGAAATTCAAAAATGAGAGCATGAAAGTAAATGAGGCCGACGGGCCAGCGAGTGGCACTTGTAAACTGACATCAACCCCGACAATGGCGAGAGCATTTGGAGCCGCGAAACTGCGTACGAGGAAGTTCCCATAGAAGGAAGGACCGGAATTTGGGAACTGCGCCAGATTAATTAAATAATCAAATTTAAAGGTAGCTGGAAATGGCGTGTCGCGTTTTATCCTATTGTAACGCGCGGTTTGTTCTTCTATCGAAAGAGCCGGTAAAATTTCAGACATTTATCAGGACCAGACTCGCGCCCCTTCAAAGATAATCGAGGACGCGGCAATCGTCGATACAGAGAGATTCGTAAAAACTCCCTGAATTTGCCCGTTGCGCCTCATAAACATTGGCCGTATGAATCGGAATTGACCTTCCGACCAGGGAACATATGTCCCGGCGTTTACCGCCGGAGCCCAATAGGTCCCAACGACGAGGCGCAATGATAGTTGTTGGTTGTAAAAGTTACGGTCGCTTGACGTATCACGAAAATTGCAAGTGACTTCGCCCGATACCGTTCCGGCGCTTGCCGCCATGATGGTTTGCCACATTTGGTAAGACACCATCCGGTCGAGAATGAAGTCGGATTCATTGAATAATTGCAAATTCGCTTGGATGCCCGCTTGCCCGGTCGTCAACTGAGGCACTTGCATAACGTACTGGTAAAACATTCTTTGCATTAAAAAACCACGCTGCGCGTCCGTGATGTTATAAAACTTCCGTCCATTGAGCCCAATATAGAATTGCTGTGTGGCTCCGCCATTATTCGTAATGGTGATGTTCAGAGTGGCGGTAGGTGCCAACATATTTGGCCATTTTAATTCGTGAGTAATAGACCCATAGCCGGCTAGATCGCGCATAGGAACGGCCACATTCGACCAGGGTTGAGAGTAGGTTGTATCTGAAATTTGAATCGTCGCGGAATCCCCGGCGGCGGTTTGTAACGATGAGAGTATTTGAATTCCTTCCACTAAAAAATGCGAATCGGCATCAAGCGCGATTGACAGAATAGCGGTGGCATTGTTGGCAACCGAAATATCGCCGCCGTATACATAGGATTTCTGAGGAAGTATGGCGACATCGGGGGGAAGTTTGCAATTTCCGACAAGATAATCTTGAGGCGTGTAGTTGGCGCGTGACATAGATTTCTCCTTTTAGCGAGTCGCCTTTTTGGGCTTTCTTTTTTTGTCTTCTTATCTCAACATCATACCCCCAGGCAGGAGCGCCAGGGGGTAAGGATTGAGACAGCGCGGCCGTATAGGCCGCAAAGACTTACTGCATTGCGCGAATGAGTACGCCGTCCAGAAACACGCCGATACGCGATGCCGTTGAAACGGCAATCGTCGCCGCGAGCGTGACCGTGACCGAAAACCGCACTTGCTGTGGGATCGGGATCGGCACTCGGAGCCGGCGCGAGGCGGACACCATCGGTACGCCATTGTTGGCGTAACCGGCAATGAAGCTCGCATTGGCTCCTGTTTGTTGATTGTTGGCCACGGACGCCGAGGAAACGAACGCGCCGAAACCGGCCGGCAGATACGCCAAAGGCGCAATCTGATAATACGGCTTATCAAGAATTGACAGCTGCAAGTTGGCGATACCTTCCAGTACGAGTTTCGCATCATTCATGGCCGAAGCCGGAATGATGTTTGCCGTGGTGCCTTGAGTCACCGACGGGTTAGCGCCTGGCAGAAACGCGACCGAAATACCGAAGATCGCGAAGCGCTTACCGGCCGACAGAACGGACGCCGAGTCCATATTCGTGTCGGAGAAACCATTCGTCGCGCCGCCGACCGCTGTATTAAAGAACGTATAAGACAGGGTAGTGCCGGCCGCTGCATACGACTGAATGTGGTATAGCGGTTGGTCGATGGGTTCCTCATTGGCCGCGACTTTTAAGAACGTCGCCATTTGCGGAACGATAATGGGCTGCATGATTAAGACTCCTTTTGTTTTCACCCGCCGACCTTCCAGCGGGGGTGCTCCTTTTCAGCCGGACACCCTGGGCTTTCCGCTATTTTTTGCCCTCACAGGCTAGGCGTAGCGGTCGCATTACGGCGAAATTTCCCGTTCGCCGGGCGGGTTCTCCCCTGCAAAACGTCGATCAGGGAATGTCCCAATCATTCATCATCCCGCCATAATACGCGGAGAGATTCCCGTAAAAGGCCGAGGTCGCCGGCGCTGTCGTGGTCGGCGCTGTGGTCGCCGGCGCTGTCACCGGTGCTTTCCCGCCAACAAATTCCGTGTACAGATCCAGTAAGAGGCTGACACCGCCGCCCACTAGAATAAATTGCCCGACTTTCTTGGATACCATGGACCCGACCGCCGACAAAACGGCCACGGTGGCCACTTTCGAAGCGTAGTACGTCATGACGGTTGACCGCCACGTGACGGGTAGATAATTCATGGCCATATTCGGCAGCACGAATCCTGCGGCCACGCCGGCCGCTTCCATAATAAACTGTGTGGATACCATCTCTTTCGGCCCCGCCAGAAGGGCGTTAGCCGAAAAAGGATTTGACAAACTCCGGCGATGATGCCGCCTGTGATGCTTCCGGTGTGCCATACGATGATGTCTCCTTTTTCTATGTGGATTTCCCAGGACGGCCAACGTGCCCGCGAAGGGATTTACAAAATGTTTGGATCGCCGGCGAATCCGGACTCGGCGGCGCGCCCGGCGTTTCGGATTTCGGTGCGCTCGCGCCTTCTTTAAATTTCGCATGGCCGCCGCCCGCATTTTGGCGGTGAATCGCCGGACGTGTTTCTTTTTTCGGCGCGGCGGGTTAACAACAACAATTCTGGCCATATCTTAGCCCCTCATCCAATCTGTAACGCGAAATTTTCCGCCGGTGATAATGAGCGATTTACCGTCGGGATGTAAGTAAATTCTGACACCGGGGCCGGTTTTGTGCTCGTACAGCCGCATACGATGGACCCCTGAAAGTTTTTTTGTGGATTCGTACTTAATGGAGTACAGCCAGCCCAAAAACGTAACCGATTTAGGTGTTGAAAATTGAAAGCTGGAAAGGCGCTCCGGATTTCCGCCATGAAATTTTTTGTAGTTTTTGATCGCTTTTTTAAGGTGCGGATTTTTCGAGGACACACTAGCTTGACCTGGACTTTCTTATTCCGGATGCCAGGCGCGGAAGGAAGCTAGGCAAAAGAAAATAGACCGCCAGGCCGCCGCCGACAAGCCAAGTCAAGGTTGAAATCGAACTGACCGCCGCATTTTCAAGAGTTTGCACCGCGCCGGGTCCGGATTGCGCGTATTTGACGAGCGCGGAAACGTCGGATTGCAGCTGCGCGACGCTATTCATGAATGTGGACACTTGCGCGGATAGATTGTTGGCGGCATCTTTGGCGGTTTGCGCGGCGACCTTATCTGTAGTGCCTGAAAGCGTTGTAATTGAGGTGGCGATATTCTGTGAGGACGTTTGGAGAGTCGCTAGGTTTGCCTGTAGGCCGGCTGCTTCCGCTTCACAAGCCTGGGCTTTTGATTGGACATCGGCGGCCGCCACACTATCGTACCCATGAGCCTGATTTAAGAGCGTCGCAATGGTGGTGCCGGCGGTGTTGAGCTGCGAATTGATGTCGTTTAAAATGTTGGTCGCGTCGGTCAGAATATCGGCTGGCGCTTCAATGCCAAGGATACCTTCCACCCAGGTAAGAGGTCCAGCTAATCCGCGAACGCTTGGCGTATACCCGCGCCGAAACGTATTGGCCGGCAGCATCGCGGGGCCATTTTTCGGGCCCCAGGTATTTAAGCGGTAGGCAAACGAAAGGCCTTTGACATCCGCCAGGCCGCGTTTTAAATCCCGATTATATTGGGACATTTCCGGATTCCAGGATGCGCCGATACCGTAAATCATTATTTTTTCATCAAGTACCAGGCACCGAAAGCGATGCCGCCGATTAAGAGCGTATCAACCGATATGCCTAAAATGGTGTTTGGCGCTGTGGCCGTCTTTACCGCTGAAACAACTTTCTGTGTGGTTGATGGGGTTCCCTGGATGGCATTGGCTACGGCATTGTTCGCTGCCAAGGTTCCGGCGGTCGCGGTGGTGCCAATTAAAGTGGTGGTAAGAGTCGAAAAAGCGCTGCCGATTTCTGAAAATATCCCGCCGGACGTGTCCGGGGCCGGCGCGGCCGGACCATCGGTTGCGCCGGTATCGACAGACGTTGCCGTATCGTCTGCCAGGCCGCGAATCGAGTTACGCCGGCCAGGAATTCCAATTTTTCCAAGAGTTCCGGGACGCGGATTGTCATTTATATAGGCATCACGCAACGAAGTGATCGGAGATCCAGCGCCGGCGTATCGTAAAGAACCCGGCGGCGAGCCGGCCCCCGCGTATCTTAAAGAGCTTCGGGGTGATCCAGCGCCCGCATACCGTAAGGATGCGCGCGGCGAACCCGCGCCGGCATAGCTTAGACCGTAATTAGGATAGAGTTGCCCGTAACCCGCTTCGGAAATGCCGCGTAGGCTGACATTTTTATTGTAGATGGCCGAACGAACTATGGGCGTTGGATTGACTGGGTTTGTTGGTAGAGTTGTATTGCCGACCTGGCCAAAACCGTTTTGATCGAAGCGGCGGGTAGATGTATGGGTTAGAACCTTAAAACCATCATGTACCGGGACATCATAAAGCGCCATAAGGGACGCAGCCGATACATTGGCTGCGAGAGGATAAACCTCTAAAACGTTTTAGATTTATCCGCCTGTATCGTCCTGCGTCCCCTGTGACTTTCTGCGATTGATTGTTTTCCCCACCCCGCGAACGAAATTCGCGCCGGCCCCGCAAAGTATGAACCTAAAAATTTTGTTTGTCAAGTCCTCAAGACGATTTATTTTTAAGAATCGCCAGGCCCGCAACGCCAGCTAAGGCCCATTTTAAAATAGGGTTTGTTGTTGAAGGCGCGCCGGCTACAGACGTATCCGTGCCCGGAACTGTAACGGTCGTGGCCGTTGGTTTGACAGCGCCGGGCAGCTGCCCGGTGATCTTTTTTATTTCGGTTGATAAAGCGGTGGCCGCGACCGAAAGAATAGAAGCGCTAACGGCTTTCCCGGCCGCGCCGGCGACACTGGCCCCGGTGGCAGCAATCGTGCTCGTCCCGACAGGCGTAGCGGCGGCCGCCGATGGTGCTACGGAAGTCGTTGCCGC
>Ga0210396_10002006_pt1 | contig 21059 bp, 17 predicted proteins | sample IncBWH17OmetaG_FD_155466 | JGI IMG/M metagenome (GOLD analysis project Ga0210396, IMG submission 155466) | Forest soil microbial communities from Barre Woods Harvard Forest LTER site, Petersham, Massachusetts, United States - Inc-BW-H-17-O ... | reverse complement strand
CGAAAGCGGGGCGATCAGAAACCGCATCCCCAGCGTCGGGCGACTACTGGTGATGGTGAAGCCGATGCCGGCCTCGTGCAGCCGCCGTACCGCGCCCTTGGCGCCGTCGGTCAGCGTCTTGTCCTTGGTTACGAGCGTGCCGTCGACGTCGGAGACAACAAGGGCAATGCGGGTCATGTGCGGTTCCTGCCGGGTCCGCCGCGATCGGCGCGACCGGCCTTGAGTTGGCGGACAATGTCTTCGACGATGGTCTCGACCGAAGCGTCGATCGACACGGTCACAGGGTTTTCGTCCGCGGCCGGCGGTTCCAGGGTCTTGAACTGGCTGTCCAACAGCCCCGGCGGCATGAAATGGCCTTTGCGCCGGGCGAGCCGGTCCGCGACCACGCGCTGCGTACCGCTGAGGAAGACAATGCGGGCATCGCTTCGGCCATGCACCAACACGTCGCGATAGGCGCGCTTGAGCGCGGAGCAGGCGATCACGGCATGTCCGTCGCTCCGGCAGACCCTGTCAATCTCATCGGCGATCGCCTGCAGCCAGGGCCAGCGGTCCTCGTCGGTAAGCGGCTGGCCGGCGCTCATCTTGGCGACGTTGCTCGCGGGATGAAACCGGTCGCCGTCCTCAAAAGCCCAGTTCAGCCGTTCGGCGAGCTTGGCCGCGATGGTGCTCTTGCCCGATCCGGACACCCCCATCACGATCAACGCGCATGGTGGCTCACCGGCTTCGTCGTTCACGAAGGTTCTCCGCCAAGCGCGGCATGATCCACCAGCAACACCGTCTCGCCTGTGGCACGCGCGCGGTTCGCCGGCAGGTCCTCGTCCGCGAATAGACGCGTCAAGATCGCCTGCTTCTCGGTGCCTGCGACTTCGAACAGCATTTCGCGGCAGGAGCCGAGCGCCGGCAAGGTCAGCGTGACCCTGGGCACGAACGGCTCGACATGCGCCTTGGGCACGCCGACCACCCAGCGTCTGGTCTCCTCGATAGCGGGATAGCCCGGAAACAGCGATGCGGTATGACCATCGGGCCCGACGCCCATCAGCACCACATCGAACAAGGGCCGGGCGAAATCCAACTGATCGGCGCCATAGAACGATTGCAGCTCGCTTGCGTAACGGCGTGCGGACTCGTCGGGGTCAGCGGTATCGGTCGGGATCGGGTGGATGTTGGCCGCCGGCGCGCAGCGATCGAGAAAGGTCTCCCGCGCCATAGCCATATTGTTGCGGGGATCGTTCGGCGCAACAAAGCGCTCATCGCCGATGAACCAATGGATGCGGTCCCAGGGGATTCGGCTGCGATAGCTGTCGGTCGCGAGCAGCCGATAGAGCTGTTTCGGGCTCGATCCGCCGGTCAGGCAGATCGCCGCCCGGCCAGGGTTCGCGTCGATCCTTGCCATCAGACGCTCCGCGGCGGCTGTCGCGAGCGCAGCCGGATCGGCAACCGTGATAACTTTGCGTTGATTGCCGCCGGCCATCGTCAAGTCAGATTCCGCCAGTTTCGGCCATCACGCTCCACCAGATCGTTGGCTTCTTCGGGCCCTTCGCTGCCGGGCTCATAGATCTTCAGCCCCCTGGAGCCGGCCTTCTTCCAGGCATCCAGGAACGGCTGCACCGCCTGCCACCCGGCTTCCACGCTATCGGCGCGCTGAAACAGGATGTTGTCGCCGATCATGCAGTCGTAGATCAGCGTCTCGTAACCGGTGCTGGGCTCGGCCTGGAAATAATCCTTGTAGCGAAATTTCATCTCGACGCCGTCGATATCGATGGCGGGTCCCGGCACTTTGGTATTGAACTGCAGCGCAATGCCTTCGGTCGGCTCGGTGCTGATAATGAGAAAATTCTGCGACAACCGGTCCACGGGCGTGTTGCGGAACATGGCAAACGGTGCTTGCTTGAACTTGATCGCGATCTCGGTACGTTTCACGCCGAGCGCCTTGCCGGTACGGAGATAAAACGGCACCCCGGCCCAGCGCCAGTTGTCGATCGTCAGTTTCAGCGCGGCGTAGGTCTCCGTGGTGCTGCCGGGGTTGACATCCTCGGTCTTGCGATAGTCCTCGATTTCGGTGTCGCCGACTATGCCGGCGCGATATTGCCCGCGCACGGAATTGCGCAGCGCCTCTTCTTCGCTCTGGGTTTGGATCGCCGCCAGCACGTCGGCTTTTTCCGACCGCACCGAATGGGCATCGAACTTCGCCGGCGGCTCCATCGCGACCAGCGACAGCAGCTGAAACAAATGGTTCGGCACCATGTCGCGCAGCGCGCCGGTGGCGTCGTAAAAGCTGCCGCGATGGCCGACGCCGATTTTTTCGTCGACGGTAATCTGGATATGGTCAATGTGATTGCGATTCCAGATCGGCTCGAACATGCCGTTGGCGAAGCGCAGCACCAGGATATTCTGGACGGTTTCCTTGCCGAGGTAGTGATCGATCCGGTAAATCTGGTGCTCGTCGACGAGCTTCAACAATTCGCCGTTCAGCGCTTTGGCCGAGGCGAGATCGGTCCCGAATGGCTTTTCCACCACCAGCCGCCGCCATACGCCATTCTCGCTCAGCATGCCGGTGCGGCCGAGTTCCCGGCTGATCGGAAGAAAACCGTTCGGCGGCGTTGCCAGATAGAACAGCCGGTTGCCGCCGGTCTTTCGTGCGGCCTCCAGTTTGTCGAGCTTTTCACGCATCGCATCGAACGACGCCGGGTCTTTCGGATCAGCCTCGATGCAGGTGACGCAGGCCAGCAAGCGCCTGGCGACGGCGTCGTCCACCTTGCGGGTGGCAAACTGATGCAGACCTTTGGTCAGGCTGTCGGTCAACTCTTCGCTCGTCATGGCCGTGCGGGCGACGCCGACGATACAGAAATTGTCCGGCAGCAAGTCGTTTGCGGCGAGGTTATAGAGTGCGGGGATCACCAGCCGGTGTGCGAGATCACCGGTCACGCCGAAGATCACGATGCTGCAGGGATCCGGCTTTTTTTGTTTTGCTTGACTGACGGTCATTTGTATCAGGCCTTTGTGCCGGACTGCTTCGGCGGCTCCCTGTGCCCGCCGAAACCGGCACGCATTGCGGAGAGAATTTTTTCCGCGAAGGTATGTTCCTTGCGCGAGCGAAACCGCGCAAACAGCGCCGCGGTGAGCACCTCGGCCGGGACCGCTTCGTCGATCGCGGCGTTGACGGTCCAGCGGCCCTCGCCGGAATCTTCCACAAATCCCGAATAATTATCCAGCGTGTGATTATTCGCGAGCGCGGAAGCCGTGAGATCGAGCAGCCAGGATGGGATCACGCTGCCGCGCCGCCACACCTCGGCAATATCGGCAATGTCGAGATCGAAGCGATGCTGTGGCGGCAGTGCCTCGATATTGGCATTCTTCAAAATGTCAAAACCTTCGGCATAGGCCTGCATCAGGCCATATTCGATGCCGTTGTGAACCATCTTGACGAAGTGCCCGGCGCCTACGGGGCCTGCGTGAATATAGCCCTGCTCGATGCGCGGGTCGCGTCCCTCGCGCGCTTCGGTGCGCGGGATATCGCCGATGCCGGGCGCCAGCGCCGCGAAGATCGGATCGAGACGGTCGACAACCGCCTTGTCGCCGCCAATCATCATGCAATAGCCGCGCTCGATGCCCCAGACGCCGCCTGATGTGCCGACGTCGATATAGTGGATGCCGCGCTCCTTCAGGGTTTTGCCGCGGCGCACGTCGTCCTGCCAGAAGGTGTTGCCGCCATCGATGATGACATCGCCATTCTCCATCAGCTTTGCCAGTGCATCGATCGTCGCCTCAGTGATCTTGCCGGCGGGAAGCATCACCCAGGCGGTGCGCGGCTTCACGAGCTTCCTGACAAAATCCTCCAGCGCGCCCGAGCCGACCGCGCCGTCAGCCGCGATCGCCGCGACCGCTTTGGGGTCCTTGTCGTAAACGACGGTGGTATGTCCGTGCTTCATCAGCCGACGGACGATATTGCCGCCCATCCGCCCCAAACCGATCATGCCGAGTTGCATGTGGAGTTCCTAGATTGCAGTTGGAGGAATTGGCGTGCCACTTCTCCCGATGGGAGAGGTGATGGAGTCCGCGGTCTTCGATCTCTGGTCATGACCAGACCTCTAATTCAATGCATACCTGATCGCGTTATCGAGCGCCTTCAGGCCGGCTTCAAGATCGCCCTTGAGATGCACGCGCAGCGCGCGCCGGCCGCGCTCGGTCAGCACACCGAAATCGCCGCGCGCCTGCGCCGCCTTGATCACGCCAAAACTGGCCTTTTGGCCGGGCACCGGCAAATCCCTGGCGTCATCGGATGTGATCTGCAGGAAGACGCCGCTGTCGGGGCCGCCCTTGTAGGCTTGCCCCGTGGAATGCAGGAAACGCGGGCCGAATTCCGCGCAGGTCGCGACATGGCGCTTGTCGCGCACCGCAAGCCGCATGGTCTGCAGCGTCCCGATATGCGCGGCATCGCGCTCGATATAGGCCAGCAGCGCCACATAATCGGCGGCACCTGTGCGTGCGAGGTGAGCCTTCAGCCACGAGCCAAGGTCGCCGTCGGCGCCGGCCCTGCGCAGATCGGCAGCGTTCCTGTCGTCGGTGTAGAGATCGGCCTCGGCTGACGACATCACCGGCTCTTCCGCGGGCAGCGTGCCGGATTTCTCGAACGCCGCGGTCAACTCCCGGGTCTTGATCTTGGCGGCCTCGACGTCCGGCTGGTTGAACGGATTGATGCCGAGGATCGCACCGGCAACCGCGGTCGCCATCTCGAATCGAAAAAATTCCTGGCCGATATGCTCGATCGATTTCATCACGATGCGGACGACCGGATGCCCGGCCTTCTCCAGCGCGGCGAGCTTGTCGTCATGCGCGGCATCGCTTTCGCCTTCGGTGCGCAGATCGATAAAGAACCGGTCGTCGCCATAGAGCGCCGCATCGCCCAATGGTTCGCCGGCGATCGGAATCAGGCCTTTGCCGTCCTTGCCGGTGGATTCGGCGATCAGTTGCTCGGCCCAGGCGCCGAAATCGGCGATTTTCCTGGACGACAGGATCGTCACCTTGTCGCGGCCCTCAAGACCTGCAAGCCCCATGGCGAGGCCGAGCTGTACGCCGGGATTTTCGTGCGGCGGCACGTCCGGCCCGCAGGAGCGCAGCATCGAAAGGGTGTGCCTGATCAGGGTGCGAACGTCGATGCCGGCGGTGGCGGCGGGCACCAGCCCAAACGGTGACAGCACGGAATAGCGGCCGCCGATCGAGGGGTCGCCGTGGAAGGTGCGGGCAAAACCCTGTTTGGCCGCGGTCTTCTCCAGGGACGAGCCGGGATCGGTGACCGCGATGAATCGATGGCCGGCCTTGTCAGCGCCGATGGTCTGCGCCACGCGGGCGAAGAAATAATCCTTCATCACATTCGGCTCGGTGGTGCCGCCGGACTTGCTGGAGACGATGAACAGGGTCTTCGACAGGTCAACCGTCTTTTCCATCGCGCGCACCTGCGCCGGATCGGTGGAATCGAGGACGTGCAATTTGGGGAAGCCGGCTTTCTTCGGGAAAGTCTCGGCCAGCACTTCGGGCCCGAGGCTCGACCCGCCCATGCCGAGCACGACGGCATCGGTGAAATGCTGCCCCTTCACGCGCTCCGCATAATCCTCGTAGTCGGCGATATCGGCGTTGGAGGCGCTGTTCAGCCAGCCCAGCCATTTGTGCTCGTCCTCGCCGGTCCAGACCGAATTGTCCTTTTGCCAGAGCCGGCGGATCTTTGCCGACGCGCGCCATTCCTCCGTGCTCTTTTCGACGGCTTTCCCGATGCTCGCGCCCAGTGCCAGCTTCTGCCGGTCGATACCGGCACCCAACACCGCTGCGCGCTTGTTTGCCACCGCGCCATAGAGCTTGTCGGCGGCGTCCGCAAACAGTTTGACGCCGTCCTTGACCAGCTCGGTGGTGATCGCATCGAGCGAGATGCCGGATTTTTCGAGCTCGGCGAGGACGTTTTTGGCAGCCTCGACATTTTCCTCAAGGCTGTCGCGCGGCTTGCCGTGATCGCGGAAGGCATCGAGCGTCGCCGGCGGCACGGTGTTGACGGTGTTGGGACCGATCAACTCCTCGACATAGAGCACGTCGCTGTAGTCCTTGCTCTTGGTTCCGGTCGAAGCCCACAGCAACCGCTGCGGCTTTGCCCCTTTGGCCGCAAGCCGGTCCCACCTCGCGCCGGAGAACAGCCGCTTGTATTGCTGATAGGCGAGTTTTGCATTCGCGACCGCGACCTTGCCTTTCAACGCGGCCAGCCGTTCCTTTTCGCTGGGGTCGTTGGCGCGCGCAATCCTTTCATCGAGCTGCTTGTCGACCGCGCTGTCGATGCGGCTGACGAAGAAGCTGGCGACGCTGGCGACATGGGAGGGATCGCCGCCGCCGGCGACATAGTTCTCCAGACCGGCGAGATAGGCCTCGGCGACCTCCACGTAGACATCTCGCGAGAACAACAACGTGATGTTGATGCTGATGCCTTCTCCGATCAGGTGTTCGATCGCGGGCAGGCCTTCCGGCGTCGCCGGCACCTTGACCATCAGGTTGCGGCGATGGACCTCTTTCCAGAGCCGCTCGGCCTCGGCGATGGTGCCTTTGGTGTCCATCGCCAGATACGGCGATACTTCGAGACTGACGAACCCGTCTTCGCCCTTCAAACTATCGTAAACCGGGCGCAGCACGTCCGCGGCGTGCTGGATATCCTCCACCGCCAAATGCTCGAACAGATCGGCGACCGGACGATCGCCTTTCTTGAGGGCATGGCCGATCGCGCCGTCATATTCGTCGGAACTGCCGATCGCCTTCTCGAAGATCGACGGATTCGACGTCACGCCTTTGACGCCGTCGGTATCGATCAGCTTTTTCAGGTCGCCCTTGGCGACGAAGCCGCGGGCCAGGAAATCCAGCCAGACCGCCTGGCCGTGGTTTTCGAGTGCTTTGACGGGATTCATGATGCCCTGTTTCTGTTCGAGCGGGTCTGTTGTCGGCCTGACCACAACCTTCTCTGGCGGAACGCCGGATTGTCAACAAATCCTTCTGCGCGCTGATGACGGGATTATGATTACCCCCGCCGGATAACGCCGTTGCAGGCATATCGATCCCATCAGAACCCGCCGGTTTGGTGGCATTCCCCGCGTTTTTTCGGTGGGCGCCGAGGGCCCTCACGCCAAGGTCACCAGCGGCGGATGTGCATGCCTGGGCTGCCCGGCGTCGCGAGCGCTTTCCGAGCCGGCCCTTCGGCTGCTATCGTCCACCTACAAAAAGAATAGCTGCAGGGGAGGATACTTCGATGACATCGGGAATCGTTCGCGCCACCAGCCGGCGCCGTTTTCTGCAATATCTCGCCGGCAGTCCTCTGCTGGCATCCGGCGCGCTGGCGGCCTACGGCATGGAAACCCCGTCCAAATTGCCTGATCCGATGATATGGGCGCCGCCGGGCAGCGGCGATTTGATCGGTCGTCCAAAGGACGCCATCAACGTGTTCGACTTCGAACCGGTGGCCCGCAAGAACGTGCCGCCGGCGCATTTCGGCTACATGGCATCAGGCATCGACGACGAGGTCACGCTGCGCGCCAACCGCGGGGACTTTCTCAAATTTCAGCTGATGCCCCATCGTCTCAATGACGTCTCCAGGGTCGACACCAGCATCGAGCTTTTCGGCGTGAAATATGATTCGCCGATCTTCGTATGCCCGACCGGCGCCAACCAGTTCTTTCACCCCGACGGCGAGCTTGCCGTCGCCAGAGCCGCGCGCGCCGGCAATCATCTGCAAATGCTGTCGACCTCCTCGAATTTTTCCGTGGACGACGTCACCAAGGAGCGCGGGGCGCCGGTCTGGTTCCAGCTCTATGCATCGCCGAGCTGGGAGGTCGCGCAGGCGCTGATCAAGCGCGCCGACGGCGCCGGCTGTCCGGTCCTGATGGTGACGGTCGACCGTATCGCGGGCCGCAACCAGGAAACCCTGTTCCGCCTGATGCGCACCGACACGCGCGAATGTTCTTCATGTCATGACCGCAGCAGTTTTGCGGCGCGGGCGGCCCGCCGGCACAATTATGACGGCATCGACCTCACCGCTATCAAGGGAGGCGGCGAGTCCTCCAATCTGAACTGGGACACCGTCAAGCGCATGCGCGATGTCACGCGCATGAAGATCATGCTCAAAGGCATCATCACGGCGGAGGACGCCGACCTCGCGGCGCAGAACGGGATCGACGGCATTCTGGTTTCCAATCATGGCGGCCGCGGCGAAGACAATGGCCGCTCCACCATCGACGCGCTGCCGGAAATCATCGCGGCGGTGAAGGGGCGCATGCCCGTCATAGTCGATAGCGGATTCCGCCGCGGCACGGACGCCGTCAAGGCGCTGGCGATGGGCGCGCAGGCGGTCGGCGTTGGGCGGCCTTATCTCTGGGGGCTAGGGGCTTTCGGCCAGGAAGGCGTGGAGCGGGTGCTCGAGATCGTCCGCACCGAAACGCGCGCGGCCATGCAGCAATGCGGCGCGCGCTCGGTAAAGGAGCTCAATTCGAGCTTCGTACGCCGCGCGAGCTAACCAACGCTTTTTTGAACGAAGTGGAACCGATTGCGGTCGCGCCGTTCATCCTGCCGCCATCAATGTCCGGCAATCATCCGCCGCAGATGGATCGGCTGGCGATCGATTCCGGAGCGGTGCTGTGCCACTCCGGTCGCCGCCGACGCTTAAGGCAGGGAATACCGGCATGAATCAGGACTTGCAGCGAAGCAAGGTTCCAGAAGTCACTCTCGTCTTCTGGTTCATCAAGATACTTGCGACCACCCTCGGGGAGACCGGTGGCGATGCGGTTTCGATGACGATGAACCTCGGCTACGCGCTCTCCAGCTTTATTTTCATCGGCATTTTTGTGGTCGTGGTTGTCGCGCAGATTTCCGCGAAGACCTTTCATCCGCTGCTGTACTGGCTCGTTGTCATCGCCACCACGACCGCAGGCACGACGATGGCCGATTTCGCGGACCGCTCGCTCGGCGTCGGTTATCCCGGAGGCGCGTCGGTTCTGTTCCTGCTTCTGATGGCCTCCTTGACCGTGTGGTACTGGTCGGCCGGATCGATTTCGGTCAACACCATCGTCTCACCCAAAATCGAGACGTTCTATTGGGTGGCGATCCTGTTTTCGCAGACGCTCGGCACCGCGCTCGGCGATTGGATGGCGGACACCAACGGGCTCGGCTACGAAGGAGGCGCGCTGGTTTTCGCGGCGGGGCTCGCCGTGATCGCGGCGGCTTACTTCTGGACCGGCATCTCGAGAACGCTGCTGTTCTGGGGCGCCTTCATCTTGACGCGGCCGCTGGGCGCCACGCTCGGCGACCTTCTCGACAAGCCGCTCGATAATGGCGGTCTTGCCTTCGGCAGGTTTTATGCTACGGCCATTCTCGCCGCGATCATCCTTGCCTGTGTTGTGTTTCTGCCCCAGCGGGCCGGTTCGCACGCCGGAGCGACCGATGCGACACGCGTTTAACCGGGCCAGCGACGAAGGGTAATCTCGATGCAGAAAATACATTTGCCGGTGCTGGGGCCGCGTTATTGGGTGGCGCTTTGCATCGCGAGTATTTTTGGCGCCAACATGGGCGATTTTTTCGCGCATAATTTGGGGCTGGGCCATGTTGCGGGGCTGCCATTTCTTGCGGTCGCTCTTGGCATTGTCATGGTCGCCGAACGCGTCGATCGTTCATCGCATGAAGGCTACTATTGGATCGCCATCATTATCGTGCGGACGGCAGCGACGAACTTCGCCGACTTTGCAGCCGGTGATCTCAAATTGCCCCGGATTCTGGTGATGGCGGCCCTGGCTGTCGTGCTTGCCGCGGCGTTGTGGACGAGCTGGAGGTTCTCATGGCGGTCGACAGCGGCGGAAAAAACCGGCGAAACGGGTACGGTAATCCGCGCCGATCCCGGCTATTGGATCTGCATGTTCACCGCAGGCACGCTGGGCACGGTGATCGGCGATTATTGCTCGCACAATCTACATCTTGATGATGGCGGATCGGCCCTGCTGCTCAGCCCTGTTGTAGCGGCGCTGTTTCTGGTCGGACGAAACGGGCCGCTTCGTTTGCTGCCGTTCTATTGGTTGACCGTCGTCGCCATCCGGGCTGCCGGAACATCGGTCGGAGACTTTACCTCGGGTCGACACGTGTTGGGCCTGCCGTTAAGCACGCTCGTCACCGGCATGCTGTTGGTCGCACTGCTCGCGGCTTGGCGGGAGCCCGCCGGGCCAAATCAAACGGAAGCGGTGCCAGTCAATTAAGCCGGAAGGGCGCTGCCCGCGCAGCGGGCCGCAGGCGTTAGCGCAGGCTGGCGTTGATCTTGTCCAGTGCGCCGGTGCCGGGGCAGAGCTCGCCTGCGTCGAGCGTGTTGAGCGGGCTGTCCACGGTGTCGAGATGGGCGTGGAGGTCGTCCGCCTCCGGATCGACATAGAGCAGGCCGGTGACGATCTGGCCCTTGGCGGCGTGCTTTTGCAGGAATGACATCGCGCCGACCCGATCATGCGCGTCGTAATCCGCATCGATCTTGCGCAGCGCGATCTTGCTGCCATCGTGCTGCTCGACGACGTGCACCGTGCCCGGTGCGTAATCGACGGAGATCGGATCACGTCCGGTGATGACGTCGAGGCGGTTCACCGCATCATTGTGCTCGCGCACATAATCGAAGCTCTTGGTCGAACCGGCATGGTTGTTGAAGGCGACGCAGGGGCTGATGACGTCGATGAACGCCGCGCCCTTGTGCTCGATCGCCGCCGCGATCAGCGGCACCAGCTGGGTCTTGTCGCCGGAGAAGCTGCGCGCCACGAAGCTCGCGCCGAGCTGAAGCGCGATCGCCACCAGGTCCACGGCGTTGTCGGTGTTCATCACGCCCTTCTTTGACTTCGAGCCGCGGTCGGCGGTGGCCGAGAACTGGCCTTTGGTCAGGCCGTAAACGCCGTTGTTCTCGACGATGTAGGTCATGTTGACGCCGCGCCGGATCGAATGCGCGAACTGGCCGAAGCCGATCGAGGCGGAATCGCCGTCGCCGGAGACGCCGAGATAGATCAGGTCGCGGTTGGCGAGATTGGCACCGGTCAAAACCGACGGCATGCGGCCATGCACCGAGTTGAAGCCGTGCGAATTGCCGAGGAAGTAGTCGGGGGTTTTCGACGAGCAGCCGATCCCGGAAATCTTGGCGACGCGGTGCGGCTCGATCGACAGCTCGTAACAGGCCTCGATGATCGACGCCGTGATCGAGTCATGGCCGCAGCCGGCGCACAGCGTCGAAATCTTGCCCTCGTAATCCCGATGCGTGTAGCCGAGGCCGTTCTTGGGCAGTCCCGGATGATGAAATTTCGGCTTGGCGATATAGGTCATGACTTTACCTTGCGCAGCGGGGTGACCTGGAGCTGATCCTGGTGGTCGCCGATGGCGCCGGCGATGAAGCGGGCGGTGATCGGCGTGCCGTCATAGTGACGGATCGGAACCAGCCGCACCGGATCGATGCCGTTCTCGTTGACGATCAGCGAGCGAAGCTGCGCATCGCGGTTCTGCTCGACCACGTAGACGAAATCGTGGTCGGCGATGAAGCTGGCGACGCTGGAATGGAACGGGAAGGCGCGAATCCGCAGCCGGTCGAGCTGATGTCCATGCGCCTCCAGAAGCTGGATCGCTTCATCCATCGCCGGCGCGGTCGAGCCGAAATAGATCACGCCGTATTTGGTGGGCTTGGCGGCGTTGGCCTGCAGCGGCCGCGGCACCATGTCCTGGGCGGTCTCGAATTTGCGCACCAGCCGCTGCATGTTGTCGGCATAGACGGAACCTTCCTCGGAATAGCGCGCGTAACGGTCGCGCGAGGTGCCGCGGGTGAAGTACGAGCCCTTGGTCGGATGGGTGCCGGGATAGGTGCGGTAGGGGATGCCATCGCCGTCGACGTCGAGATAGCGGCCGAAGTCGCGGCCGTCCTCCAGCATTTCCGCCGTCATCACCTTGCCGCGGTCGTATTGCCGGGAATCGTCCCACTTCAACGGGCGACAGAGTCTGTGGTTCATGCCGATATCGAGATCGAGCATGACGAAAATCGTGGTTTGCAGCCGTTCGGCGAGGTCGAAGGCCTGGGCGGCGAATTCGAACGCTTCCGCCGGATCCTCCGGAAACAGCAGCACATGCTTGGTATCGCCATGGGAAGCATAGGCGCAGGCGAGGATGTCGCATTGCTGGGTGCGGGTCGGCATGCCAGTCGACGGGCCGGCGCGCTGCACGTTCATGATCACGGCCGGAATCTCGGCGAAGTAGGAAAGGCCGATGAATTCCTGCATCAGCGAGATGCCGGGGCCGGAGGTGGCGGTGAAGGCGCGGGCGCCGTTCCATGACGCGCCGATCACGATGCCGATCGAGGCCAGTTCATCCTCGCCCTGCACGATGGCGTATTTGGCCTTGCCGGTTTTCGGATCGTGCCGCAACTTCTTGCAATGGCTGCCGAAGGCGTCGGCGAGAGAAGACGACGGTGTAATCGGATACCACGCACACACCGTGGCGCCGCCATAGACCGCCCCCAACGCCGCCGCGCTGTTGCCCTCGATGAAAATGCGGTCGCCGACCTTGTCTGCTTTCCCGACGCGCAGGCCGATCGGGCACTTGAGATTCTGCAGCGCCCAGTCGCGGCCGAGATGCAGCGCGTGGACGTTCGACGACAGGAGTTTTTCCTTGCCCTTGTATTGTTCGGCGATCAGTTGCTCGATCAGCTTCGGGTCCATGTCGAGCAGCGCACACAGCGCGCCGAGATAGATGATATTCTTGAACAGCTGGCGCTGACGCGGGTCGGTATAGGTGGAGTTGGTGATCGCGGTCAGCGGCACGCCGATCACGGTGATGTCGGTGCGGAATTTCGACGACGGCATCGGCTTGGTCGAATCGTAGAACAGGTAGCCGCCGGGCTCGATCGAGGCGAGATCCTTGTCCCAGGTTTGCGGATTCATCGCCACCATCATGTCGACGCCGCCGCGCGCGCCGAGATGGCCGTCCTCGGTCACCCGCACCTCATACCAGGTCGGCAGTCCCTGAATGTTGGACGGGAAGATGTTGCGTGGGCTAACCGGTACGCCATGGCGCAGGATCGAACGGGCGAACAGCTCGTTGGCGCTCGCCGAACCCGAGCCATTGACGTTGGCGAAGCGGACGACGAAGTCGTTTACGCTGCTGATCGGGCTTTGGACGGGCATGATGTACCTGCGTGGGTCATGTCGATGAGGTATTTCTGCATGTCCCAGGCGCCGGTGGGACAACGCTCGGCGCACAGGCCGCAATGCAGGCAGACGTCTTCGTCCTTGACCATCACCCGCCCGGTCTTGAGGCCGTCGGCGACATAGAGGTCCTGGTCCGGATGCGGCGACGGCGCCTTCAGCCGCTGGCGCAGATCGGCTTCCTCGCCATTCTGCGTAAAGGTGATGCAATCCATCGGGCAGATATCGACGCAGGCGTCGCACTCGATGCACAGCGGCGCCGAAAACACGGTCTGGATGTCGCAGTTCAGGCAGCGCCGCGCCTCGCCGAGCGCCAGCTTGAGGTCGTAACCGAGTTCGACCTCCGCGCGGATATCCTTCAGCGCCACGACCTTGTCACGGTGCGGCACCTTGAAGCGCTTGTCGTCGGAGATGTCGTTGTCGTAGCTCCATTCGTGGATGCCCATCTTCTGCGACGAGACCTGCACTTCGGGAAGCGGCCGCTCGGTAATGTCCTCACCCGAGATCAGCTTGTGGATCGAGAGTGCCGCGTCGTGACCGTGCGCCACCGCCCAGATGATATTCTTCGGGCCGAACGCGGCGTCGCCGCCGAAGAACACCTTCGGATTGGTCGACGCCATGGTCTTGGCATCGACCTTGGGCATGTTCCATTGGTCGAATTCGACACCGCAGTCGCGCTCGATCCAGGGGAAGGCGTTCTCCTGGCCGACCGCCACCAGCACGTCGTCGCAATTAATCGTCTCGTCCGGTTCGCCCGAGGGCACCAGATTGCGCCGGCCCTTCGCATCGTATTCGGCCTTCACCTTCTGGAACGTGACGCCGGTGAGCCTGCCATTGTCGTGAACAAACGCCTTCGGCACCATGAAATTGAGGATCGGAATGTCCTCATGGATGGCGTCCTCCTTTTCCCAGGGGCTCGCCTTCATTTCCTCGAAGCCGGAACGCACGATCACCTTGACGTCTTCGCCGCCAAGACGGCGCGCGGTGCGGCAGCAATCCATCGCGGTGTTGCCGCCGCCGAGCACGATCACGCGTTTGCCGATCTTCTCGACATGGCCGAACGACACGCTGGAGAGCCAGTCGATGCCGATGTGGATACGGCTTGCTGCTTCCTTGCGGCCGGGGATAGTGAGCTCGCGGCCGCGCGGCGCGCCGGAGCCGACGAAGATCGCGTCGTAATTTTCGGTCAACAGCTTCTTCAGGCTGTCGATACGCTGGCCGCCTTTGAATTCGATACCGAGATCGAGGATGTAGTCGGTTTCCTCGTCGATCACCGAATCCGGCAGCCGGAATTTCGGGATCTGCGTTCGCATCATGCCGCCTGCCTTCGGATCGGCATCGAACACCGTGCAGTGGTAACCGAGCGGCGCGAGGTCGCGGGCCACCGTAAGCGAGGCGGGACCGCCGCCGACGATCGCGATGCGCTTGCCGTTTTTCGCCGGCGGCCGCGGCATGCGGTGCTTGACGTCGTCCTTGAAGTCCGCGGCGACGCGCTTGAGCCGGCAGATCGCGACCGGCGTTTCCTCGACGCGGCCGCGGCGGCAGGCGGGCTCGCAGGGGCGATCGCAGGTGCGGCCGAGAATTCCGGGAAATACGTTCGACCGCCAATTGATCATGTAGGCGTCGCTGTAGCGGCCTTCGGCGATCAAGCGGATGTATTCGGGAACGGGCGTGTGTGCTGGGCAGGCCCACTGGCAATCGACTACTTTATGGAAGTAGTCTGGTGCCGCGATATCAGTCGGTTTCATTCCTACCTTGTCCGCGCAAAAACTCGAACGGCGCGGCCTTATCTTGTCTGCGAACGCTCAGCTGGCGTTCTTGTGGTTTTTAAATTGCATCATCGGCTTATCGTATTAAAGCCATTCAAGATGATCCACAAAGGCAATTTTGCTTGATCTCCAGCTTTCCTGCATCGATCGACGAGTGATAGGATAAAGATACATTTATGCGGCAGTGCAGCATTGGTTGCGCAGCTCTACGGCGGGATATCGCTCTTCGCCAGATCCCACATCAGATGGTAGCTGCCGGTCGAAATCACCGCGGACTTCAAAGCAGCGCCATCCGCAAAATGCTCCGCGATCGCTGTCGAAGCCGCGTTCACATCCGTTGCGTCGATCAGCACGAACCAGTCGCCGGCACCTGCGCTCGCCGCCGAAGCAATTTCGGGTGTCGGCCCGGACAATGCCGGATCGCTCTCGATCAGATGCATCGAGATGACCCCGTCGAGCCGCCCCGGGTCGAGGGCTTCCCGAAGTGCCGCGCGCAATCGGTCTTGTTCGCCGGCTGGCGGGCGAATCCGGACGATGCCGAGCGCAGCACCGCGGCCCTGTCCGCGGCTGAAGGTGATGCGGGCCACCGCGCGGATCATGTTCTTGAAACACGCCATGGTCTTTGTCGACCACGCGGTCGGGTTGGCGAGCCGGGTTCGGTAGGCTGGGCTATCGAGTACCTCGATCGTCCTGGTCGAGTAGAGGCAGAGATATTTCGGGGAAGCCTGATGCGCGATGTAGCGCCTTGCCTCAAGAAAGCCCTCGATGGCGACGCGTTCTTCGAGATGTTCGCGGTCGTACCAGCGGTTGAATTCGGCTTCATCCGACGCGTCGATGTCCATCGACGTCAGCAGCATGCCTTTTCCGGCGAGCGGCATTTTCGAGGGTCCTTTATCCCGTAGTCACAGAGGCCAGATCGGCGATCGCCTTCATCACGGCATCCCTGATGCCGGGATCGTAGAGCTGGTGGCCGGCGCCCTCGACGAGACGAACCTGCGAGCAGGTCCACGCCGCGGCAAGGGCATGCGAGGTCGCCGGCGGACACAGCAAATCGTAGCGGCCCTGCACGATCAAGCCCGGAATCCGGTCAAGCTTTGCCGCTTCGGCCAGAAGCTGTCCCGGTTTCATGAAGCAGTCATTGCTGAAATAATGCGCTTCCATGAACGGGGTGGCGGGCAGCGCGCCGGACGAGTTCAGCGAATTGGGATCGAGCCTCGCGCGGCCGGGCATATGTTCCGACAGAATCCGTTCGGTGTCGTGCCAGGCGCGGGCGGCGGGACCCTGCACCGCTGGATCGGAGTCGAGAATCCGTCGCCAGTAAGCATCGAGCGGCTGCGCGCGCTCCTGCGCTGGCAGTACCTTGAGGAAATCGTCATTGAGGTCGGGATAAAACCGCGGCAGCGCGTCGAGAAACGCGCCTTCGAGTTCGCTGCGGGTGCCGAGGAAGGTCGCGCGCAACACGATGCCCGAGACCCGATCGGGATGCGCCTGCGCATAGGCCAGCGCCAGTGTCGCGCCCCAGGAGCCGCCGACGATCATCCAGCGCTGAAAGCCGAATCTCTCGCGGATCATTTCCATGTCCGCGATCAGATGCGGCAGCGTATTGTCCTCGCGACGGCCCTTGGGGCGACACCGGCCGGCGCCGCGCTGATCGAACAAGACCGCATGGAAGCGCTCGGGATCGAACAGCCTGCGGTGATCGGGCTGGCAACCGCTGCCGGGCCCGCCATGCAGATAGACCGCCGGCAAGCCGTCGGCGCGGCCGACCGTTTCGACATAAATCTCGTGGCCGTCGCCGACGGCGAGCAGTTGCGACGACAGCGGCGCGAACGGGTCGGCGCGCTTGCCGGCAGACCTGGCCGCGTCGGCGTCAGGCGCCATGGCCGCCGTCCGTCTCCGGCGTGCCGCCTGCGAAATTGCGATAGATGAAGCGGTTGTTGTCGGAGGCCGCTTCCTGCTCCGCGATCCTGAAGATCTTCTCATGCAGGGGCGACAGCGTGCAGGCCGGGTCGGTATTGCCGGCATCGCCCGTCAGCGCAAAGGCCTGGCAGCGGCAACCGCCGAAATCGACTTCCCTGAATTCGCAGCTCTTGCACGGCTCCGGCATCCAGCCGGTACCCCGATAGCGATTGAAGGCCTCGGAATGCTGCCAGATCCAGGCGATCGAATGATTTGACCGCACCGACAAGAATTCGAGCCCGGTAATGCTCTCGGCGGCGTGGCAGGGCAGAATCTTCCCCGCCGGCGAAATGTTGAAGAACTGCCGGCCCCAGCCGCCCATGCATTTCTTCGGCCGCAATGCGTAATAGTCCGGCACCACATAATCGATTGAAAGCGTGCCTTTCAGTCGCGCCTGCGCGTCCTCGACGAGGCGGCTGGTCTCCTCGATCTGCGAAAGCGTCGGCATCAGCGCGGCGCGGTTCTTCAGTGCCCAGCCGTAATACTGCACATTGGCGACTTCCAGCCGGTCGGCGTCGAGATCGACCGCCATCTGGATGATATCGGGCAGCTGGAACAGATTCTGGCGGTGCATGACGGCGTTCACCGTCAGCGGCAAATCCAGCTCGCGCGTCCATTTCGCCGCTTCGAGCTTCTTGGCATGGGCGTGCTTGAAACCGGCCACCCGGTCGGCGACCACGGGCTCATTGCCCTGGAAGCTGATCTGCACATGGCACAGCCCGGCATCGGCGAGCGCGGAAAGTCTTTCGCGGCTCAAGAGCACCGCCGAAGTGATGAGATTGGAGTACAGCCCGACATCGCTGGCATGCTGGACGAGTTCGACCAGATCCTTGCGCGCGGTCGGCTCGCCGCCAGAGAAATGAATTTGCAGCACGCCGATTTCGGCCAGCTCGGAGAGCACCTTCTTCCATTCTTCCGTCGTGAGCTCGCTGCCGCCGCGATCGAGCTCGACCGGATTGGAACAATAGGGGCATTGCAGCGGGCAGCGATGCGTCAGTTCGGCGAGCACCGCCAGCGGAATCCCGAAGGTCTCCGCCGTCGATCCGCGCCGCTCCAGTGCCGCGAGCCCGTCGGAGGGATCGCCGGCCACGACATAGGCATCTGTCAGCGTCGGACTCATGACGCCCTCTCGCGTGCTTCGGTGAGGAAACCCTTGTCGGCGAGGTCCTGCAGCATGGCGATGACGTCGGTCGCGATCGCGCTGCGTTTAGCGGCGTATTTGGCGGCAAGCTGGTCGATCATGTCGGCGACGCTGCGGGCGCCGTCGCAGAGCTGCAGCACCTCGACCGCGATCTCGTCGGGCGCCAGCACGCGCTCCGGCGCCAGGATCACCCAGACCTGCCGCGTCTCGTCAAACTTCAGCCTGGCGTGCCGCGGCAACACCGGGCGGCTCGCTTCGCTGACGCTGATGTGGCGCGGGCTTGCCATGGTTGGTTCCTACTGGCCTTTAGCCGGTTTTGGGCACAAACGCGCCCGGCGGAATGTGGCCGTCGACATAGGCATGATACAGCGCGTCGAGCTGAACCCATAGCACATTGGTCTTGAAGATCAGTGCGTTGCAGACGGCTTGGCGCTCGGCCGGCGTGTTCGCATGGGCCTTGACGTAGTCGAGCGCGAAGCCGGCGTCGCGCGGCGCCTGCGTCAGGCGACGGCTGAAATAGCTCATGATGTCCGGATTGACGAAATCGTAATGCTCCAGCATCCCCGAGATGCGTTCTTCGTGCAGGTTCGGCGCGAACAGTTCCGTCAGCGAGGAGGCGATGGCCTCCAGCGGGCTTTTGTCGCGCACGAAATGAACATAGGCCTCCACCGCGAAGCGCGTCGCGGGCAGGATGCCCTCGGTGGATTCGACATAGGCGCTGTCCAGTCCCAATCCCTCGGTCAGTTTCAGCCAACGCTCGATGCCGCCTTCGCTGCCGGGGTCGCCGTCGTGATCTGCTATCCGGTGCCGCCATTCGCGACGGGTGCCGATGTCGCGGAAACGCGAGATCACCACGGCGTCCTTGATCGGAATCGTGCTCTGGTAGAAGTAGCGGTTCAGCGCCCAGGCCTGCACCTGGCCCTTGTTCAACTTGCCGCCGTGCAGCAGCCGGTGAAACGGATGCAGATTGTGATAGCGCGTGGCGCCGATCTGGCGCAGCGCCGCTTCCAGTTCGACGGCGCTGTTCAGCGAGGTTCCGCCACCGAGTGAAAACGCGGTCATTCCATCCAGGGGCAGTCCTTCCAGGGGCATGGCGTTCAAAGGTCGATCTCCGTTCCGTCCGCGGGGATTTGCCACCCCGCTCGCTCGGCCGCCTTGCGTTCCGCGGAATCGCGCAGCAGCGCCGGGTTGGAATTGTTGATATGCAAGAATATCTTCCGGTCGATACCGAGACCGGAAAGTGCCGCGATCGCGCCGCTCTCGCCGGACATGGCGATATGTCCCATGCCTTGTCCGGTCTTGTTGCCGAGGCCCGCCAGGACCAGCTCGTCGTCGCGCCACACGGTGCCGTCGAAGAACACCAGCGGCGCGCCGGCAAGCCGCGATTTAAGCTCGTCGGTCACGCCGGCGCAGGCGGCGACGAAATAGCAGAACTTGCCCGTCGCCTTGTCCCGGATTCGAAGGCCGAGCGTATCGCCCGCGCCATCCTCTCCCGCCGGGTGAACCTTGCCCTCCAGATACCAAGCGCTTTTTCCGGCGACGGCGAACGGCAAAACCTCGATGCCCGAGGGCGAATCGTCGGGAAGCAGCAATTCGAACGTCTCTTCCATCTCGATCGGCCGGCGCCGCACGTTCTTGTCGTTGAGCACGTTGAAGATGCTGTTGGACTTCAGGATCGCCAGCACCTTGCTGTGTGCATAGATCGTGAACGGCCAGCCTTCGCGCATCGACAACAGCCCCGCGACCGCGTCGATTTCGCCGTTGGTCAGGATGACGCCCGCTATCGGGCTGTGGCGAAGCTTGCCCGGAGCGGGGTGAAGCTGTGGCGTCGCGATCAGTTGCTGGCGCAGATCCGGCGACGCATTGATCAAAAACCAGTGATCGCCGTCGGCGCTGATCGCGATCGAGGCCTGGGTGCTCTGAAGCTCGGGATGCTTGGTCCGCGCCGCCAGACAAACCGGGCAGCCGCAATTCCACTGCGGAACGCCACCACCTGCCGCGGCGCCCAGGACGACGACGCGAAGCATGATCCGTCTCCTGGTATTTTTCCAAGCCTGGAATTTTCAAGCTTCGAATTTCTAAGCTTCGAATTTTTAAGCTTCGATATTCGAATAAGCTTCAAAGGTGGACGCGGGTATAGGCAACGTCCCCGGATCAGGAACGTGTCACTCCCGGCGGTCCACCTTGGTCAAGAATGAAGCTGTCGCAGCCGCTTACTTGCGGGCGGCGCACGCATACATGTTGATTTCCATGCCGACCGGCACTTCGACGATTTTTGGTGTCTTCCAGGCCATTTTGGCTCTCCTTGTTGAACCGGACGGACTCCGCCCTCGGCAATAAGGTAATACGGAACGAGAAGTTCGCCAGCTAAATCTTTTATCCCGAAGTTCCCGCCATTTTATGCTGCGCTGCAACAGCAATTCACGGGCTTGTGCGAGCGCGCGTCAAACCAATGATGGATCAAGGGGTTCATATCGCGGCCAACAGCTGCTGACGTCGGTCCGACCCGCCCGACCCGCGGCGGCGAATTCCGGATAAAGAACTTGTGAGAAGTCGATAGTGCCGGTCCGCAGCCCTCAACCGCAGTAGGTTTTGACCCATGCCGCGATATTTCTTCAATACGCGTATCGGCGATGAATTGATCGCCGACCCCGAAGGCGAAGAACTAAAGAATCCCGATCGCGCGTGGGAAATCGCCCGCGCCATGATCCGGGAACTGCTGAAAACCGAGGGCGCAGAGGGGGGCCTCTTTGGGGCGGTCCTTGAAGTGACGGACGATGAAGGTGAGATCGTGCTGGAATTTCCCTTCACCGAGGCGGTCCTCGACGTTTCCGGCATTCGCGTCACCAAGCACTGATATCAAGTCAGCGCGGTTCGAGACGCCATACCGCCGCCTTGTCTCTATTTCCAGCTATGCGGCTCCATTTCCAGCTATGCGGCTCCGCATGACCGGCTATTTCAGGGATGTTTCCG